>Ga0070749_10002063_pt1 | contig 13578 bp, 13 predicted proteins | sample VirMetDEL_Nov_18_FD_75180 | JGI IMG/M metagenome (GOLD analysis project Ga0070749, IMG submission 75180) | Aqueous microbial communities from the Delaware River and Bay under freshwater to marine salinity gradient to study organic matter... | ecosystem: Environmental > Aquatic > Marine >...
GAGGGGCGCGTCGTCTGCTGGCTCGCCGGGCAGAAAGACGTCCTCGACGTCTACCGGCGCGGTGAAGACGTCTACGTCTACACGCAGAAGAAACTCGGCCTCGGCTCGCGTCAGGAAGGCAAGGTCGCGGTTCTCGGCCTGAACTACGGCATGGGCCCCGACAAGTTCGTGTCGACGGCCGCCGGCTACGGGCTGACCTACAGCCGCGAGCAGGCTGCGCGGATCGTTGAGGACTACAGGCAGGCGAACGACAAAATCAAACGGTTCTGGAACGCCCTCGACCACGCCGCCAAGGCCGTCCTGCAGGCAGGCGCGGGCCGCTCGATGGTTGTTGGCAAGCTGCGCGTCTCGACGCACCGCACGCGCGTCGGGTCGATCCTGCTCACGATCAGTCTGCCGTCGGGGGCGTATCTCTACTATCGCGACGCGCGCGTCGAGCAGGGCGACAGGGGCGACGCCATCGTCTTCAACGGCGTCGACCAGAAAACAAAACGCTGGTCGGCGCAGCGCACGTGGGGCTCGAAGCTCGTCGAGAACGTGACGCAAAGCGTCGCGCGCGACGTCCTGTGCGACATGCTCGTGCGAATGGACGACGCGCGCGCCGGCGAGCTGGTGATGACGGTTCACGACGAGGTTCTCGTCGAGACGCCGATCGAGCGCGCAGACGAAACCTGCGCAGCCGTTCACGCAATTATGAACACGGCGCCCGCGTGGGCCGCCGGCTGCCCGATCGCCGCCGAGGGCGGCGTCAAGGCGCGTTACGGAAAATGAGAGGGCGGGGGCGGGCGACGGAGACCAATCCGCCGCCCTTGGCTCCGTGCCCACGCCGGGCGGAGACCCCCGGCGCTGACGCAATCAGAACCCGCGAGGGGTATAGCATGCCGGAACAAACAGTCTCAAACAGCCGCTTTCTGCGCGAAATCTTTGGCGACCAGTGGGAGCGCGCGCTCGTCGTCACAGTTCGCGACATCAACGCGCATGAGCAGCACCAGTGGACGGCGCGCCCCGCGCGCAACGCCGTTCTGCCGGAGCGCGCCAACAACTATTTTTCGATTTCGCTGTTTCGCGGCGACCGGCGGAAGATCGATCGATTTGAGGCGCTCTACGCGATTGTGATCGACGACGTCGGCAAGAAGATACAGGTCGCCGACCTGCGCGGCATGCCGGAGCCGACATGGATACTGGAGACGTCTCCGGGGAATTGGCAATATGGCTATGCTCTCGACCAGCCGCTGACAGACCCGCGCGTCTATTCGGCGATCGTCGCCGCCTGCGCGCGCCTGACGCCCGACGGTTCGGACCCCGGCATGGCTGGCGTCAATCGCGTGATGCGGCTTCCCGTCGGGGTGAACAACAAGGCGTGCTACCACGCCGACACCGGCTTCGACTACGTGCCGCACAGGCTGCGTCTGTGGCGTGAAGGCGCAAAGACGTCGATCGAATCGTTGGCGCAGGCTCTCGGCGCCGACATATCGGAAGCCGCCCTCGCCGCGTGGCGCGACACCAACTACGCCGTCCTGACAGACGACGAAATCCAGAGCGACGAAATCCTCAAGCTGTTCGCCTCGCGCGGCGAGGTGCTCGGCACGCGCAATGATTCGTTCTTCTATCCCGTCATCTGCCCGTGGTCGTCCGAACACACGCAAGACGGGCGCGAGGCGACGGGCGCGGCGTATAAGCCGAAGCACGGGTTCAAATGCCACCACGGGTCGTGCGCGACGCGCGGCTACGAAGACGTCGTCGCGTGGGCCGTCGAGACGTTCGAACCCGAACAGCGGGCGCGTTTCGCGGGCGTCGACCTCTTCGACGCCTTGCCCGAACAGGCTGCGCCTTCGGCTGCGTCGGCTCCGCGCGCCTACTCGCCGACGATCTACACGCCGCGCGACGCCGCCTCGATCCCGCCGCGCCAGTGGCTCTACGGCACGCACTACTGCCGCGAGTATGTCTCGACGACGTTCGCCACGGGCGGCGTCGGCAAGAGCAGCCTCAAGATCGTCGAGGCGATGGCCATGGCGTCGGGCCAGCCGCTGCTGGGCGTCGAGGTCCGCCGGCCGCTGCGCGTCTGGTATTGGTGCGGCGAAGACCCGCGCGAGGAGATCGAGCGGCGCGCCGCCGCCGCCATGATGCGCCACGGCCTTACAGCAGAGGATTTGGGCGGCCGCCTGTTTTTCGATTCGGGCCGCGACGCCGGCGCGCAGATCGTCATGGGCGTCCAGCAGATGGGCGCAGCGAAGATCGTCGACCCGTGCCGTTTGGGCCTCGCCGCCGCCATCAGGGAGCGCGAGATCGACGTCCTGATCGTCGACCCCTTCGTCTCTGCCCACAAGGTGACGGAAAACGACAACAACGCCATCGACGCCGTAGGCAAGGCGTTCGCGTGGGTCACGACAGCCGCCGGCTGCGCGATCGAGCTCGTGCACCACACGCGCAAGACAAATGGCGCGGAGGCGACAGTGTCTGACGGCCGCGGCGCGCAGGCGCTGCACGACCTCAGTCGCTCCGTCCATGTGCTCAACAAGATGTCGGCGCGGGAGGCCGTGCGCGCCGGAATACGGGAGGACGTGCGGTGGCGCTACGTGCGGATCGACGACGGCAAGGCGTCGATGGCCCCGCCGCACGCGGCGACATGGTTTCAGCTCGACACCATGGGTTTGGACAACGCGCGCGGCGACTACGACGAAGACCGCGTCGGCGTCGCGTGCCCGTGGGAGTGGCCGGAGGTCGAAGCCGTCGCCCTGACGCCGGCGCAGCAGATTGAGGTGCAGGAGCGCGTCCGCCGCGCGGGGCCAGCCGGGTGCCGAGAGAACCCGAGAGCGAACGCGTGGGTCGGTCGCATCGTCGCCGACGTCATGGGCGTCGACGTCGGAGACGAGGCGGCCCGAGTGGCTGTTTCAGACGTCACCGCGCAGCTGCTCCGGACGCGCATTCTGGTCGTCGTCGAGCGTCGCGTGGACGGCCGCGAGGTGCGTTGCGTGGAGGTCGGAGACGACGTCGTTGATGTCGAATGATGAGGGAAAAACGACAAATTGTGACTGTTTTGCCGCCGGGCGCGACCTACGGATTACTACGGTTTACTGCGGAACGACTGCGGGATGGGTTGGTTACAATTTGTCGGCCCACCTCGATCACACCTCCCCGAAGTCGCCTCCCGCAGTGAACCCCCTTTAGGGGGCACTGCGGGAGGACGACTGCGGGAGGGGTGGGATGCGGAATTTTACTTCGGGCTGGATGGGGGCGGCGGATGGGGTGACTGCGGGTTTACTGCGGCTGTTTGAAATTGTGGTCGCGCGGCGGCGAGCAGAAAAGGACAAATTGTAATGGGACGAAAGCAGGCGGGCGAGCGGTTTCCGTGCGGGCGATTGAAGCGTCCTGCGCGGCGGGAGAGGACCGAGGACGAGACGCTGTTTGTGTTGCGGCAGCCGCACCGTCGGGGCGAGCGGTCGCAGATGGCGGAGAGCGAGCTCGGGAGGTTTTGTCTGGAGCGGCGACTGAGCACGGAGGTTTACGACGCGGCGCTGCGCTACGGGCAGCTGCGGCGGAAGATCGCGTCGGTGTGGGGCGGGCCGAGGATGGAGCGCGTCGAGGGCAACGGCGGCGACGTGCCGATCGAGGTTGTGCTGCGGTGGATCGAGGAGGCGTTTGCGCAGGAGGAGGCGATGGTCGATGCCGGCGGGACTATGGGCAAGGCGGGCGTGTCGTGGCTCGTGGTGAGCGAAATGAGGTTGCCCGGTGGGGTGGTAGCGGAGAGGACGGAAAGGGCTCTCCGTGGGCTTGCTGCGTGGCGTGCTTGACTTTCCTTGCGCAATGAAAGATATTCCGTAGTTGATAATCGATAATTGTGAGCGGAGAGACCCTGTGTCGGCGATGCCTGCGCCGCAGCCGGCGCCGAAGCGGAAATACAACTACACGAAGAAAACCGGCCGACCGGCGCTTGTGACGCCCGAGCTGAAAGTAGAAATCTGCGACGAAATCGCGAACGGCAAAAGCTACCAGCAACTGATTAAAGAAAAGAAATTCAGTTGCATGGCGACGCTTTATCGGTGGATGGAAGCCGATCCCGACTTTCGAGCAAATGTCGAGCGCGCACAGGAAATCCGGGCCGAAGGCTACGCCGACGAGCTGATCTCGATCGCGGACGACAAGCGCCTCGACCCGAACGACCGGCGCGTCCGATTGGACGCGCGGTGGAAGGTAGTCGGAAGCCTGCTCTGGCGGCGCTACGGCGTGAAGCAACAGGTTGATATCAATCAGAATATCAATGTCGCTGTGGTGCACGCCGAGCAGCTGATGCAGCTGACGAGAGCGGCGAGAGAAGCCCCGCAGATCGAGGACCACTCCCTGATAGAGGGAGAGATAGTCGAGTAACATCAGCGACTTGTGAGAGGGCCAGCAGGACGCGGCGTCCCGGCAACCCCCGGCGCCCACCCCCCGGGGGGCCGGGGCCCCCCGCCCCCGTCCAGTGCACGGGCACGCAAGTCCCCTCCGCAAAAATATAAAAATATAAAAATTACAACAATTTACAATTACCCAAGACAAAAGCGACGGCAGGAACGAATCAGTGGATCAATCGCGCTTCATCAGGGGCCTCCTTGACGATCCGCGCGACCGCCAGCTTCCGCAATATGACCCCGCCGGCGGCTGGAATACGGCGAAGAACGCCGGCGCTTTTCTGGCGTCTCTCACGACGCCCGGCGCAGCGGCGGATGCGGCCGGGTATCTCGGCGGCCCGTCGATGCGAGAGAACGTCGCCACCGGCGACTACGGCGACGCGGCTCTTCAGGCGTTGGGTTTAATCCCCGGCGTCGGGCTGCTCGGCAAGGCCGGCGTCGGCGCAAAGATGGCGATGGCGGCAGTCCCCGTGGCAAAGGCGGCCAAAGCGGCGAAGCGCGCTTCTGACTTGCAGGAACTGTCGTCCGCCGGAACGTCTGTGCGGCAGGTGCCGGGGCTTTTCAGCAACCCTCTTGTTGAGCTGCAGCCGGGCTACAGAAACATAGACATTGGCGGCGGCAGATTTGACGACGGGACAGAGTTTCTTCGCGCCAGAGGCGTCGACAGCAGCGTCTACGACCCTTTCAACCGCTCCGCTGAACACAATCAGAAAGTCATGGACGCGATCACAACGACGCCAGCCGATATGGCGACAGTCGCCAACGTCCTGAACGTGATCAAAGAGCCAGAAGCCCGCAAAGCTGTCATACAGCAAGCGTTCGATGCGATCCGGCCCGGAGGTAATGCTTATTTCTCGGTCTACGGAGGCGACAGGCCCGGCGTTGGCGCTGTTACCCCGAAAGGCTGGCAAGAAAATCGGCTCCCGCCAACTTACGCAGATGAAATTGCGTCGGTGTTTGGCGACACCGTGACGCGCAAAGGCAACGTTTTTAAGGCTACCCGATCACAAGACTCGACAACGACAGGTTTGCTGGGGACGCGCGATTAGTGAAGCAAACGACCGTCGACATTGCGACTGCGTATGCGGAATTCATCACGACCTACCGCAACAACCCTGTCGCGTTTGTAAGAAAGGTTCTCGGCGCAAAGCCCCTGCCGTGGCAGGTCGAGCTGATGACTTTGGTTGCAAAGGGCGAGCGGCGGATCAGCGTCAGAGCCGGCCACGGGGTCGGCAAGAGCACCTGCTGCTCGTGGCTGCTGCTGTGGCAGCTGTGCACGCGCATGCCGCAGAAATCGGTCTGCACGGCGCCGACGGCCTCACAGCTGTTTGACGCCCTGTTTTCGGAGCTGAAGCACTGGGCGAACCGGCTGCCGCCGGCGTTGAAGGATTCGATCGAGATTTTCTCCGACAGGATCGTTCACAAGGGCGCGCCGGAGAGTTCTTTTATCTCGGCCCGCACGTCGAGCGCCGAGCGGCCCGAGGCCCTCGCCGGCATTCACTCGGAGAATGTGCTCCTGATTGTTGATGAGGCGAGCGCCATCCCGGAGGCGGTGTTTGAGAGCGCCGCGGGTTCGATGTCCGGCCACACGGCGACGACGATCCTGATCGGCAACCCGACGCGAAACACGGGGCTTTTCTTTCGGACGCACCATCAGCTGAAGGGCGACTGGAAGACGATGCACGTCTCCTGCCGCGACAATCCGCTCGTGTCGCAGGACTTTATCGATCAGATCGCCAGCACCTACGGGGAAAACAGCAATGCGTTCCGGGTTCGTGTTCTGGGCGATTTTGCCCTTCGCGATGACGACACTCTTATTGCGGCTGATCTGGTCGATGCGGCCATGTCGCGCGACATCGCCCTCGATGAGACGCAAGACCTGATTTTTGGCGTCGACGTCGCGCGTTTCGGTTCTGACAGAAGCGTCATCTGCAAGCGCCGCGGCAATGTCGTCATCGAGGTGAGACACTGGGCCGGCGAAGACCTGATGGGCACTGTCGGGCGCATTCTTCACGAAGCGAAGATTGATAAGCCCGCAGTCATCGCAGTCGACAGCATCGGCCTTGGCGCCGGCGTCGCCGACCGGCTGCGCGAGTTGCAGAGAGAACACAAGGAATTGCGTTCGACGAGCGTGATTGACGTCAACGTGTCTGAAAGCAACGCCATGAACCAGCAGGCGGCGAAGCTGCGCGACGAGCTGTGGCTTGCGTGCAGGGAGTGGCTTGAGACGCGCGCAGTCAAATTGCCGAGAGACGACGAAATGAGGGCCGAGCTTCTCGGCCCGACTTACGCGTTTACGTCAAACGGCAGAATCAAGGTCGAGAGCAAGGCGGACATGAAGCGTCGCGGCATGCGGTCTCCTGACGTCGCAGACGCCTTGTGTCTCACCTTTGCAGGCGGCGCGGCTCTCGTCGGCGGGCGTGCGCCAAAATGGATTCCGGGCCAGCCTCTTCAGAGGCGTGTGGCCATATGCTGATTGGATAATTGATGGCTCGTCGCAGACGCAGACGCCCGCAGTCGGAAATGGTTGCGGCGGACGATACCGCTTTGATTCCTCCGTCTCCGACTGACGGCGACTACGAGGAAGACATGCAGGAGGGCGGCTACGAAGACGACGCCGCCGAAGACGCGCCCAATCCGATGGACGAAGAGGCGTTTGTTCCCGAGCCCTTGAGCGAAGAAGAATATCAGGCGCGCGTCCACATCGCCGTTCAGGCGGCCGAAGACTACATCGACACGTTCATTACGCCGCAGCGCATCGAGGCGGCGGAGTATTATCGCGCCGCGCCGTTCGGCGATGAACAGGAAGGCCGGTCGCAGATCGTCCTTTCCGAGGTTCGCGACACAATTCAGTCGATCCTGCCGAGCCTGATGCGTATTTTCACGTCGGGGCAGAAGATCGTCGAATACATGCCACGTCAGGCTGAAGACGTGATGGCGGCCGAACAGGCGACAGACGCAATCAATTTCATCTTCAATGAGATGAACCCGGGCTTTCAGATTTTGCACAGCGCATTCAAGGACGCGCTGCTCAAAAAGGCCGGCATTGTGACGTGGTGGGCTGAGAAGGACGACCGCGTCGTCGAGAAATGTTTTTCCGGCCTTGTTGAGGAAGAGGTTCTCCTCTTCCGGCAACAGAACCCGGGCGCAGAATTCACAAAAATCTACCCCGAGCCTCTCGCATCTCCCGTCGAGCCGCAGACCTATAAAATCTATGTCCGCATGGTCGATCGGCAGAAGAAATATCGCATCCGCGCTCTGCCGCCGGAATGCTTCATCATTGACCGCCGTGCGCGCGACCTCGATCGGCATTTCGACATTTGCGGCTACCGCGACCTTGTCACCGTCTCAGACCTCGTCGAGATGGGCTTTGAGCGCGAAGACATTGAGGAATACGGCAAGCCCGGAGAGGATAATCTTTGGGTCGCGCAGATGGAGGAGCAAGAGAGAAATCTCGGCTCGCAATATCCTGACAACAACAACGACCCGTCTCTGCGGCGCGTAAAGTTTATGAAGCTCTACATGCGCATCGACAAGGACGGCGACGGCGTCGCAGAGCTTCGCTGCATCCACGCGATCGGCGACACATGCTACGTCCTGAAGGACGAAATCGTCGACCACGTGCCGATCGCGCTGTTCAGCCCCGACCCGGAGCCGCACACGATCTTCGGCCACTCCATCGCCGACCTGACGATGGACCTGCAGAAGATCAAGTCTCACGTCCTGCGCGCGACGATGGATAGCCTCGCGCAGTCGATCTACCCGCGCACAGTCGTCGTCGAGGGGCAGGTCAACATCGACGACGTCCTCAACAAAGAGGTCGGCGCCGTCATCCGCGCGCGGCAGCCGGGCGCAGTTCAGGACCTTTCGACCCCGTTCGTCGCCCAGCCGGCGATGGGGATCGTCGACTACCTCGATCAGGTGAAGGCCCAGCGGACCGGCGTGACCCCGGCCTCGCAGGGGCTCGACGCCGAGCTCCTGCAGTCGACCACCCGCGCGGCCGTCACGGCGCAGATCAGCGCGGCGCAGGAGCGCACCGAACTGATCGCCCGCATCTTTGCCGAGACGGGCATGAAACAGCTGTTCACGGGCCTTTTGAAGCTCATTACGCGCTTTCAGGACAAGCCCCTCCTCGTGCGCCTGCGCGGCCAGTGGGTCCCCGTCGATCCGACGACGTGGGACGCCGACATGGACTGTTCGGTCTCCGTCGCCCTCGGACGCGGCGACGACGCCCAGCAGATGGCGTTTCTGACGCAGGTCGCCCAGAAGCAGGAGCTCATTCTGCAGACCATGGGCCTCGGCAATCCGCTCGTGAAGCTCTCGCAGTATCAACAGACGCTGGCGCAGATCGTGCGCAAGGCCGGCTACAAGAACCCTGACGCGTTTTTCACGCCTGTCACGCCCGAGCAGGAGCAGGCCCTCGCCCAGCAGCAGGCGGCGGCGCAGGCGCAGCAGAAAGACCCCAACCAGCTGCTCGCCGAGGTCGAGATGGCCAAGGCGCAGGCCGAGACCTACGCCAAGTTGCAGCAGCTCGCGATCGATCGCGCACAGTTGCAGCTCGACGCCGACCTGAAGCGCGACGAAATGGAAGCCAACGTCATCCTGAAGGCGGCCGAGATCGCCGCCAAGGGCGGCCAGCCCGTCGACTGGGCGGCCATCATAGAGATGACCCGCCGCCCGCGGCAGGACATCCAGCAGCTGGCGCAGGCGCTCATCGACAACGAGAAAATGGCGTCTGCGCAGGTTCTGTCGCAGATCGGCATGCAGCAACAGCCCGCGGCGGCCCCAATGCCGCAGCCCGTCGGCACGGCGTAAACGCAAATGACAGACGAAGAAATCATCCGCCTCGGCAACGGGGCGGAACAGATGCTCGCGTCTGAGGCGTTCCGCGTCGCGATGGCGGACCTCGAACAATTCAACATCGAGAGCTGGGCCAACGGTCAATTCAAGACGCCGCAGGAGCGCGAAGAGGCATACGCCCTCGTGCGCGGCGCACGCACGTTCAGGAGCAAGCTCGAAGCCATGCTCGCGAACATGAAACTCAGCAAGGCACAAGCCGAGCGGCGCGCTGAGTTGCGCGCACGATAGGCACGCCGGTTGCTGAGCAACCCAGAGACAAAAATGGTTGATGAAAATCTGGACGTCCCGGCAAGCGAAAGCACCGGGACGCTGGAAGAAGCTGCGTCCGCGTTTGAGGCGATTCTGTCGGGGCAATCCCCCGATAAACAGAAGAAGCCGGAGAGCAAGGAAGCGGCAAAAGCGTCGTCAGAAGCGCAAGTCGAAGACGACGAAGAGCCTGAAGCCCCAGAGACGGCGTCCGAGGAAGATGAGGCCGAGGACGACGGGGAAGAAGGTTCAGACGACGAGCAGGAGAAGAAAGAGGACGGTGAGGAGGAGAAGCCGCTTGTCACCATCGAGGTCGATGGCAAGGCGATCGAGCTTACAAAATCCGAAATCCAGTCCGGCTATCTCCGGCAAGCCGATTACACCCGCAAGACGCAGGCTTTGGCAGAAGAGCGCAAGCAGTTTGGCTCCGAGCTTCAGCAGGCGAAAGAAGAGCGCGAAATCTACGCGCAGCTTTTGCCGGCTATCGTTCAGCAGCTGCAGACGACTATGCCGACAGCGCCCGATCCGTCGCTCATCGACACTGATCCGGCGCGCTATCTGAAGGAACGGGACGCCTACGAGCGAAAGCTCGGCGATCTGCAGGCGGCGCAGTCTGAACAGGCGCGCATGCAACAGCAGAAGCAGGAAGAGAGCGCGCAGAGCATTCAAGCCTTTGTGCAAATGAATGCGCAGAAACTCCCTGAACTGGTGCCCGAATGGCGCGAAGCGAAGAACTACGAGCGCGACCGTCCAAAGGTCAGGAATTATCTTCAGACGCTTGGTTTCTCTGATCAAGAAATCAATCAGGCGTATGACGCCCGACTTGTTGCGATGGCTTACGAGGCGATGCGTTGGCGCGAGTTGAAAAGCTCAAAGCCGCGCGCAGACGCCCCGCTCGAAAAGGCGATCAAAACGTCGCCGCCGCCCGCGAAACCTCAGAACAGCAAGACGAGAGCCTACGTCGACGCGAAGAAACGTCTCAAGCAAACCGGCAGCATCCGCGACGCGGCGGCTGTCTTCGAGAGCTTGATATAAAGGACATCAGAAAATGGCGAAGGTAACCAACGCATTCGCGACCTATTCGGCTACGGCCAACCGCGAAGACCTCTCAAACACAATCTACAACATCGACCCCTTTGACACGCCGTTCATCAGCAGCATCGGCCGTCGCAATGTTTCGAACCGGATTTTCGACTGGCAGACTGAAAGCCTGCCCGCCGTCGACGCGGCGAACGCAAAGGAAGAAGGCTTTGAACTGTCCCGTTCGGCCGCGACCGCCACGGTCCGCGTGTCGAACACGACGCAGATTTCGGCTCGCGACGCCACTGTCGCCGGCTCGCAGGAAGCGTCAGACCCGGCGGGCAAGCGTTCGGAAATGGCCCACCAGATGGCCCTCGTCTCAAAAGCTCTGAAGCGCGACATGGAGAGCATCCTTGTCTCGAATCAGGCGCGCGTCGCCGGCAACGACAGCGGCACGGCGCGCAAGACCCGCGGCCTTGAGCACTGGATCGCCACCAACATCACGACTGGCGGCACGTCCTACGCCAATGCGGCGTCGGAGACGGCTGCGCTGACCGACGGCTCGACGTCTGTCGCGCTGACCGAGACGAATTTCAACGACCTCCTGCAGACCTGCTATGAAAATGGCGCAGAGCCGAAGGTCGTCATGGTTCGCCCGGTCATCAAGCGCAAGATTTCGACCTTCACCGGCCGCACGGGCACCCAGCTCAATGTCGCGAAGGCGGAAGCTGTCAACACGGTCGACATCTACCGCTCCGACTTTGGCGACGTGAAGATTGTGCCCTCGCGCTGGCTGCGCAAGCGTACGATTTCCTCGAAAGAGGTTTCTGCGGTGTTCATGCTGGACCCGGAATACGCGGCTGTCGCCTATTTCCGGCCGTTCCAGACGACCGACATCGCGAAAATTGGCGACGCCGACACGAAAATGATTCTTGCGGAATACGGCCTCGAAATGCGCAACGAAAAGGCGCACGGAAAGATGCCCGACATCGCTTCTTCGTAAGCGCCGCAACAAAACTGAAAACGAAGGGGTCGCTACGGCGGCCCCTTTTCTTTTGAGGGGTCTGATGTCGCAGAAAATACTCTACGACCAGAATGGCAGCGTCGCGCGCGTCCTGCACACCAACGAGGACGGCGATCCTTTCGGGGACTTTGCGATCGAGACGATCGAAGACGTCGAGCCTGTGGTTGAGAGCGCCAAAATTCTTGCCGATGAGCACGCCGACAGCGGCGATCTGAAGCATGTCGCCCGCGTGCCTGTGACAGTCGTCGAGCAGGCGATGCGCGAGGGTTGGTATCACGATCAGGCTGCGTGGCGCAGGTGGTGCAACGATCCGGACAATAAAGCGTTCCGGGTCTGGAAGGGGCGGGTCTGATGCCGACTTATGCGTCACCGACGTTCGCCGCCACATATCAGGGATTGTGCGACAAGATCGCTGACACTCTGAACCGGCAGGACCTGACGGCGGCGATTCCTGATTTTACCGTTCTCGCAACGGCAAAAATCGAACGGGACATTGTCCGCACGCGTCACCCGTCCGCGATATCGACGTCGACTATCGTCGCCAACGCGATCGCAACGTCACTGCCCGCCGATTTCGTTTCGGCCTATCAGGTCATGCTGACGAGTTCAGGCAAGCATTGCAATATGTTTCGCCGGAAGACACCAGACTGCTCTTTGAGCAGCAGGCGACGTCTGATGCGACTGATAAATATTATACGATAATCGCCAACAAGCTGCGCGTGCTGCCTGCGCCTTCTGCTTCTTCAACACTGTCTGTTGATTTGTATTATTACGCACGTCTCGCGGCGATCAACACGACCAATACGACGAATTGGGTTCTCACGCGGTACCCCGATCTGTATCTCTATGGCGCGCTGACGCACACCGCGCCCTATCTAAAAAACGACGAGCGCATTGCGTTGTGGGATGGGCTCTACAGCAAAATTCTAACTGAAATCGAGATGGAAGCAGACAGAGCCATGCGGCCGCAGTCTGTATTAAATGCACGTTCAAGGGGGTTCTGATGAATAACCAAGCGGCAGGATACATCTGCACATTGGCGCAGGCGGTAACGCCGAGCGATACGGCTGACAACACATATAGCTATATTTACGTTGGCGGCGCCGGGAATGTCGCTGTCGTTCCGGAAGCTGGCTCGGCTGCGGTAACGCTGACTGCTGTCCCTGCGGGAAGCTATATTTGGCTGCGCGTGAAACGCGTCATGTCGACCAATACGACCGCCACCAGCCTCGTTGGGTTCAAATAATGCTTCTTGGCATGAGGACGCCGGTAAAGACCGGCGGAGACCCGCATCCAGATAGCGATCTGCTGATGGAAGACGGCGCGTTTTTCCTGCTTGAGGACGGAAGCAGCACCATTCTACTTGAGGTATAAGACATGCCCACGGACACAAAGATTTCCGCCCTCACTGATGGCACGACGGCAAACGCCACCGACGCAATTCCGATCGCCCGCTCTGGCGCGAATTATTACATCACGCCCGGCTACATCGGGACGACGCTCCTTGGCTCGGGTTCCGCGCTTACCGGCGCGACCGTCACCACATCGCAGCCTGTCCTGAACCTGTCCCAGACGTGGAACGCGGGCGCTGTCACGTTCAAAGGCGCTATTATCAATATTACAGACACAGCTTCAAGCCTATTGTCTGGCGCGCTTGAACTCCAGTATGGAGGGTCGCCTTATTTTCGTTTTGGAAAAGCCTTTGCCAATTCCTCTGCTATCTGGTTGCCTTATGGCGCATTAACGCCTTCAACCTCTAATTACGCTTTTATTCAAAGTTCAACCGGCCTAGATATAAACACGCCATCATCTACCCGCATCAACATTAGCGTTAATTCATCTTGGGGCGTGACTTACCAGACTGATGAGCTTCGTTTTGCAAATTCTGCTGGCGTTTTGGGTTGGTCCGCAAGCGGGTCAAACTCAGCATCCGACCTAAAACTTACCCGTGGCGGAACCGCCACCCTCCAGCTCGGCGCTGCGGACGTTTCATCCGGCGCTGTCGCCCAGACGCTACAGGTTCAGAGCAACACGGGCGCA
>Ga0070749_10002065_pt1 | contig 13568 bp, 27 predicted proteins | sample VirMetDEL_Nov_18_FD_75180 | JGI IMG/M metagenome (GOLD analysis project Ga0070749, IMG submission 75180) | Aqueous microbial communities from the Delaware River and Bay under freshwater to marine salinity gradient to study organic matter... | ecosystem: Environmental > Aquatic > Marine >...
ACTGCAAGTCGTTCATGCCGGGATCTTCCGTGTAGCTATGGATAAAGTTAATGGGATCCACGTACTCTTCGCGAATCCCATAGCTTGGATCGTTGCTTCTCTTGACGACGCCCATCCCCAAAGCGACGAGGTCATTAACGACTCTTCTAAAGATGCCGTCGTTAAAGTTGCTCCAAGAGAGTGTGAGGTTAGTCCCTATCTGAGCAGCAATTTCCGCATCAGTCTTTACGTTGGTCTCCAAAAAGATCTCAGCCTCCTCCATAGTCTCTGGAAGGTTTTCTGGATCTTCTCCAAGCACCAAGCCTCCGGTCATCTCCTTGAGCTTGAGAAGCTCTTCGCGGAGCATAACCTGATTCTTTATTTTGTTCTTTTCCTGTTGCTTCTCTGAAGAAGAGAGTGGATCAATCGCCTCAAGATTCGGGTATGGATCTCTTGACAGAATCTTATTTGAGACGATCTTTGCAAACTTGGGGAGTATTGGAACTGGTGTGTAGTCTAGGTTTACCAAACTGCCATCGGCATTGTTTGGATCGAGGTTAGTGAGGATCTGCTTGTAGATGGTAGTATCTTGCGTACCGTTGGCGTACTCCCTATTACGCTCAAACGTTTTGTTTCTTTGTCGAATCAAAGAGTTCTGATTCGAAAGACTACCCCACTGACTCTCTATGGCCTTAGCGTAACTAGTGCCGTAACCTTCAGAAGACTTTTCTTGTTGGGAAGCTAGTGGATCTGGAAAGTTACTAGACTTCTTGTTACCGTATGATTGCATTACTGTAGGCGCATTTTGTGCAAATATAATAAATTAGCCGATGGGCTTGTAACGCCGTATAAAACTACGCTCTTCAAAGTTGGACTTAGGCTTTTGCTTTACCTTTTGAGAGGCCAGAAGACATAAGCCAGAGCTAATAGAAAGGTCATACTTAGTTCTGTTGTCTATCTTAAATCCTATCCAATCCTCTAAAGTCCTGTTGAAGTACATCTTAGCGTACTCACCGGTGTCTCTATTTATGCCTACGTGGTCGTGTATGTACGCCTCTATAGCGTGGGCATGAGCTTGGATGACTTCTTGAGAGTTCGATGGGATACCTTTAGTCTTTACGTTCACCTTAGCATTAGGTGCTGACAAGTGGCGAGGTCTATCCATTAGGTACCCGTCGTAACCCCTTGATTCAAAGTATCTTGCAATACCGTACTTATTGTTCTCAATGAGCAGAGGGTACCCATAGAACACTGCGGCCATGAGGCAGTCCTCATAGAATATCTTGGCCAAAGGTGGACGGGACGCATACTCCAGCACAAACATGTTTGATGGATGCTCCATATGAAACTTGTTGTACAGGTGTAGCGCACCCTTAGACCCACGTCCGTCGACGGTGGCATCAAGGTCATAAGAGTCAACCCCGCCTACCCCCAGCTCTGCATTCGGTGCTATACGTTTGTTTCGATCGTACTTCTTTTGGTTGCGCATCTCTGATGGCGGCATCCACGCTACGCGGAACCTACCCTTAGGGTCTGGCTTAAATACAACCTCTGTGTCCTGCTCACCACCCTTCCATACAAAGTTGCCTGCAACAACGGGGTTGGGGAACAGCTCATCGTTATACTGTATCTGCTCGTATATCCTCCCAATATTAAACAGACTACCCTCAATGCTGTCGCGAAAAGCTTCGTCTTCAGTGAAGGGGAACTGCCTAATAACCTCGTTCAGTTCTGACGGGTCTTGCTTGAGGCTCTCCCTTTCGTTTTTAAGATACGTCTTAGCTCCCTGAAAGATGCTATCACCATCAAGACCATCGAGAACCTTAGGAGGATCTTCAACGACTGGATGTCCGTGGACGTCAAAAAATCCCTCAAGGGAATCGTAAGCAGGAATAAAAAGTCTATATAGACCGCTTCTAGTTCTACCATTCGCGTTCCTCTCCGTAGGATTCGAGTCCTTCCACAGATCCTTGTACTCCTTTCCCCCTTTGTCCATTGGGTTTACGGTGCTTCCCACCATTGCCTTTCCGACGACCTTTCGACCGACGATCAAACAGGTCCGCTGAATCCTCCATGCGTCCCTGATGTCTGTAGGTTTTTCCCATTTGCCTGCCTCATCAAGATATAACAGGTGAAGCTTCTCACCGTCATATGCGTTGTTAGTTGTGTTCTTCCAGTTTATGACCGTATTAAGAGCTTCGCCCTTCGTCGCAGTCTTATTCTTCTTCGTGATTCTCTTACTCGGCTCGCGAAAAGCCAACTCCATGCGTGGGTTCGTGGTACCATCTTGAATTGGTTTGAAGAAGAAGGGGTAGTGACGAAACATTTGCACCACCTTCTTCATGAAAATATTTTCTTGTGCGTCCTTACCAGTCTTAGACTGTATTCCTAGGAGCTTGTCTTTGACTTGTGTGGCTTCGTCAAGAAGCACAGACGAGCAGATATTCGTGTATCCGCTACGTCTGCACTTCGTATAGAGCTGCCCGATACATCTCGGGTCCGCCTCACACGCTGCTAAATGTAAGAAAATATCTCTTTGGAACCTTAAGTAGCTCGGATAACCTATATCCATCCGAGTCCACTGAAGCATCATATAGTGCTTGCCCGTAATATATGTAGGCTCACCGTTGTTATAAAACCAAAAGCCCTCACGCCTACGGCGAAACTCCTCTTCGATATACGGAGAAAACTTCTGTCGAAACTCCCTTGGCATTTCCCCCCACTCATCCATAGACTTAATCCTAGACAGCTCCGTGGGCATATCTGTGCGCGCCCACATCTGCATGTCGTCTGGCTTTCCATATCCCGCAATTTTCTTTTTGGGAGGCTGAGCGGGAAGAACAATGACCAGCCCACCGAGTTCGATAACTTCACCTTTCGTACCGTTGGGGCAAATTGAGATAGCAAGGTCGTCATACTCTTCTATGTTGACGAGGGAGTTCATTACATTACTTGTCCGTAGCGGTTGCTTCGAAAGCTCGGTGCTCCGCTCTTGGGATCTTTAAGATCCATGTACTCTCCACACGGACACTTGATGTCGTAGCGAACCGCCCCATCAATTACCCTGATAGAAACACCACTTGTTGATTCCTCGTGGTCGCAACATTTGCAGATATAGTTAGCCATAGTTATCGTCCTTGAGAAGCGTAAGGCTTCTTGTATTGTTTTGAATTCTTGTTCTTGGACTGCTTCGTCTTGGCGTGTACTCCTTTGCGACGAACTTTTTTAGACTTGTAGTTTGATACTTGAACTTTAGCCATGAATCGGTTTTCTTAAATGGTTGATGGTTAGTATTGCTTCCTGTATCTGAGCTCCGTTAAGTCTGTCGTACTTCCTGTTTGCACGAGAGGCGGCGTCATCCATAAACGGATATAGACACGCAATAAGAACTGATAACCTGAAAATAAACTTGATCATAAATTATATTTAGTACGCGAGGAGGGACTCGAACCCCCATTGGCAAACTTAGAAGGTTTGTGCATTATCCAGTTATGCTACTCGCGCATTTGTCCGCAAGGAGGGACTTGAACCCACATGTGACCAGTTACCCTTTCTACAAGGTATAAGCTTGAGGGGATACTTGCGGTTATCGATTTCTTCTTTCGTGAGTCTTAATCCTGTGGCAGTTAGCGCATCGCACCTTGCATTTTCTAATCTCTTCTTTTATTGTAGACGTGGCGTAAGACTGATTCACCATATCGGCTATGTTGTTGACCTTCTCACCTTTGACGTGATCGAACTCAAGTACAACAGGATTCTTTTCTCCGCAGTCAAAACAACCGGCTATAGACTTAACTCTATTGACGAAATCTTTATTCCACTTTCTCTGGTTCTTGTTGTAGACCGAAGCCTTCTTCTTGTAGTAATCTTTATTATCTAGATAGTGTTTCTTTTGATAGGCCTTGTTATACTCCCTCCTTGCTTCTGGATCTTTGATGGGCATTAGTCCTGAGGGTCTTCGTTCCACATCTCATCCCAAAACTTGTAGTCCATATTCCTTCTTACCTGTTCGTATCGGTATACTACGTCCTGCCAGTTATTTACTGAATCTTTCAGCGAAACCTCCCGTGTAGTCTTTTGCTTCTCCGATTTCCACATTGTTCTCTAGATCTTTAATCATTTGTTCTAATCGCTGACGCTCAACGATTAATTCTTTACAATCAGTGGCTGTCTGCTTAATAGATTGCAGCTCTGCTTTGCGTGCGCTACCGTTGATCTCTGGATCAACAGGTTTCTTGATTTCGTCGATCATGTTGTTGATGGCCACCTCCATCGACGTCATCAAACGCCTAGCGGCTTCAACCGTTGTGAACTTCTTCCTCGACATAGAGAAGATCTTCTTTACGAGTTCTATAGTGTTCCTTCCCGTCAATCATAAGGCGGTAGTCTGCGTTCTTAATGAACCCTACAACATCACCTTTCTTCACCCCCATCTCTTCTAGCCACGGAGCGTCAAACGATACCCTACCCTTTCTCGGTAGGTTCTCCTTGAGCTCAACGACCTCGATAACATCAGACAAAACTTCTTTGTCTTCATCAACCGCCTCAAGCAAAGCCCAGCCACCAAGGGGCTGTACCTCGCCAGTCTCTTGACACTTGTAGGCTATAGCCTGACATCCGTGAGTGTAGTTGGGATCGTAGTTTACGATGTAGTTATTTTCTTTCCCTGTCAATGGTTGCCCATTATTAATAACTACGTGGTGATGGAAGTACAGGGTGTCCCCCTCTTTTACTCCTGTGTTGTGTTTGATAGGGGCGCACACAACGGGGCCTTCATTGACGCGGTTGTTAAACTCACCCATCTCAAAGCGAGTGTCGATGTAAAGCTCAAGACCGCTGTCAGTCTTAATCGTGTCGTTGACCTTCTTTTCAAGCTCAACAACAAACAGGTCGAGTGTTTTCATTTAGAAGTTGCAATCAAATTCAATTAGACATGGCATATCGTCTACGGCTTTCCATAGAACTTGCCCTTCATCGTTTTGCAAATATACTAGATATCTAGTCTTATCATGCAAATGAAGATGTCTTTCATCGAGGATGATTGCACAAACTTCGCCGTTACCGGCCTTCATGCCTACATAATAGGCCATAGCATTTTTCGGGTCTCGCCCGATAATGATTTTTCTAATAAGTCCTTCCATTTAATTAAGTGATATCCCCAGCCCATTGAGTAGATCGTCGAGGTCAGGCCCGTCATCTTCAGGTGGGGTGTATGAGTCAGTCATAAAGTCTTTTACAATGTCTAGCTCCCCATCACTTTGTATATTGTAGTGGAAGAAAGCTTTCATGTTGCTGGTGTCGTCGTCTACAGGCTCAAGAAGCCCTACCACAAAGGCTGATATAACCTTGTCTTCAAGCTCATACTTCTTGACAAGATCAGTAAGGGCGGCGGCGAGTTCCTGCATTTCAAACCAGAACCCCTCTTCTTCCATACCTTTATACTGATCCTTATTCATAATTGAATGCCTAAAAGTTTAGTTTCCAAAAAGAAGCTCTTCAGAGACTTCTCACACCTCAACCAAAGGTACGTAAAAAAGAACTACCTTAAGTATTTGAGAACCAGAACGATGAAGTTTTGTAGACACCATGACGTTTTTGAAAAAGAACTAAACTTTATGCTGTGGGCATACGACCTAGAGTTCTGGACTTTAGACTACGCGGCTAAGGACTACGAGTACTCGGCTAAGAAGCTTGCGGAAAGAGTTGTCTATCAACTAGTTAACGAGGGTTACGTATACAAACACTTTGATAAGATGACACCCTCTCAGTCGAGAGAGGATCACCTCTTTCGCGAAGAGACAAAGTATAACTACCGCGTCAGGTATGCGCTCACCCAAAGAGCAAGGCTGCTCGTCCAGAGATATTACCGCTATCTAGAAGACGGAGGTACTTTTCCGGATGAACAGTAATCTTAAATCGATTCATATATTCAAACTCCGACTTGTTGAATCGGTGCTTAGGTACCCCTATATGAGACACGATGTCCTCCATCCTGTCCTCCATGTCGTCATAGTCAACCTCTAACACATTGTTAAACAGCAACTTAACACCCTCTAGTTGAAGTAATGCTTCAGCTACTATCTCCCCATACATATATGGGAAGGCGTTTCCAATGCCACTAGGGAACTCTTTCTTTAGGGAGTCAATAACTTCTAATGGGTTTCTGTTTATGATGACTATAGGTAAGGATTTATCCCACACCATCTTGCACCATATAGGGAAGCTAGAGTCTACTACACCTACGTGCTTCTGACCATACGAGGATCTATAGGTGAGCTTATCGCCCTGCATAAGCCTTAGCCCCACCTCGTGCTCACATGAGTCGGTTACTTTATCTAGGTAGTGGGCTAGCCAAGCTCCACGCGTACGCGGAAGCCCCGTCACATAGTATGACGGTTGAAAGTATTCTGCCATAAGATTTAATTAAGGGGCGTCGGAGTCCGTAAGCAAGAGGGTTGCAGATACCGTTGTTGTTCCGTCGTAGTATGCGTTTTTAAACGTCAGGCTGAATGTGAAGCTATTGTTCCCTGATCCGTTATGAGCTTGAGCACTACCAGAGCTAGATCCAAGATCAATATCATCCATAGGAGAGTCGTTGTCGAAAAATATAAATATAGTATTCAATCCAAAAAAATTAACCTCTGAGTCAAGCTGAAGATCCCCGCTAAGAAGCTCTGTAAATGCACCTCCGGGGTTTACTGTATTGTTTCTCACTAAGAGACTAGTTGCTGTATAGTCAGATGGAGAGCCCGTGTAGTTGGCGACTCCTGCCGCCAACCTAATATCCCCAAATGACTCTCCAGATGCTGCCGCTGATCCTGAACCAGAATCAGCTTCAGTAGCGACATAAAGATTTATGGAGTGAGTACCCAACTCACTGATAGGCGGCAGTCCCCCAGCAAAGCTGCTGTTTACCATAGATGAACCCAAACCCAACATCACCCACTGCAGCTTTCGCAATCCTCAGGTGAGTCGAGGTTGCAGGTTATCTCTCCAGATTCAATCTTCTCTTCTTGCTTCTTGAGCTTCCCTTGATCCAAGAAGCTGATGTCGTCAAATTCTTCTTCCATAGTTACAACTGTTTTCCAAACATTACTTCGTAAACCACTTTTCCTTTATCGTCGCGAACAGCTTTGAGGCACCGGCCACGATTAACCCCATCGTAAACGAAAGAGACGTGAACCCAATCAGGGTTATCTTGATCACCAAATTCCCAAATGAGTTGATCAAACTCCAGATTTTCTCTAATGTAGTTGAAGACTTGAGAGTTTGTACAACCTCCGTATACGTCTGCGTCCAGATCGAGTGCTCTTCCTTCCACATGCTGACTGCGTCTTGAACCACCGATAGCACTGTTGAGGTCAGCTGAACGATAGCCTGACGACACGTATATAGGACACTTGAAAGCGTCGCGCAAAGGTTGAAATACATTGATCGCAACTTGCTTAAGATTTTCTGTAACCCATTCATCTGGTGTGTTGTCTATATTGAGTCGTTTAGCTGTCGTACTTTTTGTTACCTCTGCGAGAGATAGATTTTTTGATAGCTTCATTATTAAGTCTTCTTTTCTCGCTTTCTACACGAGGATCTTTTCTTTTCTTCTTAGCGTTGAAGTAGTACTTCCTCATCCGCCAATACCAAGGTTGCTTTTGTAGCTGTAAGCTTTGATGTTGGCCTCTGGTGAGGACAAGTAGCGGTACTCTTCAACAAGAGGTTTGGCATCAGGCGTACCCTTAACACGATCTATCAAAACCTCAAGCTCTTTCATGCGCCTAAGATTCTCCGGTGTAATGGACTTGGCTACCTGACCCTTCCCCTTTATAGGCTTCATGACGCGATGAATATCTCCGTCACGATAGTAGAGGCAGAGGCTACTGCTTTGATCTCAGCGATATTAGCCAGAGACAGTACCTCATCGCCTGTAGCGTTAGCATCCATAGAGGCGTTATTCAAGATGAAGCTATCACCTGCCGAAACTTTAACTGCATACTCCTCAGATGTACCGAGGATACGCAAGGTGAGGTCACCGCTATCGCCGACGTGAGAGATACGCAAGTACTTGACAGAGCTAGCTACATACGTACCGCTAGCTACCGCTGTATCAAACTTCACCAAATCGGCTTCTGATGTTGTTACTGTGACGATTCGGTTGTCCACCTGTGTTACAGACTCTACATCGTGGACACGCGAACTGCTTCTATCTACGCCCTCTAGCGTGAGCTGTTCGCTTATAGTTACTTTAAGTGTTGCCATGGGTCAAAGATAATCAATTAAAGAGTATCCTGTTAAGATACCCTCTTGTCTCCTCAGGGATATAATCAAACCAATCCCGAGGGTCACCGTATATATCTACCCCATCAGCTTTGGCTTTCTCTAAAGCAGACTTTATCCTCCCCTCACCAGCATTGTAAGAAGCATAGATACGAGCTAACCTGTTTACCTCTGGTATCTTCTGTGGGGGATTCTTGATCCAGCTAAGCTCAGACAAAGCATTGATCTTAGCATTACGCATCTGACGGCTGTGCTCGGGGTTGAAAGGATCGAGACCCGCAGGAATCAGTCCTCTATCCTCAAGGTCTCTCTGTGTAGCAGGCATGATCTGAAACAGTCCCCTTGCCCCTACTGGAGATACCGCGCTTGGGTCACCAGAGCTCTCAGCCATCATCTGTCTCTGAAGCCTGTCAGACTGAGACATAGTATAGTTAGATGTATCAGGTTGTGAAGCCGCATCCTCCATAGCCAATCTAGCTAACCTAGCATCGAGAGCAGCATAACCCGTACTCTCAGGCTTCTCTTTCTTAGGGTCGCCAATCTTCGTATCAAGCAATCCCCCGTTAGCATAACCCAAAGCAGTTAGTCCCGCCCCTAGCTTAGCCCTCTCAGCTTGCTTGCGCATCCAACTCATATCCTGCTGCTCTGCTTTGTAGTCAGCTATATTGTCGGCTAGCTTGCTCGTATCCAACCCATACTGATCAACAAGAACACCGAGATACTTCTTTAAGTCGTCCCTGCGACTCATAATATCCCCAGCATCAATAATAGACTGCATATCATCTAACATCTGTGGTGGGATAGAAGCAGCCCTGCTACTGTCAACAGAAGCAAGAAGCACATCCCGATACCCCCCAGACTTCTTCTTAGGATCTCCTAGTACTCTCATGAGTACAAATATACTACTTCTTGTGCTTGAAGAATTCTACTTGCTTCAACCTCCGAGAAGCAGCTAACCGAGAACCATAAGGACCGCCTAAGTTCTTCCCCTCCTTACTAGTAACGTAGTACCCGTCTTTCTTCTTTACTATCATGATATACTTGGCCGCGCTCCATAAACAATAAGAACCGATTCATCGTGTGTACACACACACAAAGCTGTACAGCCACAACATTCTAAGTAGCTTAATCTATCACTGAATCAGCTTACGCTTGCGAAGGTATAAACAAAAATCTTAAAAGTCAAGAGTAAAGTAAAGCTTTAAATGACTGCTTCTAACTTACTGTAAACGAACCGCTTAGATGGATTTACGTGAACTTGAAACTGAAATCAATATGATCAAGACACGGTAGAAAAGGGCTGAGAAATACAGATCGTGGGGATTATATATATTATATAGCGTTACGTCTGCACATCCGAAACGGCTTCTAGAGATGGCCCCCCTATAGTCCCCCCACAATTCCGCTGTACATTTCAGCTTTTCCACAGTACAAGGTACTGTGAGCCAATGAGTTAGCACCGATTGGTTCGACCACTGCATGAGACCGCAGGTTGCAAGGTGCTGTCTGATAGGGTGGAACAATCCCTCCCCAATCCATTTACCATTGCTAATTCACCCCTTAACGGGGTGGAAATTCAGTTACAATTATTAAATCTTAATACTAACTAGTTAGTATTAAAATACAAACAGCAAACTGTGAAAATCGTCTTGGCGGAGCGGTGCGTTAGGCGGGGTACGGCGCGGCTCAACTTGTTGAGCTTCACGTTGGTACCGAGGTTGGCTCAACTTTTACTCTAACTCGTTAGAGTAATTATGGCCGAAATCTAGAGATATGTATTAGAATGAAAGAAACTCTAGTGAGTTTCATTCTAATACATTATCTCATGTCAAACTTCAATTTTGCCGATTGCCGCAAAGCAGTCAACCAAGCCACCTTCCGTCCCACCGCCGACCGCAAGGCAGCGGCCACGAAGCTTCTGCAAGAAGCTTTGGACTTCATCGCTAACCTCGAAGAGGTTAAAGAGACTTCGAAGAAGTCTACGAAGCGTCGTCGTAAGACGACGAAGTCGAAGAAAGCTACTCCACAGCAACGAGTTGCTGACCGTCAGGAGAAAGCTTTCCATGGGAAAGCTGACAGCCCAATCAAGCCTTCGAAGAAGGCTAAAACAGCTTCCGTTAAGGAAGCTGCGGCATCGGCCAAAGCGGTTAGCGAAGCTACCGGTGCTGCTCAGAGAGCAGCAAAGCGAGCTGAACTCAAGGCTAAGGCCTTGAAGAAAGAGGCTGAAGCCTCTGAAACACCGAAGGTGACGGCAAAGAAGCCCTCGAAGAGGGCTAAGGTCTACAAGTCGAACGGTCAACCCAATCAAGTGGAACTTGATAAGCGGTTTGCGGCTCTCGATGAGAAGCTTAACAGCATGCTTGCTGTTATTGCCTTGCAGATGCAGGGTGAGCCTACGCAGGTCGAAACTGTTAGTTTCGATGAACTCCCCTTCGAACTCTAATCCTTTAGGATTAGCTTAATTGTCAAACCTTAATTCATTGAAAATGAACTACTTTGTTTCTGACCTTGATATCGAAGATATCAAACACATCAAAGTTTCCTACCCGCAGGGTGCGACGCTCGACTCCGCGACCTTCAGCGAAGCTGTCGACTTCCTTGACTCCTTCGTTGATAACGAAGAAGATGGCGACAAACTCCGAATGCTTTGGGCCTTGCAAGGTCTGAAAGACCTCCTGCGTGACGCAACAGCAGGCGCAGTGGAGATTACCATCTCCCGCAGCTTGCTTGCCCTCGGCAGCGGTTGCCTCAGGTGAGCCTCACGGGGGAGTGCGCAGGTGCGCTCCCCTCTCTTTCTCTCTCCCCATCTCAAAACTTGTAGTGTGAGTGTATATACCTTTCTGAACGAAGTGAAGAAAGTATATACACGAACACACAAACACCGACATCGAATGAAAAACCTTTCTTGCCCCAAGGCCCGCAAGAGTATGCGAGCCAACCTTCGCCACTGGTGGTCGGAGGCTACTGACGCAGAGCGTGAACACGGACGTTCGTGGTACGCTGAAGCGCAAGATTTTGCGAAGCAACTCTCTCAGGAGTTCAACGTTAGCCGTGAGGTCGCGGCGGGCGTAGTGAGCGCGTTGTCACCGAATAATCGGTGGGAGAGGAACAAGGTTGATGCGAAGGCGGTCCTTCGTGCGGTGCGTGACGGGGTCGAGTGCGCGGACGTGAAGGTCTGCACCTACGATGCCAACAAGCGCAAGGCCTTCGAGATTGCCAAAGGCAACCAAAGGATTTTGAGGCAGTCCCCCAAGACGTATGCGTTTGCACGTAACGTAGGCGAGAGGGACGAGGACTTCGTGACCATCGATAAGTGGCACCTTCGGGCCTGTCAGACGACGGCAAAGTCACCTCGCAAGTGCAGGGAGGCGTGTACGCCACGCCAGTACGAGCTGCTCCAATCTGACTGCCTTGCAGTGGCGCGTGAGATGGGCGTGAGTGGGCACGTTTTGCAAGCCACAATTTGGGTTGCAATTCGGAACCGGTGGAGCTAATGTAGTGTGAGTGTGTATCACCTTCCTGAACGAAGTGAAGGAAGTGATACACACGAACACACTAAACAACTGAAAATTCAAACTTCAATTCATCTACGATGACAAAACTTCAAGAACTATACTTCACCATCCAAGGGTGGGACGGGTTCAGCGTCAAGCACGACCTAAGCGAGTACGAAGGCGGTGGCTACGCTGTGGGCGGAGCGTCCAAGTGCTTTGAACACAAAGCCGACGACCTGTCTTGGAACCACTTTGCCTACATCATCATGCCCTACTTGCGTGAGCTGACACGGGGCAAGGGTGCGACCAAGCTCATCGGTGGATGGGTTGACAACGACGGAGTCGCTTACATCGAACTCTCTGACATCGTGCAAGACCGCAAGGAGGCCATCAAGCTGGGGTGGATGCGCGGTGAGAAAGCCATCTACGACCTTTGGAACAACGAAGAAATCGAAATACCAACAGAACTATGAACACATACGCATACTACGTGTACTACGGACGTGACCGCGACGATTGGCGCAAGGACACCGTCCAAGCACCCACACTCGAACGCGCTATTTGGAAGGCGAATGCAGAGTGGGCATTCACCGGTTACACCGTGTGGAACAAGACCTTCAAACTCATTGATAATCAGTAACTTGCAATGCTTCAGATGAACAAGAACTTTAACCTCCCATTCCTTGCGTTCCTTGCGTGGATGGCTGCGCTGTTGGCAGTCACCGTCCTCCTCTCCTAATAGAGAGGTGAGTATATTACTCTCTGAACGTAGTGAAGAGAGGTAATATACGAACCCTCTCAAATGTCAAACTTCAAATTCAATCTTATGGACAACTTCTTCAAACGTCCCGTCGGTGCAGCTGTGCTTGCACTCAATGACCTCCACTTCGGAAAGCATCTCAATGACCTCAATCGGTGCGCTCGGCTTGTGCCCGAGGACGTAAAGGGGTTCGCCTCTCTCCTGTCCAACACCACGTTCATGAGCGACGACGCGAAGGATGCGGTCATTGACGTACTCGTATCACTGGCTGACGATGCCGAAAATGCAAAGCAATGAAATTCAAACTAGACTTCAAGACCACGCTACCTCACGTAGCTATGACCACGGCATACGACGTGGACAAAGACCGAGCCACGAACGTGGAGATGGACACCACCGTAGAGGTTGACCCCAATCACAGCTATGGTGGATGGTACGAAACATACGACCTCGACACAGGAGGCGACCGCTTCTATGCCGAAGGCATCCTCGAAGTTTATTGGGATGACAACGGAGACGTGCGTCTCACTGGGTACGATGGATGCTTCGAACTCCCTGAATATATCACCGAAGCCCTTGAAAAGCAGGGCGTAATCATTGACCTATGAACATCTACGAGAAAGCAACCGAAGGACTCCGACTTGCAGGGCATCACGCATCCATCATCCAACAATCAGCCGAGGATATTGGCGTGTGGATTGAGGTGTGGAATCACGACCTGCAAGACTGCCACGAGTTCCGCATCCACGAAGAGGAGATGACTTATTGGGCAGATTATTACGACGAAAACAAGAAGTCATGACACAAGCAGAACGACTCGACAATCGCACGAAGAACTGCGGGAGCTTCGAACTACACCTCATCAGAGCGTGGTTCAAGGCCGACAACATCAACAAGAAGATTCTCGAAGAGGCCTTCAAGAACACCAACTTCGACCTAACATAGAGAGTGTTAGTATATATCTCTCTCTGAACGTAGTGAAGAGAGATATATACAACACCTCTCAATAACAAATTCAAACTTCAATTCAATACCTATGGACAACATCAAAGACATGACGAACG
>Ga0070749_10002068_pt1 | contig 13546 bp, 18 predicted proteins | sample VirMetDEL_Nov_18_FD_75180 | JGI IMG/M metagenome (GOLD analysis project Ga0070749, IMG submission 75180) | Aqueous microbial communities from the Delaware River and Bay under freshwater to marine salinity gradient to study organic matter... | ecosystem: Environmental > Aquatic > Marine >...
TGCATCAGCTGCGGTAACAGAATAACTCCACGTATCAGCTCCTGTTTGTGGACCCAGATTAACACGTAAGCGCGAAAGGAGAGGATTATTATCTACCAAAAGTTGAGATCCAACTCGTTTTTTTAAGATGCTACGCCATACGTATGCATTGCGTAATTTTTCATATGCATCATCCCCAATAAGCCATGATTTTACATTGCGTTGGAGTCCAGTATTAGGCGGTCCTATAAAAAAACGATCTTGTGGCATGTTAGAGCCTCACTACTAAATAGGTAAACCTTTTAGAAGCTAAACGGGTAGCACTCGCAGTTGCTCGGGTAAATACACCAACGGTCACACTGCCAGAGAGTCCCGTTACTTGTACGACATAGTTATTATCGGTACCACTTACTGAACTAGGAAATGGCGTAACTTGTGCACTTAATAGAGTTCCAGAAGCAGGACAATGAGAAAGATCTAATGTTGTATCTGCGCTTGTGTTTGCATCACTGGTTACCGAGTTCCATATTAGATAAATCCCGCCACCAATACGAGCCCATCCTGCAACGGCACGTTTTCCCGCTGTAATTGGATACGTAAGAGCACTATTGTTATTACACCATAACTCTTTACGCCCACTACCACTTGCCACATCATCGGCATTAAATAACACAACTTGGCCTGAATCAGGCGTTGGTGCAGACCCAGTCAAATCAATAAGATCCACTTTTTTATGCTTACCAACATCAGACACTTCAGTCAGACTTACGTGGTTTTTTGCAAATCCGGCAGATGATCCATCATCAATAGCTTGAAAGTTACCTTGTAAATCTCCCTGCGAAACACTCAGTTTATCGGTTGCTGCGGGAATATTAGGTTTATATGCCATTTCTATCCTTTAAAAATGATCGCCCCACCATTGCCACGCGCCGCCGATACCACTTTGATACGTGTAAATTGTAGCAGTTCGCTCTTTGGTTTGTTGAACTATTGTTCTACGAAGTACTAAACGCTCTTGGTGTTTAAATTCGGGCAAAATTTGTTGTACACCATCCATATCAGTTCTATCTTCATATATTTTTTTAGCCGCACCATAAGCGATATATTGCCACCATTGTTCCAGTTCAGGCTCATCACCAGATAAAAGCAACTCAGTAGGTCGTTTATATACCTCAAACTGAATAGGATATGGTTTATCAGGTACCGGACGAAGGGTAAATTTGTTATCAAAATAGAGCATAGACTTAGGGCGTCCAGCAGCATAGGGCCGTGTTTCACTATAAATAATTTGTCCAGATCCAGGAGCAGTGGAGAAGTTAAGTACATAGGCACCCGTTACATAATTTATTGTTCCGGTTCCATCACCTGTTAATGTACCTGATCCATCATCATGTAATTCTAAGCCACCATTTGAACCATCTAAAGTACTAAATGTGACATTGCTTCTGAGCACTGGCACCGCGCTAAGTGTTCCATTAAACGACGTTGTCGCGCCATCCCCACTAAATCCCGTTGTTTGGATGCTGTTAGCAAGAGGATATATAGCGAAAAATTCAGTGCGAGACTGAGAAAAAAAACTAGGATAGCCAGCAATGTATAGCGGTTCATGAACCGTAATATATTTATTTTTAAAGTTTTCCAAAGGATCGCCAGCAGTGTCATTAGATTCATATACATCCACATACGGTTCAGTATAAAAAGTTAAGGTCGTACGTAACGCAAACAGCCTGAGCTCTTCAGGAAAATCATACAGAACAAACGTATTAATATAATCATCAATTTGCGCTGTAGTAATATTCGACTCTTCGGGAGAACGCGTTAAGCGTCTAACTTTGGTTCGAATAGTGTTTAAAGTTGCTGCCATAACTGTCTCCTATAGATCATTATAAGTAGAACTGGTAAGCCTACCATTAATTTCACCGACAGGCACTACATGTGCACAACTTCTTACACGAGGAGAAGGGTTGGCTGGCGTGGTAAAACTATCAAAAAGAGAACTATTAATATCTATAGAAAAAGTATCAGTTCCCGTTACTGAAATAGTTCCTACTAATTGATTCATTTGCGTCATGCCATAAGCAGACGGTACCATCAAGCGAACAATATCACCGGTAAGGTAGTCGTGATCGAAAGTAGTCGTTACTACCGCAGGATTAGCATTGGTGATATCGCTGACCAATCTCATAGCTCGTTGAAAAGTTGGAGAGGGGTTTGCGTAACAAGAAGGTACCGCCATGGTTTATCCTACGGTAATGGAGTCGCCGTTACTAATGGCTCTTCTTCTCTCGCTTCTTGAAGCTCATCTACATCGACAAACTCTAGCGATTGAAAGCCAAATCTTCTTTTTTTCTTACCAATCATCATGTGAGGGCGTCCTGTGTCATCTTTCATATATTCATGCACCGGATACCATCCATTTTTGTTCAAATGTTTTGCTACACCTAAAGGTAACGAATATACCTCGCCATCTACAAGAGTATATTTTTCTACTGGGTCGCCTTTATACGCTTTATAACAAAAACTCATGCCACCGCCTGGCACTTCATAAAAACGAAAAATTCCCCGTACTTTTTCGCGGTCCTTATCTCGTTGATACGTTAAGCTTTTTTGGCGTTTTGCCTTAAATTCTTGCTGCTGTTTGGTGGTCATTGCTTGTTTGTCGTTCATCAGATCTCCTAAATTGGGAGGGCCCGTAGACCCTCCCACGAATATTATTCGTTGTCGACACTAAAAGACTTACCTGCTCTCCAGTAAATAACATCACTGGTAGAACCTGCAGGACTGTCGGCTCCTGCAGCAAGACGCATACCGATATATGACACGTTATCAGTAGCATCTTTTAACTCATCAACGTTATTATCACGTGCAACTGCCACGTCTTCCCCAAGAGGAACAACTTGTGCAGGTGTAAATGGAGAGTCAGCATTCACTGGGAATGCAAACGCTGTAAAGGCTGATGAATCAATATCAACAGTAAATGTTGAAGCAGTTACTGCAGTAATAGATCCTTGAAGTCCATCTAGTTCAACCATGTCATACGGAGATGACACATGGAAACGAACTTCTTGGCCAACTGTGTAACCATGATCAACAGTTGTTGTTACCACTGCGCTGCCTGCTTGCGTTACGTTTGCAAGGTAGCGGCGTCGTGGGTAGAACATAGGATTATATTTAATCTTACGATAGAACCCAGTAGTACCGGCTCCTGGAGCATTTGCTAAAGCGTTAGCAATAGTAAAGCTGGTGTTAGCTACTACAGAGCTAATTTGGAAATCAATACCACCAAGATTAGCAGCACTGGTTATGTTTACGAGGCGAACAATATCACCAGCAACAAGACCAGATGTATCGCCAGTCGCTACCACAGGTTGTGTTGCGTTGGAGGTACTGGTTACTGCTACGGCAGCAAGCACAGGATTAGCTGAACTATCTTCAAGGGTAAAACCACCTGAAGCAAGTGCAGTTGTTAACTGTGCCGCGTTAGCAGCGTTAGATTTCTTATATTCAATACCGGTATCATCTGACATACCGCGTTGCCAAAAATAAGCTACCCCAACTGCAGTAGTTTGGGTGTCATCATCAGCCACGGTATAGTTTATTACTTCCATCCAGTCGATATCAGAACGAACTGATAGGACTTTAGCCGATCCGTCAGAAGTAAATCGGCCTTGTTGGATTATAGTTCCATTTGCCATGATTACTCCTTACACAGATTTAGTAGCGCGAAGATTTAGTACCCATAGGTCATTGGTGATTCTTGGTACTTCAGCAAATTTATAACCAACTGAAGCGTTAAGAGCCAATGGGCCATCATATATTGGTGGGCGATAAATAAACGCCGCACTGTAACCATCTTGTTCAATACAAGCATATGCTTCCATACCAACACAGAAAATGTTGTATACGTTAGCACCCAAGTTTGAAGCATTTTGGTCTACAGAACCAATAGAGGATACTAGGAAACGAAGGTTACCAATTGCACCCCACTCTGAGCGCAGAGCGTTCATTGGAGATGGGTATTGGTTTTTATGAATGAAACCTGAAACAGCATCCAAGTCACCAGTCAACTGAGTTGAGCAAAGTGCAAAGTACGCATCACGTACAGGAGCTGTACCAAATTTATCTTCACCTTCGATGTTATCCATTACCGTGTAAGCATTGTTATCAAGTAAACTTCTTACCACTTCATCAACGTCTGAACGTGTGATTTCAGTAGGAGAGTCACCATTAACACCGCCAGTACAGTTAATAAATGAAGCGGTTGATGCAAGCATGTTACGAGTAAGTTCATCTTCAGTTTGACGAAGAGAAACACCCAAACGAGCTGCTGCTTCATTTAAAACTGGATCTTGGTTTTGCAAGGTTACCTGTTCGTTCAACTGTACATAGGTACCGTAGAAATCGATTTTAGCATCGATATCAACAGCAGTAAGTTGCTGAGCAGGAGGGGTTACCCCGCTATTTCCCAATGGTACTAATGCAGTAGCCAAAGGATTATAACGACGCATACGTAAGGTTGTACCACCATTACGCGGCATACGTTTTTTCATAGCAGGAATTTTATGGATCATGTTTGGCACAGGCACCGAGAGCAGCTTGTAACTAAACGACTGCTGCACTGGAGCTGGCAAAACACTTGTAGTAGTTATTGCCATAATGCTTCCTTAAATTTGTTGTACTTTTTACCACTGGGTTGGCGATTCCCGTACAGCCAAATAAAGTGAAGCTTGCGATCGCTTCAATACAGCACCACCAATATAACCAGAGCTTTTACTCCATGCAACAAAAAGCCCCTATGCCACGTCAATAACATAGGGGACAGAAAAAGGAGAGTCGAAAATGAAGTCTCTATCTATATTTCATAGCATCGCGCATTTCTTTTCGCAACTGTTCTGCAAGCTCATCAGTTAATCCTTCAGCAAAAGCGTTCGCTCTGCTTAATGGAGAGTCACCCTGTTGAGGTGCTACGCTTGCAAGCGGACGAGGCTTATTTGCATTAGCCTGTGCACGATTACGATCACCTTCGTATACCTGATCCTCTGCAATGCCCAGACGCTTAATCATGGTATAAGCGGATACGCCTTTACTATAAAGGTCAGAATTAGAAGCAAGATTAGTAGCTAATTCAGGATATTTTTCACGTAACTTATTAATGTTATCAGCCGAAACTACCTGATCAAAGTCAGGATATTTAGCTTTTAGCTGAGATTCTGTGCTCTGCAGCTTAGACTGACTTTCATATTCAGCGAGTTTAGACTCTAATTTCTTGATATGTTTTTGCACGTGACGCCATTCTGGAATGTCTTCCGGGCGCAAATTATCATCTTCTTCCTGATTATACTGAGCAACCGCATCTTCTTTTTGCGACTGAGCATTTTTTAATTCTTCAATCATGCGTCGCATATCATCACGTTCTTTTTCAGCAGCCTCTTTTGCCTTGCGCATCTCCCTAAAGTTCCGCTCTTGGGCAGATTCTTTTGGTTGAGCTTCAGCTTCGGGCTCTTCTTCTGCGTGCTCTACCTCTTGCTCTGGTTCTGGTGGCAATGGTGGCATTTCAATGTCTTGTCCTGGCGCTATTTTTTCAAGTTCTTGTGTCATATACTCCCTTACAGTTCAATTATGTTAGATAGTGCCGCTTCTTTGTTATATTTTTTTGAGATCTTAAGCAAAGTACCATCATAAAACTCTAAAACGAATCGTAACAACTCTTTTTCTTCTGGTGCAATCATCAATGCATTCTCACGCATCAGTTCACAGGTGTCTTTTGAAGGCACCACCCACAAAAATTCTAGATCGCCTGCTGCTGTGTACCGATATACTGTCTGATCATACTCAGGAGTCGGACATGATTGTCTGCCAAAAAAATAATTTCGAATAACATTCTGCATTAACCGTTCTTTTTTAGTGACCACAATCACAAAAAAATCTGAATGCGGAAACTCTTTTATGCATCGCTGGACACAATCCCACACATTCTTTTCATAATCAGTATGCATTTCGCGTTCAAGCTCAATAGGATCTTTTGTCGGCGCTTCTTGCAATAAAAGATCTGAGCTTATCTTTCCTACTGTCTCACGTGTCATATTTCTCCTTTATTAGTAGGTCGATCATACCATAATTTGCCCAAAATAACGCGTTTGCATATGAATGGCTATAACGCATGATTGCTCACCTTTTCTATTTGAAAAGAACGTGCCAATCGAGCTTTCAAGAAAGGAAATTAAAACTTGACGAAATTGTTATTATCAGTAATGTGAGATATGAGTAAGTCTTCATAACCATTATATTAGGGGAACATTATGTCAAGCAGACATATATCCTTGTCTATTTTCATGCTCTTATCACTTCCACTTGCTGCTATGGACCCAAATTGGCATACAAAATCAGATGACTGGCTTTCATCCAAGCGCGTAGAAGGCAGTAGTCTCTTAGAGCTTAAGCAGGTTTGGCAAACCGCACCTCCGTTTGTAAAAGGTACTGTCGAACATTTAAAAAATCCGCTTTATTATGCGCCTCACGGTGCGCCAGAGTATCGCTGTTTAGTACTCCATGGTGAATCAGGGTCAGGAAAATCTACTCTCGCTAAAGCTATAGCAATGTATGCCGGGTGGGATCTTGAGTTTACATCCCCTGCTGACTATCAAGTTGGCAACCGTGGCGAAGCTGCAGTTAAGCTACGCAATAAGGTAGAAGAGATCATTTTAAGAAATGCCCCAACGGTTTTGGTAATCGATGAGTTCAATCAGTTGCTTGAAAATGCTGATTCAAAAAACCACGACAACGATGCCACCAGTAAAGAGTTTTGGACAATCATGGATAAAACACATGGGAACAATAAATTCTTTATGGTAGCGACGGCAAATCGTTTGCATAAGATTCCAAAACAGGTTAAAACTCGAATTAAAGCACGCACAGCACATATTTCTATGCCTGAAGGCGTAGATGCGCGATTAAAGATATTTACCAATATTCTTGCGCGACGTGGTTTCACGCTTAACCAAGATGCGACATCAGAAATGAAGCGTATTTTAAAAGAGCAAAAAAAATGGTCAGGTCGTGATTTTGATGAAATGTGTTTCACTATTAATCAGCGATTCAAAGATGAGCCTTCGTGGAATATTAAAAATCTTTCTAGATGCTTAATTGGATCAAAAATAGTTTGTGAAGCTGAAAAGGTAATGAAAGAATCTGAAGATACGCTTGGGTATGATGAAGAAGAGATGACTGACGAAGAACGTCAAGATCTCTATCAAGCCCAAAACATGTGGCTTCAGTTGTGCATGCAGCGATTTCAAAAACATTCATTAATGGGATTGCGTACGCCAGGTCTGACTAGAGATGACGGTAACTACATCGTCGATAATGCTATGACAGCAACGCAGAAAAAGCTGGCTAAAAAGTTCATCAACTATGATAAGCTTCGCGAAGAACACTTATAAACAAAAAGGATATTTATGAACCGTTTATTTATAGCACTCGTAGTAGTGCCCATTTGTCACGCCATGGATAAAGCACCAATGATTGAATTTAAATGCTCTCAAGAACTTGCCACTGCCGTAGCTACCCAACAAGTAACACAAGGGCTGACTATGCAGCAGTTTATGCGTAATGCCCTTTTGGTCACCGGTACTCTCAAAAACCCGTTGGGTACCGCGGCTTGTTATGGTGGGGGAAAAGCTTTACAAGCTGCCCATCCACTTATGCAAAAGTATGTGGGTACTGCCCTCCAGGGTAAATTACACGAACTTAAAGCTATTGCCGAGCAGCTGCGAACGAAAATTTCAGAGTCTTGGTTACCTTGTAATAAAGAGCAAGCACAATTGGCGGCGCTGGAGCAAGTTATTAATTCTGAAGTTGCGCAAGAACTGCAGGTTATGCGTTTTGGCACGTATGAACAGGTACAATGTAGCCTCAGCAGGATTGCTGATTCTATTCAATTACACCGGATGGCAAATACAAAAGACCTGCCAAAATTCGATAAAGAGGTTATTCAAGCCTGCCGAGATGTCCTAAGCCAAAATATCCATAAAGTGGATGTACGGTTACTAGATATGACGCTTACCTCTCCTAATTCTTTCCAGGGGCCAGCTTATATCAGCCAGCAGGCGATGGATAAGATCGGGAAGCTAGATATGCAAGCGCTCGGACTTGAAGAGTATCTGAAACAAAGTACTCAGATAATAAACGAATGTGGTTCGCTTACGCTAAAGCAAAAACAGTCTCTCTTTGTCCGAGCGGTGCAATATTTTTGCCAAGAAACATTGGTAGGAAGACTTGCGACTACGTTTACTAAGCAAAGCGCTGAGAATCTTAAAGCAAATGAGTTCTTTAAAATCTGTAAAGAAATATGCGATTGGACTTTTGGCGGACTCTATCTTTCTGATACCGAGCTCATGAAATATATGGAAGCTGCGCAGAAAATGCAGTCATTCTATAAGGACCTGAAAGGGTTAGATGAAACGCGTATGCATGAAGTGATGAAAAGTCTTTCCGATCTTCTGTGTGGCTTTGCACCCGGTAAAGACCTCAAAGCTGCCAAAAAAATAGGTGGTAGATCTGCTGCGGTACTAAAAGCGTACGGCGAAATTAAATAAGTAATAAGGGCGCTGTGCGGGGGAGCGCCCTTAGAATGAAGCGTGAGATAAGGAGTAGCGACTCTTTACTTCGATTTTTTCTTTGGCTTTAGCTGAGGATATGCTCTGTACACTGCTTGCTTGATGCCTTCGGGATTAGGTGCAAAGTGAGCTCTTGCAAGTGCATTACGGGCACGAGCGAGAGTATTTATAGGAAAACTATATTTGCTTGCACCTCCGGAGGCTCCGGCAAATTCTTTTGGTGATACGTTTTTATATTTACCAGCGTTTGATGAGCCTTTTTTCTCTCTCATCTTTTCTTCTTTGCCTCGAGCAACTTTTACACCCTTAGCAACGGTAACTTTCTTGTCCTTACTTTTGCTTTTTGCCACTTTTCTTCCTTTTTTTCATCTTTTTCGCTTCAGAAAGAGCAATAGCAACAGCCTGGTTGCGTTTTTGAACCTTCGGTCCTTTTTTAGAACCGGAATGTAGCTTACCTTCTTTATATTCGCGCATTACACGTTCAATTTTTTCTTCTTTGGCAGACTCTTTTTTTTCATGATCCTTTTTTTTAGGATCTTTTTTCTTTGCTTTCTTAGATAAAGATTTAATAAGCTCTCTATCTTCGCCAGCTTCGTGCTTAAACATCTTAATATCACCCTTAAGATGTTTAATTACTTTATTATTACTCTTTTTTGACTTAGCCATGGGTATCCTTAATTAAGGGGAGGAACTCCTCCCCTTTTATTTTACTAATCTCGTTTCTTCGTAAACGATACGCTCTTTTATGCGGCGAAGCTTTTGCGGTTGCTTCATCATATTTGCAGGAAGCCCCAAAATAGAATAAGCAATCTTTCGCGCTTTACCGCTCGGTCGCGGCATGCCTGGCATAATGCTCCTTAGTATTTTTCAGGATACTTGTCTTTTTTAAGATCACGACCGTGGCTATCTTTCCACATTTGCTCATCAACACCACGAATTGTGTCATTAAGATTCATATCACCATCAACAAGATATGGAGCTTTAGGCCATTCCTTCATCATCACTTGCTGGGGAAGGTTAGCCATAGCTGAATGATCTTCTTTGATCATCATGCTGTCTTCAAGTTCCATACGTCTGCGTGGGTCCATACTGTCGTAGTAGCGTTTCTTTGCCATGATTGGCTCCTTTTTGGTAGAAACTGCCTTTCGGCAAGGTTATAAAATCCTCTAACTACCGCTCAGAACTGATTGAGCCTCTGGGCTTTCTTCCGGCTGAGTGGTCTGGTCAACATTGGTTGCCATGCTTTTTAGTCTCATAAGTTTTTCAAGCTGACGCAAGTCTATCTCATCAATTTCTTTTAATGCTTTTACTAAGTCGAGTAATCCAGCCATTCTGTCTTTCTGTGCTTCTGCTCGGCGTTCATTTGCTAGGGCTTTGTTCTCATCAATTCGGGAGATTCGTTCATAGCCAAGCCCTTCATCTGCCACCGCACGCGCTTTCGCCAATTCTGTTCGAGCTTGTTGTTCTTGGATCGCAGCTGACGTTTGTATTTGTTGCGCTTGCGCCGCAGCTTGTTCTTGAGCCTGCACTGCTTGCACCAAGTCATTCTTGTCTTGAAGCGTCGCAGCATTAAGGAGCACATCTGAAGGAATTGCCACACCCACTTGCTTAAGCTGAAGGAGCTGAGCGAACTGCATTTGTTTTTGAGTAGTTGTGTTGAATCCTTCTTCAACGGCTGCATCATATCGTCCAAACGTTTTGTTATAAAATTGAGGAGACGGTTCTTCTGCAATAATTCGTTTCACTTTACCTGGAGTAAAATTGGTTTGAATAAGATCAATCATCAATTTACCCAATAATTTTTGTGACCGGTCAAGCTGATCAAAAAGGTTTTGCAGAGTGGTAAGACCCGCTCCTTGGCGTAACATAGAGAGGATTCCTGCCTTGTCATCAATAGCGGAACCTAAGAGTTCTTCGTTAACGCCAGATATTTCCATCACTTCTCTTCCGAGTATCTCTGACAGTTGAATCATTGATGGTGGTACTTGTGGTGGATTAATCTGTTCAACGTCTGCCATGCTTGCATCATGCTTTAATGCAAGTCCTCGTCCTTGACCAGAAAGGAACACGTCTTTCGGGTTAACAAGAGCATTTTCTTTATACTTCCAACCAGAATTAATTTGGCTTTCAAGAATATCGAGTTCGATTGCTTTTCTTCGGTTATATAAAAATTGTGCATCCCGTAACCCCCGGACCATTCCTTGAACGCGATACGGGAAGTAAGGCATTTGGGGGTTGTAATAACCAAGCACTGGCACAAAGGGATAAGAATCAATACCCATAGGGTTTGGTCCATCATAGAGCACCTTTCCTTGTACAACTATAGCAAGTTTAACTGTTGGTACTTCATTATCGATGACCGTTACTTGTGGATATACTGAAAGAAACTGAGCAAGTTTATCCTTGTCATCACTCCTCCACTCAATAGTCTCACCTGTTTGCGTATCGACTAATAATTTTTGTTCGCGGTAATCGCGATAATAATATTCATCATAGGTAAGTAAGTTAGATTGACCGTACGAATAACTTTCTGGCATGAACTGGAACTTGCCATCACGGTTGTATCCTTGGCCCATCAATTCAACAATAGTATCTGCATAGCCAGGAAGAAGCGACACAGCTTCCTTCTTTGTAACGAAGGTACGCTTCCAAATGGCATTGCAATCAGAAAGGTCATGTTTTCTAAAATAAGGATCAATTAAAAAGCTATTATAAGAGCAGTTATTAACCCGAATATTTCCTGAAACAGGATCTTGACGGTAATCCATCCAGACCTGAAGCAGATTCATCCCTGTTACTAATGCGCCATGAAACGATTCAGAAATGGTTTCTAATATCCCTTCTTGCTGAGCATTCCATAACAGTATTTTAGTGAATTGGTCTGCCGTTTCTTGATCACCATTTTCAACAGGAGTTACGATGGTGGATTTTCTATTACGTCTTTGGTGACCAGAAACCATATTAATGACACGACGGATGCGATTAAAATTAAACTGTTTTTGACGAGATGCGGGAAGGTTTCCATAAATATCATTCCAAACGGTTTGATCGCCAGCTTCAAAGCGAGTATCAGTATCAGCTTCAGCCCAAAAAGCCTGGTTGATAGTTATACTTTCCGCATAAAAGGCTTCCATACGTTTGAGAATGTCACGGTCTTTTTCATCATAGTATTCAGGTCCTAATTGCGGAAAGATGCTCATATTTTCCCTCTTTTAATTGAGAAAGCAGCTGTATTAGGGGACGAAAGGGTGAGTAAGTCTTTCACCGCAGCTGCTTTCAAATGTAATCATAGAATACCGCATTCATACATGCAAGAAAATAGAGATTAACTGTTTGCAACTATCAAGGTAACAATAGTAATTGCAGAGGTGGTAACTACGCCACCGAGCCCCGCTAACGCTGCATAGAATTTAAAGCGCTCTGTGCGATACTCTTTATCTTTCATTTTGTATTGGAGGGTAGCCTCAGCAGCAATCTCATCTTTTTCTTTTAAAGCATCTTCAACACTTTCTGCAATAAGCTTTTTAAGCTCTTTTAATTTTAAATCTAACTCTTGGGAATCAGATAATTTCTGTTCGAAATCTATAGATTGAAGCGCTAAATATAAATCTTCGTCTTTATACTTAGATTCTTTTATTCTTTGCTTAAGTTTAGGAACCATACAGTTACCTACTTGAGGGGAATTTGTTCCTAAAAAATAGAGGAGTGATTTTGCAATGTCATGATCATGATCATAACTACCATGCTTTTTGTTGTGTGTAATAGTAAGGGTATAAGTGCTTTTATCGTCAGACGATGAGTTAGGACTATCTTGTTCCATGGCAAATACAGAAAAAGATATAAATAATAAAAGGATCCACATATCCCCTCCTTGGTAATGGATTATTTAGAAATATACCATCAAATAAAAAACCCCGGCAACTCACCGGGGTCTAAACAGTCCATTGTGGTCAATGACTAACTATTTTCTTTTGATAATACGAAACTCGTAATTCTTTGCACTAAACATTTGAGCAGTAAACTCTAATGCTGCCTCTGGAGAGTATTCTTTACAGGAAAAGATATCTATAAATGCACGATTGGTCTTATTAACAAAATGACCTGAGATATTTGAAGTCTCAATCAGCTGAAACATAGAGTAGCCAGCAACCTCTTCATTCTCACCAAAGTTCACTACATGACACTCACCGAATTTCTTCATATCAATAAGATTACACAGTACATGGACGTAGGCCTTAATATGTTCTGCATTGGTTATCAGATCATGATCACAGTCATGAAGATCGATAAGCGTATGCCATCCCCAGGTAGGTGCTTCAGTTATTTCAGCTGCTGCCCATGGAACATCTTCAGAAGGTATATATTCTTGAGAATGAATGGGGAAAAAAAGCAATAAGAGCAGTAATAACGGCTTCATTAAGATCCTTTTATTTAGAACAAGGACATTTACATTCATGTTTTATATCTACAGGATAATCGAGATCTGGCATTTTAATAAACGCTCTTACATCTATACAACTTTCTGCTCGACTAATCTTTTTTATAGGAAAAATATTGGGTAAGGAAGCAGTGTTTTTTTTATCCCCATATTCTAAATCAACTAAGATATGACGACAATTGGAATAAGGATTAGTGAAAGCCAGATACGTATCATTCTTATTATATTCGCCGGTTTGAGAATTCCACATTTTACGATTAACGCATTTACTAAATGTTGTATAAAACTTTCCCGTTTTAGGATCTTCTACCAATAAAATATAATACTTTCCTGGTTCGGGGTTTGCACTTTCTATAGACTGCCACTTATTTATCATTTCTTTTTTTGTAATATTCATTCTCTCACCATTACCTTCCGCTCAACATACTCTGGTTGTAGATATTCACACATAACTGCTTCAAAGCCATGCCAATCGCAGCTATCCCCACAAGTAAAAAGATCAACAAAGACAGCA
>Ga0070749_10002070_pt1 | contig 13536 bp, 2 predicted proteins | sample VirMetDEL_Nov_18_FD_75180 | JGI IMG/M metagenome (GOLD analysis project Ga0070749, IMG submission 75180) | Aqueous microbial communities from the Delaware River and Bay under freshwater to marine salinity gradient to study organic matter... | ecosystem: Environmental > Aquatic > Marine > Coastal...
TGATAGAAAAAAACACTCAGAAGTATCAAAAGGTAATTTGGTGAGAAGTTCTGACAATACATATTATTGTCGTTCTTGGTCCACTAGAAACCCTTACCAAACACACGAAGATTTAATAAGAGCTGATAGATTATATAGGTTAAGAAATGAAACAAATTATTTAAGTGTTTTAGAAGATAACGGACATGTTAAAATAGCACCACATAAAGGTGATAACCTTTCATATGGTAGTAACTCAAAAGGAGTAACAATTAATACTGGTAACGATATTAAAAGATATATGTTTTCTATTGAAAACTTAGCTTGGTTAGACGCTAAAGAAAAAATCGCTTTAAAACCATGTGAATTAGGTCCCAATGGTGGTAGAATAATGTGGTTCCCACCATATGAAATAGCTTTTACAGAAAACGTTACAGCTTCTTGGGATACAAACACATTATTAGGAAGAGGTGAACCAATCTATACTTATAATAGCACAGAAAGAAAAGGTACTTTAAGTTGGGCAATAATCACTGATCACCCTTCTTCAATGAAAACAATGAGAGACAAAACGGAAGAAGAATTATATAGATATTTTGCTGGTTGTGGTATTACACCTGAAAGATTAGATGAAATTTTTGGTACCGAAATAATAGAAAAAGTAGAAGTTTTAAAGAAAGAAAAAGAGATAGAAGACCAACCAGAACCAACTCCAGAACCAGAACCAGAACCAACTCCAGAACCAAAACCTAACCCAAGTCCACTAAAAGACCCACCTATAGAAAATACTGATGCTTATTTTAGAAATGCTGGTAGAGATAAAGAGGTTAATGGTGTAAGAACAGGTGTTGGTAGAAATATTACAGAAGAATTATCAGCTAATTATGCTTTAAATTCTTGTACTTCACCCGAATGTAAGGATACCGAAGGAGAAAATTTTACACTTAACGAAGAATTTATAGAAGAAATAGATACAATAGTTGATTTTTTATCAACAGAAGCAGGACAAAGTTGGGGGGTACGAATCGAAGGTTATACTTCAGGTGCGGCTAATAAAGAATATAATAGAATTCTTTCTAGAGATAGAGCTGATAGTGTTTATGAATATATAATAAATAAATTAAAAAATTTTGTTCCACCACCCAGTGCAGGTGTGGGAATAACTGGTGGTACCATATATATCCCATTTGAAGAACAAAATTTTAGCAATCCTGAAGAAGTAAAAAGAAAAGGTTGGGTTTGTACTGATACCGACCAAAATTTATGTAAGTCAGAAACAGCTAAGGTGGTTAACAATAAATTAACCTATCAACAAAAACTTACCAATATACCTAGTGAAGAATCAAACACCATGAATAATAGGTTTGAGATTGTTGCTTATGGTGAAGAGAGGGTAGTTGATGATTCTTTTTTTACACAATCAGACTCTGGGGACGCGGATGAAGACGCCATAGCTAGTAACTCAAATAAAAATAGATGGGAAACAATGACTGATAGACGTGTTAGCGTTTTTCTTATAAAAAACCAAACTTATATAGATAAAAAATTAGAACAAGAATTAACAGTAATAAAACCTTTACCTATTAGACCGTTAAAACAATTAGAAGGGGGTGTTGGAACACAAATAATAACACCACAATCTACTTTACAAACTATAAACGATCTTAAAGAATTTGAAGGTTTTGTTGGAAAAGATCTTATCGATAGACAAAATTTATTAACACAATCATCAAAAGAACAAACTGGGGCAGCAGAACCAATAGATGAATCACCGATAGGAGAAGATGTTGAAGACAACAATGTTGATGACGAAACTTTAAGAAGAGTTATTAAAGTAGCTGTAGATGAATTATATACAGAGTGTGAATATTTTTTTAAATTACAAAAAAGTGATCCTTTTATTTATAAAACATTAACAGAAAAATTAAAATATTTTCATCCAGCCTTTCATTCAACCACACCCGAAGGTTTAAATTCTAGACTAACTTTTTTACATCAATGCATGAGACAAGGACCAAACATACAAGATAGTGACACCAAAACCAAAAACCTAGCTTTTGGTAGACCACCTGTTTGTGTTTTAAGGATTGGTGATTTTTGGTATACTAAAATTGTTATAGACTCATTTAATGTTAATTATGAACCATTGGTTTGGGATATGAATCCTGAAGGAATAGGGGTACAACCAATGATAGCGAAAGTAGATTTAAATTTTAGTATGATTGGTGGATCTAGTTTGGATGGACCAATAAGACAATTACAAAACGCTGTATCCTTTAATTATTATGCAAACACTTCTGTTTATAATAGTAGAAGATATTATGATAATAAAACAGGTAGTTTTAAAACTTTGGAAGAAAGGTTAGCTGAGCTAAATGAAATATTGATAAGTGATAACGAAATAGCTTTTGGTGCATTTAAAACACAATCAGATGCAGATAATGAAAGATATCATAGTAACCCACAAAAAGATTTGGTAGAAACTGAAAACGATAAAGAAGACCAAACAAACGATATTTTAGAAATAGAAACTTTACCACTAAAACCATTAAATAATTTAGACGGAGGTGTTGGAACGGAACTAAGTGATGATATTGTTAAACAAAAAACAGAAGCAGAATTAGAAAAAGAATTATCAGAACAAATAGGGCAAGAATTAGAAGAACAATTAGAGACAGCTGAAGCACCACCACCAGTTTTAATTACACAAAAAGAAACTGAAAAAATAGAAAAAACATACCCAAAAGCACAAACACCTAAATCTAAACCTACAAGAAAAGATATAGACCCATTAGAATTAGACTCGTTAGTGATCCAAAATTCACCTTTAGTAGTTGAGGCCCCTAAAGGCGTGTTCGCTGTTAATACCATTGATGGTTTTGTTGTTAGGGATACTCAAGCACTAGACAATATTGGTAATTATTTAGCTACAAGTATTTTTGATAAATTTAATTTAGAAATTTGGTTAATCATAAAAAATAAAACAGGTTCTATAGTACAAACTGAAGGGTATAATAGATGGGCTGCTTTAGATATTAGATTGGTTGGTGAAAGAAATTTAAAGAACGTTATTAATAGCCGAATAGCTGAAAAAGCTAAAGTGGATAAAAGTAAAATAAATGTAACGTTTAAATTTTTCTATACTAATGATGGGCCTTCATCAGCCACTAGTGTTAATAAAAAAACTAAGGATTGGTTTTTAAACATTACATTTCCTAATGGTAGTGGAAATTTTGAGTATCCTAAATAATTGGATGACACTTGAATTAACAACGGGAATAATATTAATGGGTAATACAAATAATTTACTTTACTAATATTTATAATATATTGAGTTATTATGGCTAGAAAGTATTATGATAGATACGGTAATTTTAAAAAAAATGGTGAATTTGAGTTTATTCCATTTATTAAATTAAGAAAAAAATCTAGTGACATTAAATTAGTCTACAAAAAAGATAGTAGTAGATTGGATGTTATTTCTGACACATATTATGGTGCACCATATTATGGTTGGTTAATTTTAATGGCTAACCCACGATTTGGTGGTTTAGAATTTAATATTCCAGATGGAGCAACAATTACGTTACCGTTCCCTTTATCAGACACACTCCAAGAATACCAAAATAAAGTAGAAGAGTATAAAAAATTGTACGGAAATGGCTAATAACCTAAATATCACACAGATCAATGATTACGTTAAAAACATCACCAACAGTACAAATGAGTATGTAACAAGTTCTAATAACTTAACTTTAATTGATCCAGCTGGAACAATTAAAAATAATAGTGTAAATCAAGAAGACTTATTTATTTACGCCACTTTAAAGGCTAGAATTAAAAACAAAGCCTTTGTCACTTCTCAAGACGACGAAGAAATAAGTATTAGTTTTTTAAAAAATAAAGATACAGAACTAGGGGCTATTAGTTCTGATTTTTTAAGTACTAATTGGACTGAGATAGGAAATAAAAAAGTTGAATTTGGAAGAGATCTAGAAACTTTTGGTATTGAGAATATAGAGATATCGATTAACGCCGGATTTATACCAACCGTTAGTATTGATTTTGTTGATGTTAGGGGTGCAACACTTTTTGAACAAGGTTCTTGTTCACCTTATGCAGCTTTCTTTTACCAACCCTACCCAATTTTTGAATTAACGGTTAAAGGATATTATGGTTATCCAATAAAGTATTATTTGGCTATTAAAAGTTTTACTACAAGTTTTGATGCCTCTACTGGTAATTATAAATCAAAAGGTGAATTTATTGGTTATTCTTATGCTTTTTTATCTGACATATTATTGGGTTATGTTATGGCAGCACCTTTTATGGATGGTGCTAAAGATATATTAAAAAATATTTATGCAAAATATAATGATTTATATGAAGAAAGAGAGTACTATAAGGATGGCAACCCCTTTGATCTTACCCCATATATAGAAGAACCAATAACACTCTATGATTATTTTAAAAAAATAGAAGAATTAAAAGTTGGTAAAGGTGGTAACCCTTCAGTTTTAACCGAAGTAGGTAATTCACAGGAGTTAGAAAGATTAAACCAAATTAGCAGACTACAATCTATTTTAGATGTTGAGATAAATACTTTAGTTAATGAATTTAAACAAAGTGTGTTAGGAGAACAAGAAGATCTAGACAATAATAAAGAGGAAATAGAATATCAAAACAACGAAACAAATAAAGCCCAATATGAAGATTTTTTTATACCCCAACTAAATAATTTAATTGACTTATTCGAAGAAATTTTAAACGAATCTTTCTCCAACCTAAAAGCAACCTTATCTATTAGTAAAATAAAAGATTACCTAAACCCAATAGAGGTTGGTGGAAACACTGTTTTAAATTTAAAACAATTTAATCAATATATAGAAGAAAAAGAAGTAGAAATAAATAATGTAGGAGAACAAGTAAGAAAAGCTTTTAGTGAGGCGGCTAACACAAAAATTAAACAAGAAATAGGGTTTATTCCAACCATTAGAAGCTTTTTTACTGTTTTAATCGCAAATACAGAACTTTTTTTAGAATTATTAAAAAAAGCTTCAGAAGAAGGTGAAAATTATCATGAAAAAGAACCTGATGAAATTTATTTTAACGGAGACGAAGTGGAGGTTTCAAACGTCTATTATGCATGGCCATCATATAACCAACCAGAAGATAATAGATCTAATAGTGGTAGTCAGTTTGTTGAAAGGTATCCAGGAATAAAATTTCCTCTTTGGCCAGAAGTAAAATTTGTAGAAGATTTTTATTTAGCTTTAGAAACAATAAACCAAAAAATAAAAGAACAAGAAAGTCAAATAGCGGATTTATCGAGCCTCCAAGATGTACCAGGTAGAGACAACTATATGTCTATTAATGCTATGGAAACACCCGCGGGTTTAGTGGAAACTTCAAACAGTTATTTTAATCTTCAAAATATTAATGATGTATATAAAACCATTGGTGAACGTTTTGTTTTAATGACAAATTACACTAACTTAAATGAAGTTAATTTAAGACAATCTATTATTAATAGAGGTGATATATTATTATCAGATCTTTATGTAGACTATAGAATAAACCCTTTTGATGATCTTTCAATACAAGTATATACTTTTGGTGTTGGTGAAGATCAAAATAGAAAAGAATTTTACTCAACTATACCTCTGAAGCAACGGACTGGAGTTAATTTTCCCTATTACAGTTATAATTTATTTTATAAACCAGATAAATTTAAAGACGATGATTACCTATATGGTTTTGATATAAATAGTAGATATGTGTATACCGCTTTTGATAAAAATCAACCCTATCTTGTAGATGAAGTTAGTGAAGACAACACTAACGCTAAAATTAACAAACCAAAATTAAGCATTGCAACAAGTCATGTTGATAATCTTTATAATTTAGGAGCAATAGAAGGACATAATTTAATAGATACTTTTAAGGAAGATAAAAAAATGTTACAAAATATAGTTAACATTTTAAAAGACCCTAAAAGATTAAAAAAAGAAATTATAAACGCTTTACAAATTCAATCCAAAGACATTGATGTAGATAGATACTACACATCTTATAGATATAAACCAGAAGAAGGTATTATTTTAAACCCTAAAATTCCAAATCAAAAACAAACTTTTAAACCTAATATTCACGAAATGGAAGGTAAAGATCTTTTTAAGATACAAACAATAAACCAAGACTCAACAACAGAGTATTTATTACAACAAGCTAATGTAAATAAAGATGAACCAGAACTATATTTTAATGTTATAAACGAATCTGCCTCTTCTTTAGGTTTAAACGCTTATAATAGAGATTTTGGTATAGAACAATTAGGTGAATTAAACACTGAAAAACTAGAAGCAGACGATGTTAGTGTTTACGCACCAACCAGTTTTTATGAAGAAATAAATAAACTAACAAAAGATGCTGCTGAAGAAAAAAACAATCCAGAAAAAATATATAACCTATCAGATGATACAATAGTAACATCTAATGTTTCATCCTCAGAAACACATTTTACAAATATGTTTTTTAATGCTTGGAACGGAGCTTTATCAACCATAAACTATGGTAATGATTTATCAAAGACTATTAAAGATTTAGAGTTTAATCTAACTAAAACAAGTAATTTTACATCACAAAACCCAAAAACAATAGTTAGTAGAGGCATCTTAGATATTTATCCTGATTATCTTTTTCCATATCATTTAGACGGGTTTAAAGAAAGATTTACTGAGTCTAAAAGAAAATATTACGGTGATTTTCCTTATAGGTTTAGAGAGTATGGGGCTATAGAAATTAATAATCTTGGTATGTATACCAGAGTACCAAGACCTCTAGTTGAAAACGAAGAATTATTTGACGGAGACAGTTCTTGGAGTTATGAAGGTGGTTTGTTTACTTTTTCACACGGGCTCTATGATCAAAATTTAATACAATACTCACCCCAATACACAAAACCTTTTGATATTGACCCAAAAGTAGAATCACAAATTAAAACTTTAAATCAGTTAAAAGGTTTAACTACTAGTGGAGAAGAAGCAGATAGAAATAATATAGATTATATAAAAGTGGGTTATAATACAACTTTAAATAAATATTTAGCACCAGGTGTAGATAGATGGGAATTTGTTAGAGAGGAGTTAATAAAGCAAGGGCTTATACCAGACAATACTGATCCTATTCCTGGTTTATATTCCCAAGAATTTGATGATGGTAGCTTTCCTTCCGGTGCCAACTTTAATTTTTATTTAATACCATTGCTTAAACTTATTAAAAAGTTCACAAACGAGGAGGTTATTATAAATCAAGGGTTCTCAAACGAGCAGATTGCATCTTGGTCATTGCCCGCTTTTGAAGCAACAGAAGATGAATCTTTGGGTAAATATTTAGCTGGCCCAACTGATTATATTAATGGAACACCCAAACGAAACAAATTAAGTTGGTTTGTTGCTTATGAACCAGAATATGAACCTGATCAAACGAATTATAGAATTTTAACAACAAGTAGAAATACCACGTTTGATGATTTTTACAATCAAACAATAAATGGTGCGAACTACAGTTACTCAAGATGGAATAGTAATGAAGAAGTCGGAGCACCGAATGAAGGGTGGGATGAACTCATTTTCTTTATACTTGGAGGTACAATAGAAGCAGACATAGACGAAACAACCGGTGAAAAAATACCAAAAGAAGTATTTATTCCAATTGTAAATGATTTTAAAAAGGGCCGCCCGAAAAACCTTTTTTACGATCCAGATACAGAAGAACCTTTTGGTTTAGCTAGTCAATATGGTCTTACTAAACAAGAGGCTATTAAAAAGGAATTTGAACGTAGTAGCAGTCAATGGGAAAAAGGGACTATAACAAAAGGAGTAGCGCCAGATTCTTTAATAAAAGTGTTAAATAATAATCTAGGGTTTTGGAAAGTAGGGAATAGATTAAATGCTGGAAACACACTTGTTGAATCACCTTTTTGGAGACATAATTTTCCAGCACCTGAATTAGGATCTGATACTGGTAAAGCTGAAACAATAGACATCACTTCTACTAATTCTGGAAACCCAACCACAGTTTATTTTAGTTATTGGGGTGGTAAATATTTTAACTATTCCAAAACACCAGAAAAAGTAGGGACACATCTACCAGTGGGTATTAGAATAGACTTAGATTCTTGGGAGAATAGCAGCATAATGATGAAACCAAAACAAGAAACGCAATTTAATGATCGTAAATATATTTTAACACAACACAATAAACATAAATTCAACCTAAGCCCTAAAAAAACAGCGGATAACAAATTTAAATGGAAAACAGAATCTAACCACGAAAAATTATCAAACTACAATAGAAGTAAAAATTGGAAAGGTTCATTAGCTTATTTATGGTTATCTAATCATTTTCATAGACCATGGGCTGGGTCTTATTCAAACACTAATAGATTTTATGGCCCTTTACAAACTTTAGGAACCGCATCTATAGCTGCCTCAATACCCAAAGCAACTCTTTTATTATTGGGAGCTGTTTTATGGAGAATGCGTGAAGCTGGTTTATTAATTTCAGATAAAAAAAGATGGAATATATCACCATCAGATAATGCAATAACAGATAGTGATGGAAAATATTTAGACCCAATTAATGTACCAATAGTACCAAAAAAAATCAGAGGACTAGGACTATCTAATAGAGGAGATTTTGATACCGAATATTTTGGTTTTACAAAGAATTCGGATATACAATCTGATTCAACAAACGGTACTTATACATGGAACAATGGTGTAAGACCACCTATGGCTTGTTTATATGGTTTTGGATCTTCTTACAGTCAGGGAGACGCTAATAAATACAATCATAGTACATTTAGAAGAATAGATAATGACTATGAGCTCACTGTATCTGTAGTAGGAGCAACTGCCTATGCTGGTTTACTATATGTTGACCCTGACACTGTAGGAGATAATGTTTTAGTTTTAGTTGATTATGGGGAATCTAACAAAAGTCAAACAACCGTTGTTGAAGACGGACTTATGTTATCTTGTTTCCCAAGAGCTGATGAATGGCCGGCTTTAAATTTAGGTATGGCTTTTGCTTATGATTTTTTTGGTAGTAATGGGACAGAAAACCCGTTTAAAAACCAATATAAAATATGGACACCATTTTTCAGTCGTATTGGGGCATTAATGCAAAGATTCCCAAACCAATCCGTGGTATGGTTTACTAGACAAGAACAATTAGATAAATTTAAAGATGAGATTAGGAAAGCGAGAGAATATGCAAAAAAATATACAGAAGATTTTGAATTTAAAGGACAACAAGCGGGTAGTCAGACAACCGAAGAAGAAATCGAAAAAGCAAAACAAGAAGTTAGCAAGATAACTACCCAAGTTAAAACTTTAGAAGAAGTTATAGGTGACAACCCAAAACTTTGTAGTGTTGACGAAAGTTATACAAAATTAACAATATTACAACATAATGCAAATTTTTTAGATTCAAGACAATATCAGAAAAAGAATAAAGAAGAAGACAATTATAATGATTTCGGTAGATCAGAAGATAACACCAACAAAAAAGATAAAACTGGACAGTTGTTTACCAAACCCAATATTTCAAATACATTTACAGAAATACCACAAAAAACCGATTATATAAGAGGATATACACCAATTGGGCCCGAACTGTGGTTTTTACCAACCAGTGTTAAAGAAATCATTATAAAACTTTTTGAGGATTATGTAGGTGATTTTAATAATTTTGGAGGTAACGCAAACTCTAGTTCAGGGTCTGATTTTGATAAAATATTAGCAATAATAGATCCACTTAATTTCCCCAACCCAATAGAAGAATTAAAAAAGAAAAAATACCCAAATGCTTTATATGGTGATTTAACACCTTATAGTTTAAAAGAGGTTCCAGGTATTAAAACAGAATATAAAAATGAAGGTTTTGATATATCAAAAACAATTGAAATAAGTGAAATAAATGATATTAAAACTTATGGTTTACCACAAATAGATGGTGATGGTAGTGCTTCAATACCTGAATATCCAGAAGCTTTAAAAAGGTGGGAAAGAGCTTATAGTAACGCAAAAATAGAAGGAAGACCATACCCACCAATTCCGGCTGTTCTAAGCCAAACGACTGAGAAAAAGAAAGATGGTAGAAACCCCACAGATGATTACAAAAATATACTAATAGATTATAAAAGTTTTTTTCCAACAGGTTTTTATGTTGACCCTGACCAAAATGGAGGCTTAATTGATAATGTTTGGGTTGAAGAAATTAAAAAAGAGTATGTTGTAGCTAGTGCAACACCAAGACTATGGTGGGGTGAATACGCTACGAATTTTAGTCGAGAAGAAACCCAACAAGAATATTTTTATTTTAATCAAAAAGAATTAGATAACTATGTTTTGGGTATGTCTGATACCTTAAAGTCAACAAAAGTTAATAATTTGGTTAAAAATGTAATTAAAAGTGGTTTAAATACAGAAACTAGTAACCAAGATAATGATATAAAATTAGGTTTATACAGGTCATTACAATCAATTTATAACAAATGGATATCTTCTAGCTCAACTTCTGATGATAATAATGGTGGTAGATTATTTTATAACCCTATAGGACAAACAGAAGACGGTGATAGATTATTAATAGATCATTTTAGTTTTGTTAATAGAATAAATTCTGATGTTGGTAATAAAGCTGTTATTGATTTAGAAACAGTATTAACTTTAAAAATGAATATTCAAAACAGTATATTTGGTGTTACATCAGATGTTTTAGATAAAAGTAATTTTGCTTTTCATCCTTTACCGGCATATGTTGATTTATCCACTGGTTTATCTAAATTAAGTAAAAGTTTAAATGAAAAAAGTCCTAATTATAGAAATAACGTTGTAAAAAACATGTTTTTACCACAAACAACAAGTGATGTTTTTGAATATGCGAGTGGACCACATTATTTGTGTATGTATGTTGGTGGTAACTCAAAAGCTCTAGACTTAAGTAGAAATAAAGAAGATAAGGAGTGTTTAAGGTTAAATAGTGTAAAAGAAGAATCTAAAGGTGATAGTGGTTTATTAGTTGATACTATTGGTAGTGATACAGACCAAAACTCAGCAGGTGTTGTAGGCTTTAAAGTTAAATTTGCTGACCAAAACCAAAGTCATTTTACAAGTATTAGCTTAGATCAGGCTGAATATAAAAACACTAATGAATCATTAAGAGCTATAGAAATGATTTCAAGAGCAAACCAACCAGATGGTTCAGGGGGGTTTGTTTTTAAAGGACAATCACTTTATGAAGTTTTTTTAAATAGAAGTTATAGTTGTACAGTTGAAGCTCTTGGTAATATGATGATACAACCTTTACAATATTTTGAACTAGAAAATGTACCTATGTTTTATGGTTCTTATTTAATTAGAGACGTTAAACACACAATTAAACCACACAATGTTCAAACAAGTTTTACTGGTGATAGAATACCACAAACAACAGTACCTCTAATAGAAGATGTTTTAGCTTTATATGATATACAAAAAGGTAATGGCTCAACTAGTATCGGAGGACAAAGTACTTTTAATTTTTCATCAGGACCAACAGGATCATATGACTTATCTAATATACCAATTACAACAGACAATCAAAAAATAATAGACTATTTAAAAACATCAGCGGTTAACGAAAACGGAGAACCAACTGGTGAAGAGTTTAAACTTACAGAATATCAAAATCTTAGTTTAGGTAAAGAAGGAAATTGGGCAGCTGGACAACCTTCAGGTATTGATTTACATTGGACAGCTGGTTATACCACAACTAGTGCATTTAAAACATTAAAAGAAAAACGTTTGGGTTATCATATTGTATTGGGTGAAGATGGTGTCGCTTATAATTTTTCACCTTTAGATCAAAAAGCATCTCATGGAGGTTGTGGTACAGTTTATCCTAACTCCAATAAATCAGCCGGCACATGTAGAAGCCAAAATTCTAAAGCTATAGGTATTTCTTATGTTGGCGGTGTTGAATCTGGTAGGTCAGCATTATATGATGGTGAAAAATCAGGGGTAGCTTATGCTAGAACTTGGGAACAATGGCAAGAAGCTGAAATAACGGTACCATTTTGTCCTAATGGAACAAAAAGAGGTTCTTCAGGTTTATTTGTTTGTGCTGATAATAAAGATTACGGTGAGGGTCTTGTTGGGAAAGGTAAAAAGTTTAACTCAAAAGCTCAGTGGAATAATTTAGTTAATAGTATTTTATTCGCTAAATCTAACTACCCAACTACAATAAAATATATAACAACACACTATATGCATGATTCTAATAAAGTAGATGTTGGTAAAGACTTTCCTTTTGATGAATTAATTACTGCCTTAAAAGCTGGTGGATGGGAAGATGTTAAGATAATCACAGAATGGACCGCACAAGACACTGGTACTATAATTAAGAAAGATACATTAAACCAAACTCTAGACGAATACGTTTTAACAAATGCTGAATTGCAAGAATACGAAGACAATGACGGCCAAACCACCCCAGGTGAGATTAAAGAGATTACATACGAGGTTTCAGACAAAGATCGTTACACCTTGTTAGCTATTTGTGCTAGAGAAAATTATTTGGAAAATGAACAAGGTATGGCTGATGTAGCACAAGCAATAGTAAATAGATTAGGTAGTGGAAAATATAAATTTACAATTAATGACACAAACGCTATAGCTAGCATAATAACCGATGACAAACAGTTCGAGCCAACCTTCACTTCTAATACAGATCAAAGTTCAGCACAAGTTTGGAAAGACATCAAAGATTGGAGTTCAGCTATAAAAGCGGTACAGTACAAAAAAGGTACAACAGATGCTTTTACAGAAGAAAAAGCAACAGAAATGTTAAAAACAGCTTATAAAGCTATTTATTACAAATTGGAAGAAGCAAGAAGTCACGTACAAGGAAGAACAGATTTTAAAGCCACAACCCAATATACAATAATTAATAATGACTTAAGCGGTCCATTAGAAAAAGGGCTTAGTACAGAAAAAAACGCTGAAATAATAGCAGGAACTAGACCACCTTTTGTAAGCCGTGGAGGATCTAAAAATAATGTTTTTGGTTTTGCGTATAATTATAAAGATAATATAACATATACTATTAAATCTAGCCCTTGTTGTCCCCTAGAGTTTATCCCACCATCGAATCCAAATGCATTCACATAATTTTAAAATTTGAAAATTTGATTTTTTTTATTAAATTTAACACATGTCATTAATAAAAATTGTTTCAGAAGAAAAAATAAATAATTTAGATAAAGAGTTTTTTTCATATAATGAAGGTATTATAACTCTTATTATTGGTTGGGAATTAGCCAAATCAAAAGGAGCTTTCATATTAAAACAACAAAAAAATGAAACAAATTATTGGACATTTTCTTTCAGAGAAAAAAGAAAAGTGTTTGAAGAAAATGTTAAAAAATATAAAATATTAGTTTTATCACACTTAAAAAAAGATAAAAAAATTATTAATATAAACCCCTTAAACTTTAAAAACAAAGAAGAA
>Ga0070749_10002073_pt1 | contig 13531 bp, 32 predicted proteins | sample VirMetDEL_Nov_18_FD_75180 | JGI IMG/M metagenome (GOLD analysis project Ga0070749, IMG submission 75180) | Aqueous microbial communities from the Delaware River and Bay under freshwater to marine salinity gradient to study organic matter... | ecosystem: Environmental > Aquatic > Marine >...
CCATCAAGGAACAGTTCATGGAATAAGAAACTTAAATGTTGAAAATTCTGTATTATATGAAGAAGTAATGGCTATTGATAGATATGTTCTCGAACAATATGGGTTAGATTTAAATACTCCCTTTGATCCAAAAGATGGGGTATTTTTATCATATTCTGGAGAGGGTCATATTGTTCATCTCCATAGAGACTTTAATCCTGATGATGATACCCTTCATATTAGATTTAATATTATGATTCAAAAACCATTAGAAGGTGGAAATCCTATTATAGGAGGAACTACTATTGAAGTAGAAGAAAATCAAACTTGGGTTTGTGAAGCAGGCAATTATGCTCATACTATAGAAGAAGTTAGAGGAGATAGACCTAGAGTAATGTTAAGTTTAGGACATTATGTAAATAAAGAATTATGGAATAATTTACAATAGTATGAATATAGGGGTTATAGGACAAGGTTTTGTTGGTAATGCCGTTTACCAAAAATTTAAAAATTATTACAATATTAAAACATTTGACATTAAAGGAAGAATGTATTGTAATAGCATAGAAGAAGAAACAATGTCGTGTGAAATTGTATTTGTTTGTTTACCAACTCCGATGAATCGAGATGGTAGTTGCCATACAGATATAGTTGAAGCCGCGGTTAAACGATGTTTTGAATTTGGTAAAGCTAAAATTGTAGTAATTAAATCAACAATACCTCCAGGTACAGTAGCAAAATGGAATAAACAATTCCCTAGTTTAAGTATTGTATTTAATCCTGAATTTTTAACTGAAGCAAATGCAGTAAATGATTTTGAAAATCAAACAAGAGTAATACTAGGTGGTCCTAGAAAAGGAACTACTAAACTAAAAACAGTTTATTCTAAAGTATTCCCTAAAGCAACTATAGTTAAAACTGATTCAACATATGCTGAAATGGTTAAATATGTTACTAATTCATTTTTAGCTACTAAAGTATCATTTGCAAATGAAATGTATCAAATTTGTAATAAATTAGATATAGATTATGATAAAGTAATTGAATATGCTCAATATGATGAAAGATTAGGCAAATCACATTGGGCAGTACCAGGACCAGATGGTGATTTAGGTTATGGTGGGCATTGTTTTCCTAAAGATGTTAAAGCATTAATTACATTAGCAGGAGAATTAGATATTTTTCCTGAGATGTTAATGGCAACTGATGCTAAAAATGATACTGTTAGGAAAAATAAAGATTGGGAAAAAATGCAAGGAAGAGCTGTAATTTAGTTGGATACCTGAAGGATTGTTCGTATATTTAGGGGTTTTAAAAATAAAAGTTATATTTATATGAGTTACAAATCCCATCTAATGAATCTAGAAATGATCCCTTGTAGAACTTGTGGTGAAGACATGCCCAAGTTAAGACTAACAAAGTACAATTATTCTTTTTGTGTTAAATGCTCCGAAGCTGGATTAGGTGAATCTAAAAAAGTAGGTATTCCCGTTTTAATGGGTGAAGGAGATCATACATGGGTTGAAACTGTTATTATGACTGAAGACCAATATAGGCAATATGTTCTTCAGGAAGAGGCAGAAAAAAATTTAGAAAAAACCAATAAAGCTGAAGTTCTAGATTTTGACCAGGAAGATGAAAAAAATCTATATGGTCCAGTTAGAATAATTGAAGAAGACGAATAGTTTTGAGTAATAAAAAAAAGTTCCTGAGTAAAGAACAGATTGTTGCCGCTCAATCTAGAACTTTATCAAATATGGCGGCAGCAAGATATTTGCATGTTTCTTATCAGCATTACAAGAAATATGCTAAAATGTATGATTTATTTGAATCACATAAAAACCAATCTGGAAAAGGCATCCCTAAGTTTTTAAAGGGGGATAAAAAAATGCCTAATATGATTGAAATAATTGAGGGTAGGATTGCTGCATCTCATTTTGATCCTAATAAACTTAAGTACTCTTTAATAGAACAGGGATATTTATCAGAGGAATGTGCTGTATGTTCTTTTAAAGAAAGGCGAGTTTTAGACTACAAAATGCCTTTGTTATTACATTTTAAAGATAAAAACAGTAATAACTACAGCTTAGATAACGTCCAATTACTGTGTTATAATCATTATTTTTTAACTGTTGGGGATATCTTTAATAAACAAGATGAAAAACAAATTGAAACCCAGCAAGAACACTATGGAACCACTGAAAATATAGAGTGGGAAGTAGATGACTATCATCTTCAACGTCTAAAAGAATTAGGGTTAGATAGTGAGGATGAAGATGATGTTAACCAATATATCTCTAGAATATGAGAAAAGGTAAATCATACATGAAAAAACATAATCGAATAGTTAAAGATTATGATAATCAAAAATCTAAGCATTTAGAAAAACTCACAGATAAAATGCTTAAGAATGATGAAAAAGCTAATCAGCTAAAATCAAAACCAATTAAAGGAGATTTTCTTAAAAACTTTTAATCATGAAAAAACCTATAGTAATGGTTGTGTGCGGAATTATTTTGCCACTAATAATGGCATTTACTAGTATTAAACAATCTAAACAAACTAAAGTAACAAACTTAGAACCCAAACCTATAGTTAAAATTAAAACTCAACTTAAAGTTAAACCAGTAGAAATTAAATTTAAGGGACATAATGAATTTTTAGATGCTATAGGGCATAGAGAAAGTGGTAATAGATACCACATTATAAATAAGTTTGGATACATGGGTAAATACCAGTTTGGAAAATCAACACTTAAAGGATTAGGGTTTAAAATAACCCAAGATGAATTTCTAAATAGTCCCTATATCCAAGAAAAAGCAATGAATAAGCTTTTAAAACATAATAGAAAAAAATTAGATAAATACATTACCGAATACGAAGGTGAAATAATACATGGGATACTAATTACAGAATCAGGAGTACTTGCTGCTGCTCATTTGGCTGGGGCAGGAAATGTTCGTAGATTCTTTAGAAAAGGATATGAATTTAAAGATGGATTTGGTACTAAAATGACTTCATATATGGTTGAATTTTCAGGTTACGATTTAGTCCTCCAATAATATTTATAATTAAAATAAAATGGCTAAAATTATTGTAGGAAACTATTTCGAAAAACCTAAAAAAAACAGACCAGGAGTTCATGCTAAATCAAAGTCATCTAAACTTAAAAGTAGCAAGAATTATGTTAAACAATATAGGGGTCAGGGAAGGTAAATTGAATTTAACTATTATAGAATTATTTAGTTCTTTAACTGATCAAGATTTTATATTAATGCATAAAGCAGGACAATTAAAAAACTTTTGCTATGCTTTATCTTTAGATTTAAACACAAAAATACATGAAAAAGATAATTCTTACTCAGCATGAATGGTTTGATGCCTTAAAACTTCCTACACCTCATAGGAATAAGAAAAAATACTATAGAAAAGAAAAGCATAAGAAAAGTGGGAGCAAATTTGGCTCCCACAATTATTCTTCGTATATTTACCACGTTAAATTAAAATAATAAAGGTTATGATTCAAGCAACTATGCATTCACATTCAGTATTAGAAGAAGTTATTTACAATTTACAATCTAAAGGCGCTATCGTCGATCCTTGTATTGTAGATGATTTAATTACATGTGTTAAAACACATGCTAAAGTTGAATTTAAAGATATATAAATAAAAGTTATGAGTAAAAAAATAGAAAATTTTAAAGTAGGAGATGAATTCATGGTTGATGGTTTAGCTCCAAATGGTGATTTTGTTAAAACAAAAGCAAAATTAATTTCATATAATGGTATGAATAAGTACGTTATTGAAAGTGACGGTATTACTGTTTTGGCTGATGGTAATGATAATGCTTATCCTATTATAGATGATATGGTCTATGAAAATGAAATTGATGAGTGGGTTGATATAAACGAATACAAGTATTAGTATGGCGCTTTGGAGCTTTAGTAATTTAAATAAATATGGTAATCTTAGAACTAGGATTATATATAGACCTGATGGAGAAGCATTTAGTATTAATCCTAAAGGTTTAGGTCCTACCATATTTGTTAAAAGGTTTAGATATCAATATGAACACCCTTATATGCCACCTACTATTTTAGAATTAAATGGTAAAACATATTTAATGCCTTTATGGAAAGAAGTAGAAAAGGGTACTACTATAAATGATATAGAATGGATTAAACCAAAACCTAAGAAAAAACGTTCTGAAACTATAATAGAAACATTTGCTAGTGGCAGTAGTGAAAATATTTATGAAACGAAATATTATCCTGATTCAGGTAAGTTTTATTGTAGTTGCCCTGGCTCTTGGAGAAGTAGAGGTAATTGTAAGCATATTAAAGAATTAAGAAATAAATTAAATAAATAATTATGGCTGAAAAAGATAAAAGGTATGTTGTAACTTGGGAATCATATGTTTATGCTCCTAATGATTATATGGCTAGAAAAAGAGCCCATGATATTAATGATGTAATCAATGGTCAAAGAAATGCTCAAGATTCTGAGGTTAAAGAAATTGGAGAACAACCATTTGCTACTATGCATTTTAGAGAATTAACTGACATTTCAGAACCCTCATCTAAAGATGAACCAGATGAATTACCGTTTTAATTATGACAGAAAATAGAGGAAGACCAAGTGAAAATATAGTCAAACCTACTAAATGGGTTTTAAATTCAAATAATACAAGTTATTATTATGATAAAAGTAAATCAGAAAATGGATGTTGGAGGGTAGTCAATAATGATACTACTAAATACCCAAAACCTAAAATTGACCAAAAAATTTATGGTGGCCATCCAGTTGTAATGGTTTTTAAAACTTCTAATCGCTCAAATGCTAAAACAAAAATTAAAATATTTAATAAAAATATTGATTATGTTTTAACAGCTAAAAAATTACCTGGTATACCTGAAAAAGCTGAAATAATTGAATTAGGAGTTGGTAATTCATTTATTAGTAAATACCAACAAGAATATAATTTGGATTAGTCTTTATATATTTATAATAAAATATTAATCAACATTTATCATAATGAAAACAATTTTAATTATTTTAGTTTTGCTAGTGGTTGCTGCTGGTGTTTATTACTTCGGATTTTATAAAAAAGGAAAAATTAATGATGCTGATGGAGATTTCATTCCAGATGAAGTTGAAAAAGCAGTTGAAGATGTTAAAGAAGTAGTAAAAGAAGTTAAACGTAGGGGGAAAAGAGTTAAAGAAGAACTCAAAGACGTAGTAGAAGAAATTAAAGATGTTGTTGAGCAATCAAAAGATGTTGTTGCCGCAGCCAAAGGAAAATCAAGAAGAGGTAGAAAACCTAAAAAATAAAACATGAGCAAATATCAATTAACAGATTTATTAAACGAAATCACTGGTACAGGTAGAATTGGTACTTATTTAGCTACTTATAGAGAATTAATCAATAAAGTAGATGAATTAAAAGAAAAAGGTATCAAAGTAAAAGAACTTGGGATGTCAGGTGATGGTAAAACAGCATTTGAATTTGAAATCTACCCAGAAGATAGTGATCCATTTTCAATTTATCCTTATAAATTTGATCCCAGTGGTGAAGAATATGATATGCAGGAAGTACCATTTAGTATTGGAGGTAAACCTTCAGCTATGAAGATGGCTAAAAAATTATTAGGCCAAGGTGCTATGTCAAGTGCAGAAGTAAGAGAACAAGATGATGCTAATGGATATGTAGATGAATTACAAGAAGTTACAATGGCAAATGTTAATGTAGATGAAATTAAATTCCATTTAGATGCTTATGAAAAAGGAGTAATTGATGGAGATGATTTGCACCAAGCAATCTCAGAAATTTTCTTTGGTGAAGTTAAAGCCCCAGGAATGAGAGAAGATACAGCTATGTCTGGTGCGGTTGCTGATGAATTAGAAGCAGGTGCAATTGGAGATAGAGTAGCTGAAGCAGAAATTGGAGACATAGATTTAGCAGCTGTTACTAAAAACAAATATAATAACGCTATTACTACTGTTAAAGATTTTGCTGATGCATTATTAGACATTTGGGATGAATTATCTGATAAGGAAAATGAGGCATTATTCCAAAACATGTCATTAAAAAATGCTAAAAAGTTTTTAACAAGAGCTTCATCTCAAGATAGTGATGGATCTGAAATTGCAGAAGAAAAAGATACTTCAGTTGAAGATTTACTTGGTAAAATTAGAAAACACTTAGAAAATAAATTCGAAGATAGATATAGAAAATCTGAATATGATTTGTATATTGATTCTTTAGAAAGAGATATTAAACGTGGTGAATTTGATGGTGTTGAATCTATTCCAATGTCTGATCACGAAGATGATTTTGTTACATATATTGATGAAAAGTCTGAGTTAGAAGAAAATAAAGCATTAAAAGAACACTTTGGTCGTTTCCTAAAAAATTACCAATAAAATAAATAAAAATAAATTAAAGGTAATGCGGTATCCATTTGGATACCGCATTTTTTTTTCGTATATTTACATTGTAAAATTAAGGTTATGTTCGAAGCAAAAATTGGTTGGGAAATCGCAGATGGGGAGTTCATTTGGGATATGGGTAAAAAGTTTAACAATCGATTTGATGCCCAAAAATGGGTAGATGAATTGATTAAAACAGGTAATTTTGATTCAGGGGTTGTTGAAAAAACCCGTGGATAAATTTGGTTACCTGAAGTAAAGGTCATATATTTACAGAGTAAAATTAAGGTTATGTTTAAAAAGTTTAGAAACAAGTTCAAGCAAGAAATAGATACTGTGGGTTCATTTCTGTTTATCGCATTAGTATTTTATATGTTATACTTTTCACTTTGGGTATTTTGCCCTTGTGGTTAATAAATTAAGATTATGATTAGAAAAAAGAAAGATTTATCCCCTAGAAATCCTATGATAATTGACTTAACAGGTCCTGATGGGAATGCTTTTGCATTATTAGGTTATGCTAAAAATTTTTGTAAGCAATTAGATTCTGGTAATGAAATAGGCTTATGGGATAAAGTTCAATCAGAAATGACTTCAGGTGATTATGAAAATTTACTTGAAGTATTTGATGGTTATTTTGGTTCATTTGTTATATTAGAAAGATAAAAATTATGTTTAAAGACACAGTATTCGCAAAATCAGATTTTGATGGTAAAGCCAAAGGTGGTATTTACTTTAGATCATTTGATCTAACTAAGTTTTTAGAAAAAGTAGAAGCTAGTGATGAAGAAGTTGTTGGTCTCAGATTTGAGGATAATAATTTAGAAGTATTAGTTAATGCAAATAAAAGAATGAAATTGTAATGGAGTATAAAAATAGATATGGAGACGTTTTTACGTTTGAGCAGTTAGAGAATGGTAACATTCAATGGAGTGGTAATTTTGAATATTGTAGATTTGGTATGCCTAATGACTACAGTAAAGCATGGGAAGTATTTAAGGAAGAGTATGGTGGTTTAGATTATGAAGAGTTTGTAGGTGCTATTCATACTTACGATGAAGAGACTAATTCATATGTATTTGCTGATCTTCTACCTTTAGTAGAATCAAAGAAGGACGTTATTAATATGGTTGATCCAAGTGGTGGTCCTTTTATTAATGGAGGTATGGATATGAAATTATTTGATTTAAAAGGAATAGTCAAAGAGTTTATCTCTAATGAAAACGGGTACGAAATCGTTATAGAAAAATGAAAATAGAAACAGGTAAATATAACTATCAAATTTCATTTGGTATAACAGTTGCTAACTTTCATAATGAGTATAAAGCAATTAGTTTAGATTTAGGTATTTGGTATGGTGAATTCATATTTAAAGATTATGAAATGGAGAATTAAAAGATTCTTTTATAGAATAAAACGTGTAATAGACTTTCTACCGATTATATGGAAAGGATTTGACTTTGATTACAACTACGCCATTGATCTATTCCAGTTTCAATTAAAGCGTACAGCTGATTATATAGATAAAAAAGGGAATGCTATCAATAATAAAGACACAGCTGTTAAAATTAGAACAGCAATTAGACTTATAGATAAGGTATATGATGAAGAGTATGGAATGGAGTATTACGATATTATAGAAGAAAAATATGGTAAGTCTGATTTTGAATTTGTTGAGACAGGAGAGTTTGATGATAAAGGAGACCCATACTATACAATGGAAATACGTTATGAGAAAGATTACACTGAAGAAGAACTCGAATTAATTAACGAGGAAAAAAGAGCACTTCAATTAGAATCTAAAGCTAAACAAAAACGTGCCCATAAGTTACTTTGGTCGTATATTGAACACAACATCCAAAATTGGTGGGATTAATATGAAAGCAATACTAGAATTTAATTTACCGGAAGATCAAACCGAATACCAAATGGCTAATGATGCATCTAAGATGTCCAGTGTATTATGGAATATGAAACAATGGTTAAGAGGGCAGCTCAAATTTCCAGAGAATATGAATTTATCAGACGATGGTTATCAAGTATTAGAACAATGTAGAGATAAACTAAATGAGTTACTAATGGATAACAATTTAGATTTAGATGTATGAAAGCGCTATTCAGAAAAGTTGGTAGTTATGAAAAATTATCTCAACTCGCTGCATTAGAAATTAAAAAGAAAATACAAGGTGGTAACCCCATTAAGTTAGGATTACCTACAGGTGGTACTCCAATTGGAATGTATAAAGAACTTGTGAAAGATTCTAATATTGATTGGTGGAATGTTACCACTTTCAATTTAGATGAGTATATTGGTATTGATATCGACCACTCAGAAAGTTATAAAAACTTTATGAACCGAAATTTGTTCAATCATATTGATATTGATAAATTCAATGTTTGGTTTCCAGACCAGACTTACGATTACGATGCAATGATTCAAGCTGTAGGTGGATTGGATTTAACCATTTTGGGGATTGGTACAAATGGTCATATTGCTTTTAACGAACCTGGTTCTCCATTCAATTCCACCACTCGTGTAGTTGATTTAGATAAACAAACCATAGAAGATAATGCAAGGTTCTTCAACTCAATCGAAGAAGTACCAACTCAAGCGGTAACGATGGGATTGGAAACGATAATGAAATCACATGAGATTCTACTTATAGCTAAAGGTAAGAAAAAATTAGATATTATACAGAAGGCAATGTTTGGTGAGATTACAGAAGAAGTACCTGCAAGTATTTTACAAGAACATGATAATTTAACTATTTTATACTGTGACTAAAGTTAACAAATTAATGGTAGTTGCTCACCCCGATGATGAAACTCTTTTTGGTGGAGGTGAACTATTAAAACATAAGGGTGAATACAAAGTGGTTTGTTTGGATTATGGAAACCACATGATTAGACACAAAGAGTTTATTTGTGCAATGGAAAAACTCGGTGTAGAAAAATGGGAACATTGGGATGGTGAACCTTACAAATCTTCAGTATCTTATAATGAATCCATTTTGATTCCAAGATTACAAAGAGTACTTGATGAAAAAGATTGGGAGAAAGTTGTAACCCACAATCAAGGTGGTGAATATGGACATTATAGACACATTGGAACTCATAATGTGGTGGCAAGATTAGCACCAGATAAACTATGGATATTTGATACTTGTAGCAAAGAACCACTCTCAGAGGATATTAAACAAATAAAGGGTGAAGTATTAAAAAGTTGTTATCCATCTCAGAAACAAGTTTTAAGGTGGTTCAAATGGGATTGTGAAAAAATAAGTAAATATGAATTATTTAAAATGTGAAAGCAGTAGAAGATTAAAAAATATATAATTAAGTTTGGTTACCTTAAATAAGGTTCGTATATTCACAGAATAATAATAAAATCAAGGTTATGACACCAACATTTAGAAATTTAAAATTTAGACCACATAGTGTAGATAAAAAATGCATTAGTGCTAGTTTGGAGATAAAACCAAAAGTATTTATCTCTGTAACAGCAGGACCTGGTATGTACAGTACACCAGGTGGAATTGGAGTAGATAGAGATAAATGGGATGATTTTCCAGATTCAAATGAGTTTTCTTCATTTGAAGTAGCTATTATAGATGAAAATTTACCTGATGATGAGCAGCAATGGGATGTTAAGGGTTGGCAATCTAGAGATGATATTAATAAATTAATTAGAGAAACTATTAATGGATAAAGAAGTAATATATCAAGCTTTAAATAATATTCTAGAAACTTTAGAATCGGGTAATTCTTACGAAGCTAAAGCTCAATTAGAAGGATTAATTAATGAAATTAAATACGGAATTTATGACTAAAGAAAGACAATATCGTAGTAATCAAGGAAGATCTCCTAGACAAATGGAAACAAGTTATAAAATAGTAGGTTATAGTTTATTAGCATTTATTATAATGATTGTTATTTTAGCAATTAGTAATTTATTTCAATAATGGCGGATTACTTATCTGATATCTTATATGAAGCCCATGAGTTAGGGATTAGAAATGAAGTTTTAGCTGAAGTAAGAAAATTGAGACAAATTTATCCTAGTTTACCTTTATATGAGGTTTATGAACTAGCTTTTGAAAATGTTAAAAGTGATTTATGAGATACCTTTTAATTATATTATTTCCTTTTATTATTAATGCTCAAAATTTATTTATATCAAATGATTTAGGAGCAGGAAGTAATGGTTTTGTAAATAATACTTCTTTAGCAATCGGAGGGAAATTATTTGTTGGTGCTGAAGTTACTAATTTTGAAATGTATAAATTATTAACAGGGACTAGAATAAAGCTATCAGGTGATAATATTAGAAAACCTTATTATTATTTAACTTTAGGAGTAAAATCAAATTTAGTTGAAGTTAGAGAATTAGATTCAAATGAATTAATTAAAACCTATTTAAAATTGGGAGATTATTTTATTTATCTTGATTTTAAAAACACAAAGTGGGTTATGCCGTTTAAAAAACGTTGTGGGTGTTATCCAAAATCCTCAAACTTTATTCCTTATATAGGATTTAGTGGAAAAAATTTTAATAATATTAATTTAACTGCAGGTATAAGATATACTATTTTATGAATAGATTAGACGAACAATATAGAGGATTATTAGCTGAAATACTTTATAATGGTAAAGAAAAATCAGATAGAACAGGTACGGGCACATTAAGTAGATTTGGTCATCAATTTAGACACAAAATGAAAGATGGGTTTCCATTACTCACTACTAAGAAGATGGCTATCAAATCCATTATGACAGAGTTAAAATGGTTTTTGAAAGGAGATACAAACATTAAGTATTTAGTTGAGAACGGATGTAACATTTGGAATGGTGATGCGTATAAAAACTATATCAATAACACTAATGAGTTCAAAGGTAATTGGCCGGACACAATGGAAGAATACATTGAACGAATCAAAACAGATAATAAGTTTGCAGATAGATGGGGTGAGTTAGGACCAATTTATGGTGCACAATGGAAAAAATGGGACGGTATAGACCAAATACAAGAAGTAATTAATACTCTTAAAACAAACCCAGATTCAAGAAGAATGTTGGTTTCTGCTTGGAATGTAAATTATTTAGATAAAATGACTTTACCTCCTTGCCATTATGGATTTCAAGTTTATACAAGAGAGTTGAGTATAGATGAAAGAATAGATTACTATAATGGTAATTCAGATCCTCTTAATCGTTCAAGTGACTATTTTCATGAACATATGGGTGTATATGGTATACCAAGAAGAGCTATATCATTAAGTTGGAATCAACGTTCAGTAGATACATTTTTAGGTTTACCATTTAATATTGCTTCATATGCTATGTTATTATCTTTAATAGCTAAAGAAGTTAATATGATACCTGAAGAATTGATTGGTAATTTAGGTGATGTTCATTTATATAAAAATCATATTGAACAAGCTAAAGAACAAATTAGTAGAGAACCAAAACCACACTTACCTAAATTAAAATTAGGTAAAATAGATATTTTAAATGGTGAGTTTGAATATGAAATTTTACACTATCATTCACACCCAACTATTAAAGCAAAACTATCAAATTAAACATATGAAAATAGAAAAACAAGTTTTACATCATTGCTTGGATAAGGCAAAAGAATTTTATAAATTAGGGGAACGAGATAAGGCTAGAGATTATTGTGATATGGGTATAGCCTATGTTGCAGGTAAAAAAGAAAATGGGGCGGATGGAGAAGACCTTATTGAAGATGTTAAAATTAACTTATGGTTAGAACGTTTTTGGATGTTCTTAGAAAATAAACAATTAATGTTATGATTAAATACGAAAGTGAAAATAGTGGTAGTTGGTGGGAATTATTATTGGCTTGGAAATGGCCTCACCAAGGATTTACATTTGGGTATGATTTAGTTCAACCTGATGAACAACCTGATAATGGATTATATTATGCTTCATTTTTACTATATTTAGGTCCTTTATCTATCATTTATAACTTTGGTAATAGCGATTACGATGAGTGAGAAAACAGGTAATACTGAAAAATTAAGTTATGATTTTGATACTGCTAGAAATTTAGAAGTATTTATGCCTAATTTACAAAACTGGTATAGAGTAACATCTCGCGAATTCAGATCATTTAATGGCAAACGTCGAATCCAAGGTTCAGAATATTCAGGTCCTGTTTATTTGTATGGGACTAATAAGAGAGCAAATAAATCCAAATACGAAATAGGAAAAATAGTTGAACATAATTTTAAATCAATAAGACGCCCCGGAGAATGAGAATAACATTAATAGCACATGGTAATTAAAGATTTATTTATAGGAATAATATCGTTTTTTATAGCTCATTTACTTACTTTTTATCAATTAAATGGTCAATTTTTAAAATCTACTAATTGGTTTAGAGAGAATGTTATTTGGGTAGCAGCTTCGGGAATTATCTTATCTTTCTTTTATATTTGGGGAACTAAATATGCAGTACAAGGTATGGGTGGTTTACTATGGCCTGCTAGATTTATTGGATTTGGAGTAGGAATGATAATTTATGCTATTATGGTTAATTATCATTTTAATGAAGGGATTAATTTAAAAACGGCTATTAGTTTAGTTTTAGCTTTAATTTTAATTTGCATTCAAGTATTATGGAAAACTACTTAAAAGGAGTTATAGCAGGTAATTTTGATGTTATCCATCCTGGTTATATCGAGATGTTTGATGAAATGAAGAAACATTGTGATGTATTAATTGTATTATTACACACAGACCCTTCAATTGAAAGACCAAATAAGTTAAAACCTGTTACTACTGTAGAAGAACGTAAAAAAATGTTACTATCTTTTGAAGCAGTAGATGATGTTTTTTGTTACACTTATGAAGAACAACTTTTAGATTTATTAAAATGGGGGGGATTTGATATTAGGTTTTTAGGGGATGACTATAGAAACAAACCATTTACAGGAGATAATTTAAAAACTCCTATTTTTTATTTAAATAGAGATCATGGTTGGTCAACAACTAAATTTAAAACATTAGTATCTGATAGTTTAAAAGAAGTAGATGAACGGCCTTGGGGTAAATATGAAGTATTATTAGATACAGAATATTGCAAAATAGCAGAAGCA
>Ga0070749_10002075_pt1 | contig 13505 bp, 19 predicted proteins | sample VirMetDEL_Nov_18_FD_75180 | JGI IMG/M metagenome (GOLD analysis project Ga0070749, IMG submission 75180) | Aqueous microbial communities from the Delaware River and Bay under freshwater to marine salinity gradient to study organic matter... | ecosystem: Environmental > Aquatic > Marine >...
AAATCGCCACACGGCCACCAACGCTCCGACCAAAACGGTCAGGTAGCCGACCATCGCCGCGCTGGTTTGAATTAACTCTGTCACGGTGACTTAGCTCAGTCATGGTAGAGGTTTCTGGATCACCTTGAGCCCGCGTTGCACGAGACGCTGTTGCGGGAAATTGGGTTGGGTGGCGAGGTCGTATTTGGACCAGTCGATGCTTGGCGCTTTGTCGGGGTTCGCCGCGAGTAGCGCAGCCACCGCCTGCTCCTTCTCAGGTGAGAGTTGCACCGCACACCAGCCATGCGTGCCCGGCTCGTTGCCGGATGCGGACAACGTGAGCGCAGCGACCGCGACGCCGTTGTTGCCGAGCGATTCAGCTTGCTGGTTGAACCAGTCGCGGACTCCCGCAGCGATGATGAAGATGGAGTGCATCAGTAGTGAGCGTATTGAGCGAGCAGCCAGTTCTCGACGCTGTTCATCTCATCCGTGGTAAGTTGCCGGTTGTAGTGCAGGATGGCAGCGATGTCTCCGGTCAGCATCTGGTTATACTCGTCGCCCCCAACAGTGGATGTGTTTATGGTTGCGAACCCTGACCCGGTTTTAGACTCTGGCGTGCCATTGTTCGTGGTCAATGTGAATGCCGAAGCCCCGTCCGTGTTGTAGCGTATGGTTTTCCACACGCCGCTTAGGTTTGTTAAGGATTCAACCCATCCGCCTTGATATACCCCCCAGTTACCACCAGCACCACCCGCTGCGCTGGCGGATAAAACTACCCAGCCAGTTGACCCTCCGCTAGCCCCCAGCACAACCACTTCCTGAAATGCTGATCCTCCGCTGCGCGTTACAACTGCAAAAGTTGTGCTGGCTGCGGAGGTAATAAAGTTGGCGCGAGTGAGTTTGTCATCCACGCCATCGAATCGCACTATTGGCTTACCGTTCAAAATGCCCGTCTTATAGGTGGGGCGGGCCGATCCAGTTCCTTGAACAAAGTCAAAGCCATTACCGCTGACGTCGTTCCATGTTGCTACCGGGTCGCCATCGTTCAGACCGACAATTTGCGACGCATCGAGCCACAGTTGAAGGCCGGGGATGCTGGCGGGCGTGAAGGCGGAGCTGCCGCCTTCAGCGCTCCCGCGCATCCCCACGTAATGCGGGGCGCGCAACACGCTCTTGGCAGCAAAGCCGCCTGGCTGCACCAACGCCATGGCGCTGACTACCAACACCGAGGCCAGCGCCGCAAAGATGAATGCGCGGAGTTTCATGTCAGTTGGCAAACACGACCACCACCCCGTCGTTGGTCGTGGCCACGTCGAGGTAGAAGTCGTAGAGATCGAAGTAGCTGTTGGGCGGCGCTGTGATCACCACATACTCGCCGGCCGCGATGCTGATGGCCTGCGTGTCGTTGGTGGAGTTGGTGCCAAGATACACGGTGCCCGTGTTGTTGGTCCGCGCGTGCAGCTTCCCGTAAAAAGTCGCGGTCTTGAACACGTTCATGCCGCGCACGGCAGACACCCGCACCGGCACCGAGGACGAGGCGTTGGTCTTGGTCAGCTCTTGAACTTGCAGCAAGCCGTCGGCCACGGCCAGAACGGCGCAAGCCAGCAGCGTGAACAGCAGCGCCGGCCAGCGGCGCACGGGGGAATTGGCGAGGTGTTTCATGGCAAACTCAGGCGTTGGCGAGCAGACCGCGCAGTTCCGCGCCTTCCTGCTCAAGTTCTTGGTCTTCGGATTTCGGCGCGCTCATCGGTTCGCCGTTGGCGGTGTCGGGCGTAAAATAAATGTGGCCGCCTTCGACGCGGCTCACCTTGCCCTCCAGCGTTACGGCCACCTGATCGCCCACCTCGGGCTCGGTGGTCTGATCGCCGTCAGCAATGGCCACGGCGCTGCTGGGCACGCACACGTCGGCCATCTTGGGCGCAGCGTTGATTTCCACCTCCACCTCGGGCTCGTTGTCCCAAGGTTCGGGTCCGGTCATTTTGGGGGCCATTGCGGGATTCATTGGATGGGTTGGGTTGTTGGGGTTGGGACCGGGCCGGCGGGAAGAAAGGCACCCGCCGGCCCGGCGTTCGCTCATTGCATCACTTCACGTAGATGCCTGAAACGCTGTTGACCGCCGCGGCACTGGTGCCGGTGAACTGCACCAGAATGGGCTTGTTAATGTCGGAGGCGAAGAGCCCGCCGGCACTGTATCGCTGCACGCCGGCGGTGTTGGTCACGCCCGAGGCGCTGCCGCCAACGCTCATTTTGAAGATGACATCCCCCGCCGCCGCAGCCGCCGCAATGGCGGCCGTAGTCGTCACATTCGAGGAGCTGGCGGTAGAAACCACCAACCGCTCGTAGGTGTCGGCTGTCCGATGCCACAGCACGATAGTGTCGTTGGCGCTGAACGCGCTGCCGACGCAGGTCAGATTTGTGCCGGGGCTGGCCGCCGTGGCGGCAGTCAGCACGGCCGGCGAGCTGGCAGTGTAGAAGCGCAACGTGCTGCCGGTGTCGCCGGTCACGTCCCACGACGTAATGAGCGGCGCCCCCGCGCCGTTGGCCGGCACAATATAGTGGCTGTTGGTGCTGCCAATGGCAGTGCCAGAGCCCGCGAATACCAGGCGCGGCGGAAGCTGCGCGCTGGCGTTAAAGGCGGTGAGCGCAAACAGCGCCACGGCCACAATGAGGTTAAGGATGTGTTTCATGGTCTTGGTCCTTTCGGTTCAGGTTGTGATGGTCTAGCCGTTGTAGGTGGACTTGGTGCGCACGTTCACCACATACGGCACGTCGCCGCTGAGGTCGGTTTTCAGCAGTTTGGCGGTCCATAGTATCTTCATCGCCAGAAGTGTGTATTGGTTGGCCGGGTCCGATTTGTCGGCCTTGTCGTGGATGAACACCTGCGGAGCGACGGCCTTGCCACCCGCTCGGCTGGAGCCCTTCAAGCTCGGGCAGCCCCACGCCCCCGCACCGCAAACAAAGTTGCTGTAGATGGTGCCGGCGCTGTTGTAGGTGCCATAGGTGTCCGATTCCTTGAACGGGTTGTCCGTCTCGATAAAGCGGCAGCCGTCAATCTGGTAGCTGGCCCACTTCCAGAGCTTGTCCGGGGCCGAATACTGCGCAGCCTTCAGCCAAGCATCATCCTGGCGCAAATCGAACATGGATTCCGCCGGAGCAACGGCCAGATAACCACCGCCGGGAAGCTGCGGCACGCTGTTGGAGCGGAGGGTGGTGATGGCCTTCAGGAACTCCAAGCGGGTGGCCTTGGCCTGCGCGTTGGTCTTGGCCGCGAGAAGCGGGAACTGGTCGCTGCCGTCCTGGTTGCCGTCCGAATCGGCGGGCACGCTGGCGAACTGCTCAAACTTCGAGTCGCTGTTGAGCAGGCCGGACACGATGGCCGCGCGGGTGTCGTCGTCCACGCTCTTGGCGATGTCCGCACCCAGCCGGTCCTTGTTCACCTCCATGATATTGAAGATGTCCACGGCCTGGAGGATGTCGGAGATTTTGCCCGCAATCCCCTTCTGCACGAGCGTGGCGTCCACGTAGCCGAAGCTCACTTCCGTGAAGGAGCTGATCGGCGTGCCTTCGGTCAGGGTGCCGACGTTGGCCGAATCTGCGCGCCGCGGCTTGTGGAACCGGATGGTGAGTGCGCCCGAGCTGCCGGGCACGTCCACGCCCTGCTGGACGACGCCGGGCAGGTTGGACAGAACGAGGTTGTATTCGAGCGGCTTGAGCAGCGTGCGGCTGAGATAAGTCTGTAGCCGTGTGCTGTTGCTGCTCGGGTTGGTGGTCGTTTGGGTTGCCATGTGGTTCTTTCCAGATCAGTCACCGCCTAAAGTCCGCCAGCACCGCCGCGCGCATTTCGTCCTCCGAGAGATCATCGAAACCACGCTGGCCGGTCGGCATGGCCGTGGGGCCAGCGCCGCCGCTGATGGACAAAAGGGATTCCTGTTCATTGAGTTTTGCCTGCAACTCCGCCACCTGCTTCTCCAGTGAGGGCACCCGCGAAGCCGCTTGCTTCAGGGTTGCGTGTTCCGTTGCCAGCCGGATGTGCTGCGCGGCCAGGTAAGGGCCGTCCGGGATGTGCATGAGGTCGGGCCGCTCCTGCGCGAGCTGGGTGAACGCCTTGAACTGCGGGCTTTCCCGCTGCGTGAACTCCGGGAACTCCTGCCGCACGCGCGTCAGGCTCTGCTTGGCCGCCTCGCTCAAGGCGCGCGGTCCCGCCGGATTCACCTTGGGCGGCGGGTTCTCCCGCAACCGCTTTGCTTCCGCGCGCAACAGGTCCGCGAGGTCGAACTTGCCCGCGGCCTCGTGGGCCTTGGCGGCGGCCTCGCACTGCTCCGGCGTGTAGTCCGGCGTGCGCTCCTTCTGCATGCGCTCGGTGAACTCCGCCTGCTGGCGCGCAAACGCTTCCTGCTCGGCTTTGAACTTGGCCAGGGCTGCCTCGTGGGCGGCTTTCTGCTCGTTCAAGGCTTTCCAAGAGCGATCACGACGCTCGGCTTCCTTGGCAAACTTGCTGCGCTTGTCCTCGGCGGCCGGCTGCTCCGGCTGCTCGGCTGGTTTGGCTTCCTCGGCCTTGGGCGGTTCGCTGGGCGCGACCTCGCCGGTGGCCTCAACTGGTGGGGTGGTGGTGGGATTGCTGGCGGGTTCTACTGTCGCCGCCGGTTCCTCGGCCATTGCCGCAGATGCCCGGTCTTCTGCGCTGGGTTCGGGCTGGCCCTCGTCGCCCAGGTTGGCCAGTGCTTCGTCCAGCTTGCGGCTGAACTCGTCGCTGTCGGCCCCGGGGAGGGCGATGTCTTCAATGGCTTCCGGCATGAGTGCTGGCATTTAGTGCGCGCGCTACGGTGAATGCGGTTGTTCGAGCGCGTCCTCGTCACCGGCGACGACGAACTCGGGGTGTTCCGTTTGTTGCGGAGTCGGAGTCTCCGAAAGGGATTTGATGAGCGCCGCGCACTCGCGCCATCCGCGCGCCCGGCCGCACTCGTATTTCTTGCCGGTGTCCACGGCGGACTGCTCGGCCTTGGCAATCTCGATGTTCAGCGCGCTCTTCAAGGCGTCGCCGCTCACGGTGGCCAGAAACCGCCGCAATGCCTCGCGGTCGCTGGGCGTGAACTGCACCTCAATCTCGGGGCTGAAGAAACCAGGACTTGCCTCAGCTGGCTTGGGCGTAGCCCGACGGAAAAGCTGCTGGAGCCACTTCACATTTCACCTCCCACTGCCATGGGCAGTTGTTCCGGCATCGGGCCGGGCTCAGGCATGGCCACCACGCCGTCAGGGGACTGCACCGGGGCCGCGGCCAGTTCCTCGATGGCGGCCATAGCGCCTTGCGCCTGCTTCGGGTCGCTCTCCTGAAGCATCTGCAAATGCTGCTGCAAATGCTGCTGCATGAGCTGACGGCTTTGCGGGTTCACCGGCTCGCCCGTAACGCCAAGCTGCTGGAGTTTGCCGAGTAACACCTTGATGCGCAGCGCGTGGTCCTCGTTCGGCATCGCCACCGCTGGCCAGCCGTTCATCATCAGCACGATTTCCTGCGCTTCGTCTTCGGCCTCGGTGGCGGCCTTCATGCCTTGAGGCATCAGCAGCCGCTCCGGCAGCCGCGCGTCCTCGGCTCCCAGCACGTCGCGGTAAAGCTGTTCCTGGTTCACCAGCGGGTCGCCACGGAACACCTGCAACCGCACGCCCGCGCGTTGGATGCGCCGCGCCTTGTCCCAGCCGTCGATTGGTCCAGCCGGCTGAATGTTGAACTGATCGGACACCGCCGCTTGCGGCAGGCGATAGCTGCGGCCCTTGGCGAACCACGTCAGCCGGTTGGGCCGATACTGAACGTTGAGCGCCCAAATGCGCCACAGCGCGCCCTGCAAGCCCTGGCGGAACACCCATCCGCGCATGTTGGTGGTCGCGCCCTGCACCTCGGCCTCGTAGCTCACCTGCCGCGCGGTCTTCTCCTTGCCCCCGCCGCCCATCAGCGGGTCCGCCGCGGTGCCGGCGTCGGGAAGCGCAATGTAATCGTCCGCCAGTTGCCGCTGGTGCAGCATCTCCTGATCGAAGCTCACCGGCGGGCTGGGCATTTGCACCGGGGCAACACCGCGCGGCAGCACTTCACCCGGCCGGAACCGGAAGCTCACCACGTTGGTTCCTGCGCTCTCGTCGCGCTGGAACAGCGGCGTGTTAAAGAACGTCATCGCGTCCAGCTTGGAATTCTGGAGCTTGTTCAGGACCGCCTCGAACGGGGCCAACCGCTCCACGATGCCGCGCGGCGCATACCAGCCCTCATCCTTGATCTCCGCCTCCAGGCCGACAAACGGCTGCCAAGGCTTGTCGCGCCACTTCGTCGCGCACCCGCGCGGCCGCCGCAGCATCAGGTCCGGGGCTTGGGGGGAATACTCAAAGATGGTCCAGCCGCCGGGCGTTTTCTGCCACACTTCAAACAGCACGATGGTGTTGGCTTCTCGGGTCCAGGTCAGGCCCTCGCGGTCAAACTTTTCCTCTTCGCTGTCGCTTAGAATGGTTTCATCCCGGCTGCCGCCGCGAATGCGGGCAATGACTTCCGAGCCTTGCAAGTAAGCGCGCTGCCGCTGATACCACGCCACGCTCACCTGCCGAATCTGGCAAAACCAGTCGTCTTCATCCGGGCCGACTCCCCGCGAAGGAACCACAAATAACTGCGGGTCCACCGTCTCCACCTTGATCTCCTGCTTCTCCGCGTCCCAAAAGATTTTCAGGATTCCCCGCTGCCGCACCAGCATTGTGTCCACGGCGCTCATCACCTTGGCCGCGAATGGAATCTCCTCTTTGCAAATATGGTCGAGCAGGTCCGCCGCCATGTCCTGCACCGCCGCCGTCTCCTCGTTCATCCCGGTGAACTCCGCGATACGTTCGCCGCTGAAAAGTTGGTTGAAGTAAAAGGGCTTGGCCTTCTCAATCTTCCCGTCGGAAAGCTGGCAGCTCGTGTCCGCCGCGCCGGGGAAAGGCTTGTGTCCTCGCCGCATCCCGCCGTTGCGGATCGCGTAAAACTGCCGCTGCTTGTCGTCCCAAGGCTGACGATTCTTCAGCGCGTCCAGAATCTGGTTGTGAACGTGGTTGCTCATGTCACCAGCCCGCATTCGCTCCAATGCTCTCCAGCACGCTCTCGTCCACCGCCATGCCTTCCCCGGCGTCCGCGCTCTCAAACGGGCTGCCCTTGCTCGCCAGCACCGGTTCCATCGTTTCCAACGGGTTCGTCGAGTAACGCAAGCGGCCGGGCTGCATGGCTCCCAGCACCGCGTCCGCGCGGTCGGGTGAAGGCAAATTCCGCTTCGGCCCCCTCAACTCGTCCTTGCCCTCGATGCGCGCGTGCCCCTCGCTCTTGCGATGCCACTTGCGGCTCACCAACTGGTCGAGCAGTTCCGGGTCCCGCTCCAGAATCACCTGCCGCTTGCGGATCAGGTCCGCGCCTTCAATCCACACCTCGGAAATCCGGTTGAAGTAACGGCTGTCTTCGCGGGGCTTGCTCCCGCCGTGGAATTCCTCGATGGGCCAGCCAAGCTCGCGCAGGCGGTCAATCATCACCTTGCCCGCACCGTCCGCGTCGCCCTCGATGTCCTCGGGCCGGAACCCGTGTTCCCGCTTGAGCTTCTCGAACAACCGCGCAAACTCGCCCACCGCGCTCATCGTCTCCCGGTCGCGCCAGGCTTTCTCAATCCACACGCGATTGCCCACGCGGACGGCCAGCACGTTCTCGTCGCCGCCCATGGCGAAGTCACAAAATGCCTTGCGGTCGCCCGGCCTGGGTTGCGGGGGATTCTCCAAGCATAGCTCCAGATCGCGCAGACTCAGGAGCGCACCCTCTACGTCCTGGTAGAACGCGCCAAACACGCGCGAGAGCACGACGGGATGCTTGCAAAGCGCCTCGATGGCTCCCCAGTCCGGCCGCTCGCGGTCCACGCCGGCCAGCGCCTGCGGGTCATACTTCTCGATGGTGCGAAAGATGGCCTCGCGCGGGATGTGCTGGCATTCCGGCTGACTCAGCTTGTGCTGCCGGTAGAACTTCGCCAGGTCCGTGCTGGCCCGGTAGAACATCCCCACCGGGTCCAAGGTCGAGCCGGTCACAAAGAACCGCTGGGGATTGCACCGCTCTTCAAAGCTGAAAAAGATGTCGTCCCCCACCGCCGCCGCCTCGTCGATGATGGCCGCCAGCGGGTTAAGACTGTCGCCGTGGTAGCCTTGGCTGCGCTGCTGGTTTGTAGTTGAGAAGCCAGCGTAACGGGGAACCCCCTTCACCGTGATGTTGTCGGCGTTGAACTGCCAGTCCTTGGGGAACTTTTGGCTGTGCTTCTTGAGGTTGGGGACAAGCTGCTGCGTCACCTGCCGCCACGCGCCCGCGGTCGAGATCACCGTGCCCGTCGGGAAAACGGTCAAATGCCACAGCACAAAGCTGGTGACGCCGATGCTGGTTTTGCCCACCTCGTTGCCGCAGCGCCACACCACCTTGGCCCCCTCGGGCGTCAAGTCGCGCAGCACGGCCTGCTGCTCGGGGTAAAGCGCCGGCCGGCAGTCTTGCCCGTCAAAGCCCAGCACGCACATGGCGAAGCCCTCGGGCGTGGCCAGAGCCATGCGCTGCTTGTCGCTCATGTCCGCTAGCTTCCGCTGCCCCTTGCGCCCGGTCTTGGGCACCGCCCGCACCTGGACGCGCTTCTCGGGAATGGCTGCCAGCGCGCTCATCAGTTGCGCCCTCCCGCCTTGGTGAAGTGCTTCCGCGCAATGCCCGCCAACTGCGCTTGCAGCTCCGGCGTGAGCATGAAGCCGTGGTTGTGAACATCCGTCTGGACGTTCAACTGCACCTCGGCCGGCTTGTGAAAGTCCGCCGCGTGGCGACGCTCCAAAAGCCAACGCATCCCCACATGCCCCGGCAAGTCCGTGGAGATGATTTGAAGCGCGTTGTGAAGATGATCAGCCTTGGCCTTCTCTACAGACTGGAAAAACTCGGGGTCATTCTGCTGCTTTTTCTGGTAGCTCTCCAGCGGCACCCCGGCCCGGACGCAAGCATACTTGACCGGCATCCCCAGCCCGATGTCGGCAGCCACCTGCGCCCACTGCGCCGTCGAGTATTTGGGCGGCCGTCCGCCCGCGTGCCGCTTCTTCGCTATCCTCTCCGCGCTATCCTCTCCGCGCGCCTGCGCAGCCCCCTCGCCGGGAAGTTCGGAAGGTGTTGAGGCTGGCGGGCGGTTCACGTCTGCCCGTTACTGCATCGCCCCTGTGCTTTTCCACCCGCATCTGCGCCAAGTGGGGAAATCTTGGGGCAATTTTTAGCCGCGCATCAGTTTTGCCGGTTTCTCAAGAACGGGCATTGCCCCCGCTCCGGTTGGTATTGCCAGCACGCCAGCGGGTTTTTCACGTCCACGCATTCCTTGTCCAAATCGCGGCAAATAGGCGGCTCGTGCTCATTCAACTCCTTCACCATGCGCCGTAGCGCGTCTGGCCCGTATTTGATGGTCGTTCCGTCGCTCATGCCTGGCCTTTCTCAGTAACTCGGCAAATGTTCTTCACCTGCCGCCGGCTTAAGCCAAACACCCGCCCCACCCGCGCCGCGCTCAAGCTGTCCCGCAGCGCGCGCACAGCCTGGTTGCGATGCTTCCCCATCGCCTCGGCCATCGTCCACCCGTTCAGCCGGCACAGCTCCACCAGCACCAGCCGGTCCCCGAGCCCCGCGCGACGCTGCTCCGCCTGCTCCTCGCGCAACAGCTCCACCTGCCGCGCCAGCCCCGCCACCCGCATCTGTAATTGCAGCAGCTCGCTCATGCTTCAATCCTCCTTCTGCGGATGCGCCAAGTTCCACAGCCGGATGCCTTCATCCAGCTCGAAGTCCCGAGCCGCCAGAATGTGTTTGCAGCGATGCGCCCCCGGCTCCCCTCGCTCCCAGGCCGGCAGATGACGGAACGCAAAGTCCTCGCACCCGCACCAGCCATTGCCCCGGCAAGCGCAGATGTCCACCAGCACCGGCCCATTGCTGCTGGGGACGTGATAACGCCCCATCTCCCCCGCCACTCGCTCGATGTCGGCCATAAGCTCATGCGTTCAAAACCTCCAGCGGACTCGGCACACTGCACCCCTCCGCGTGGCAGTAGCCAAACGTCGTCTCCACCTGCGAATGCCCCAGCGCCTCCTGCAACGCCTTCACGTTCACGCCCCGGTTAGGCCACTCTGTATATGCGGACGGTTTCATTTTCTTTTACACGGCGCGTTGCCACGCGGATTCCCAGTTTGTTCGCCAGCCTCTTGGCCTGGCGTTTCCATTGTGGCATCGGGCCTTCTGCGTATTCTCCGATTTTCAGTTGCCTCAGTTTGTCTCTCATTTCACTTGTGCGCCCGTGTTTCCAGTTTCCCGGATTCTCCGGTGGTGGCGCGAATGCTTGCGGTGGTGGAACTCCGACGCTGTGGCCTAACCACGCGCTGCAGGCAACGCGGGCGGGCGTCTCTGGTTGTTCGGTAACGTCTGGATTGTTCATGCGTCTTGATCCCGCGTGCCTGAGCTTGGGTCGTTAGGGCACAAGCGAGAGCCGTGGGTTGTTCCTGTCGTCATAAATTGCCTTTCGCATGTGTGAGTATTGAGCCAGCCCCGTCCCGTCGCAGGAGTCCGCGCCGAGATCCTGAAAGTATTCGAGGCGTCCCGGCGTGTTGATGCGCCCGACGTGACACCATTTCCCGATTACCTTTGACGCCTTCACTATTGCAGTCGCGTGCTTGCTCATCTTCCACTCGGTTGACCCGCCAATGAACATCGCAGCGCAGTTTTCCCATGGAATGTCTAAGTCCTCCTGACCATCCTGGCACACGAAAGCCACAGGCCACTTGGCAAGGCGCGGTTGCCAATGCCGGAAACATTCGAGCGTTCTACGAGCACACCCAACCACATCCGGCGCAGCCACGAACCGGCACAGGTCTTTGCGCGGTTCATGCTTCGCCAGCATGGCTAAGAATCCTTTGGCCTCGAAGCGAGAGAAAGCGCCATTGTCCATCGCAAACATTTTCTCAGGCTGTTGCGCGTTGCGCCGGGTTAGTGGCGTAAACAGTTGCTCAACCTCGCAGCCGAGTTCTTCGGCGCAGGTGTTCAGGTCTTGTGGCGTGTCGAGCATCACAATCATTTCATTGCCAGTTTCAGCTTTTGGCAGGCAGGGCATTTGCCGCACGGTTCAGCCCCGCCCTTGTAGCAGGTCCAGATTTCATTCGGGCGCACGCCCATCTGTTGAGCCATCCCGCCAATCCACGCCTTCGGCTTGTCGAAATACGGAGCACAGATTTCCACGTCGTAGCCAGCGGCCCGAACCGCCGCGTTCATCGCGTCCAGAAACGCCTTGCGGCAGTCGGGAAAGTATTCGGCGTCTTCGGCGTTGCAACCGATGGTCACGGTGTCGGCACCAGCTTTACACGCCACGTTGACGGCCACGCTAAGGAAGACGGCATTACGGTTTGGCACTATCCAGCTTTGCTCAGTCAGTCCGCCGAGTTCCGGCAGGTCCATCGTCGTGTAGAGCACACCGCACCGCTGCGCGTGGGTCTTTGCCCACAGGAGTTCTTGCTTGTGCCGCTGCCGATAGTCGAACAGCAGCGCATGAACGGAGTGCCCTTGCGATTTCAGGTCGTAGAGCATCGTCACGGAGTCGAGCCCGCCGCTCAGTAGGTGGATGATTGTTTTCGGAATCATAGACTTGTGCCCTAACCCATCACTGGACCGAACCGGCATCGTGCCGGTCGGTCACTTCTGCGTTAGCCAAGACTGAGCATGGCCGGATTGAGCACCCCGCCGTTGTCATTGGCCTTCTTGCCCTCGTCGCGGATCTGATACTTGAGGTTGTGCCAGAGGCGCAGGGCTTCGCCATGTATCCACACCGCCGCCAGCGTGCTGACCGCCGCGCCATACATGAAGCCCGTGATCCCTTCTTCGTCGGCGAGGTGCGAGCATTCGTCGGCGATGTCGGCGATGCGTTCGCCCTTGGCCATGCGCGCCTCCATCATGCGCGCCCAGCGCTCGGCGTAGGTCATCACCGCGCCGCCGTAGCCGTCCTGATTCGCGTCGCACGCCTTCTTCCATCCCTCGGCGTCGCGGAGCGTCATGCGATCCGGCGCACCGGCCAGCACAGCGGCGACGCTGGCTTTGCGCTCGCGCTCCTTGCGCTCGGCTTCTTCCTGCCGTGCTTTGTATTCAGGCGAGGCGATGTATTCACGGAGGCGGCGATCGCTCTCATCGGAGTAGGACTGCGCGAGCGCGGCGGGATTGCTGGACGGTGTTGCGGTCAGTTCGATTCCGTTGAAGTCGAATGTGACGTTACAGTTTTCGTTCATCGCCATCGCGACGGCTTCTTTGCAGGCTTCGGAGATGAAATTTCCAGCCATTGATTCGTATCGTTTGGTCTTCATATTTTGTGAGGTTTGAATTCGGAGACGGAGGCGTGATCTTGGTTGTTGCACCCATGCACTTCCCGCCCGCGCTCCACATGTCGCGCCGTGGACTGCACCCAATGCACCGGCCGGCCGATGGCCACGCCTTCCTGCCGGCGCGCGTGCAACTCATCCAGCGCCACGCCCAGCGCGTGCGGCATGGGCCGGATAAAATGCTTCACCCAATACCCGCCCCATTGGTCCACCTGCTCGTCCCCCAGCGCCGAGCGCAACCGCTCCAGCAGCTCCCGCTCCGTCGGCGTGAACGCTTTCCCGCGCGCGCGCGTTTCAAGGTCTAAAGGCTTTCCCGGTTTTAAGGCTTCTTCAGAAGTCTTTTCTAAAGAGCTTTGAGACAGGGAAAGCCTTAAAGACCTTAAAGACCTTAAAGGCACGGCTCCGCCTTGCGATTCGCTCGGCATTTCGCTGCCAGTTCCCGTTTTGGGAACTGCCGACGCGAGTGGGTTCCCATTTTGGGAACTGCGCTCCGCCGCCACCACACTGCGCTCCGCCGCGGCCCGCGTGAACGCCGGCTTGGCCGTCGTCTCCACGTCCTCCAGCGGCAGCAGCTCGCCCTGCACCTGGCCCGGGGCGCGATCCAGCGCGTCGAGATAGTCCAACAGGGACCGTTCCTCGTAGCGCCACGTCACGCCCTGCCACTCCGCCGAGTGCGGGAAGACGGTCAACGTCCACCCTTCCGCACCCCGCACCAGCTCCACCATCCGCGCGCACTCCAAAACGTGGAACACGCCGCGAATGTGGTTCTTCCCAATCCCAATCTGCTCCCCGAACTCCTCCAGCTTCCCGATCACCACCTGCCAGCGCCCGCGCGCCAACGTGGCCTTCACCACCAGCTCGGCCAGTTCCTTCGGGCGACCCGCCAGCTTTACCGGCTCCCAATACCGCGCGCCCGCGGTGTCCGTGCGGCTCACCAGCGCCGAGCCCGCGCGGTCCAGCTCCGCGCGCATCCGCCCCGCCACGCGCCGCCAGTCGGTCGCCCCGCCCAGTTGGACGTTCGGCGGACTTATCTTTGTGCCCATGCGTCTGCCGCTTCTTCGAGGTTGTTTGAGAACGCCATCGCCATGTCATAGTCGCCGCTGGCGGTGCTGTCCTGCCACAGTGCGTAGGCACACGCG
>Ga0070749_10002076_pt1 | contig 13500 bp, 13 predicted proteins | sample VirMetDEL_Nov_18_FD_75180 | JGI IMG/M metagenome (GOLD analysis project Ga0070749, IMG submission 75180) | Aqueous microbial communities from the Delaware River and Bay under freshwater to marine salinity gradient to study organic matter... | ecosystem: Environmental > Aquatic > Marine >...
ATTGGAGTAAAGCATGGATGCAAACAAAGTCGGTAGTCTATTGCCGCAGCAGTTTGGAGGCATCCTGCTTGGGAAGTTGATCGGCGCGAACATGAATTCCACCGCCGATCAGCAAATCACCATGTTTAGTAACCCGTCGAAGTTCATTCTTCGTCGTATCGTGGTGACGAATGCTTCAATCTCTTTGACCACGGCTGCTGGCGGCGTTTATACCGCTGCTAGCAAAGGTGGCACAGCGGTTGTTGCAGCGGCCCAGGCTTACTCCTCGCTTACAACGTCAGCGCTTTTCCTTGATCTCACGCTTAGTACGACAAGCAGTGCAAGCACCACAGTGAAATCAAGCATTCCCAACTTATACTTATCGCTCACCACCGCTCAAGGTGCTGCAGCAACAGCGGATGTATATGTTTACGGGGACATTTTAGAAGCATGATCTTTGTTACAAACAAAGGTTCTCAGCCACTGGTCGCCAAGTACGTCGATCAGTGGTTTGAGTTTCCGCCAGGCAAAAGCGTACAAATCGAACCTCATGTCGCGCGACATATCTTTGGGTATGGCGACGACAATAAGTATCAATACTTGGTGCGTTTAGGTTGGATGAGGATGAACACCGACCATGATAAAGCGATGGCTCGCCTTGCCGAGTTCACCTTTACGGACGCTCCAGTAAAACCCGACCAACAATCAGCCGTGTTGGTGGAACGAGTAGCCCCTCCCGCTCCGCGTGGGCGAGCTGGGGTCAAAGTCCAGCCCCAGACAAGCGATGAGGCATAAATGGCAACCTACTCAGGGTATATCGCAGAAGTTAGAAGACTGCTGCATGATGCTGCTGGCAACTTCTGGACTGACACCGAGCTAACCGATTACATCAATGGTGCTCGGCATCGTGTCGTGCGTGACACGGGTTGCCTTCGCAATATCCTGACTGGAGCTACAACCACCTCGGTTGAAGTTTTCAACATATCGACTCTTACATTGCCTTCGTGGGCAGAGCAGATTCTTGATGTGCTTAACATCAATCTGTATTGGGGTAACACGCGTATACCATTGCGTTACATGTCATGGACGCAGTTCAATGCGGAATTGCGGTTTTGGCAGAACTACACAGGAAGACCCATCGCGTTTACACGCTACGGGCAGAATGAAATCTACTTTGGCCCAGTGCCTGATCAAGTCTATGTGATCGAGGTTGATACCATCCTCTTGCCTGTTCCGCTTACATCAGACTCGCAGACTGAGGTGATCTTAGAGCCTTACACCTCGCCTGTAGCGTTTTATGCGGCTTACAAAGCCAAATACAAAGAGCAATCTTACGGTGAAGCAGAAATCTTCAATGCCGAGTACAAGAAACAGTTACTGGCAGCGATTAATTCGAGCTTTACGCGTCGTTTACCAACGCCTTACTCGGTTCAGTAATCATGGCCGCAGTTGAGCAAAAGAAGTCCTACCACGTTACCAAGGATTTCAAAGGGCTTAACACCAAAGCCAATCGCACGGCTATTCAGGAGAATGAGTTTGCCTGGATAGAGAACGTGATGCCTATCGGGTACTCTAACCTGAAGGTCATACCTAAAGAAAAGCGCGTTACCTACAGTAGTACGAATTTCAGTTGGGGCGGCACGGTGCATTACATGGCACCAGCCAATATCAATGGTGTCGCCTACATGTTTGCGTTCTTCACCAATGGAGGTGCGCAGTATGTCAGCTTGGAAACCCCTACCGCACCGATCACACTGGCTAGTTCAGGCACGTTCAGCGGAACCCGTACTCAAATCAGTCAATGGAAGAATGAGCGAGTCCTCATCATTGACACAACTTATGGATACGCTACGTTCAACGGGACGAATCTCGTTCGGGTCGGTTCGGTCGGAACCATTACGATTACATCAGGTGGGTCTGGATACTCAGCAGCGCCCACAGTAACGATTAGCGCTCCTAATCAAACGGGCGGCATCCAAGCAACGGCCACAGCAACGATTACAAGCGGCGTCGTTACTGCAATCACCATTACTGAACCAGGTACGGGGTATACATCCGCACCGACAATCACGTTTTCTAGCGGTGCTGCATCAGCTACGGCCACAGCAATTAACCAGCCTGGAACTTGCATACAGTCTTTTTCTGGCCGCGTATGGATTGCTGATGGTAGAACTATCTATTACACGGCAGCAGACAGCTATAACGACTTCACAAGCATTTCTGCTGGCAACATTACGTTGGTTGATGGCACCCTGTACGGTGACATCACGCAAATCATTGCCGCTAACAACTTCCTTTACATCTTTGGCGAATCGTCAATCAACGTCTTTTCGGATGTTCGCGTCAATACGTTAGGCGAAACGCTGTTTACCAACACCAATATCAGCGCTTCAATTGGTACGGAACTGTTTTTAGGCGTCTTTGCCTACTTTAGAAGCATCTTATTCATCAATCGGTATGGTGTTTACGCCTTAGTTGGCGCTACAACGACCAAGATCAGTGATGCTTTAGACGGCATCTTCCCGAATATTGACTTTAGTTCGTCGGTAACAGGCTGTCAGACATTGATTTACAACATTTTGGTGTCTGCATGGAACGTCAGATACAACGACAATGGCACTTATCGGCGTGTTCAACTGGTTTTCTTTGACCGCAAGTGGTTTATTAGCTATCAGGGCAACCTAACGCACATCAATTCGTCACCAGTCAATGGATTGATCAACTCTTATGGTGTTGAATCAGGCGGCGCATTCTTTAGAATGTACGAAGACCAGACAGCTAACATCTCAACTGAGGTTGTAACCGCGTTATGGGACTTAAAAGACCCGATTCGAGACAAACAAGCGCTTAAATTAGGCGTTGAAGCGACATTTCCGGTCACAGTTGCTGGTTCATTGAACATTTCGATTGATAGTGAGTCGAGAAGCTCAACGTCAGTATCGTTAGGCAATGCGGTGGCATGGCAAAACGTATCATTCAACAACATTGCATGGACAAACAATGCTGGAAGCACCCTGCAATGGATTTCGTCTGGTTACCAGTTGACCGAAGGGTACAAGCTGCTTAAGTACGATGCGCAGATGTATGGCAAATACCTTGGCATGACGGTAACATCAACAGCACCGGCCTTTACATTCAATGGCTTCCAGCTTGAACATGAACTAAGAGCGAGGTTCTGATGGCAAAGCCAGTAACAATTCCGAATACATTTGCCACGGCAACAACATCCATACCGCTTGCCAACCTCGATGCTGACTTTTCGACGGTTGCAACGGCACTAAACGACGCATCGACCTATAGCAACTACGCACTCGATTCAGGCACTACTGACGCCTATGTTGTATCGTTATCAGGCTTGTCCACGACCTATCAGGCAGGTCTTGCTATTCAGTTTCAGGCAACGACTGCAAACACTGGGCCTTGCACCTTAAACGTCAACGGTCAGGGTGCTAAGAACATCATCTACCCTGATGGCAGCACACTGTCTGCAAATGCTATTGTGATTGGAGCTATTGCCTCGGTTATGTATGACGGCACGAGCTTTCAGTTACTGTCAGTTAAGAACGCCGCAGGAGGTGGTGGAGGTGGAGGGAGTGTTTCCTCGGTTGCCATGTCCGTTCCCGCATTTCTTTCGGTTGCTGGCTCGCCAATAACGACCTCTGGTACGTTAGCAGTCACTTACTCTGGTACGCCGCTACCTATTGCTAATGGCGGTACGGGTGCAACGACTGCTGCAGGTATACGAACCACAATCGGCGCAGGCGATGTGAATGGCCCAGCGCTTTCGGTTGATAGTGAGATTGCGCTTTACTCAAGTACGACTGGCAAAGTCATTAAACGTGCAACAACCACTGGTATCTTAAAAGGGACGTCAGGCGTACTGTCAGCAGCAACTGCTGGCACGGACTATGTGGCACCAGGAGGCGCACTTGGCACACCATCTTCTGGTGATCTATCAAACTGTACTAACCTGCCTTCTGGAAGTATTACCGGATTGGGTTCTGGCGTACTTACTGCCTTACAAACCGCTGTTGGAGCAAGCGGTGCATTTGTTCCTACAGGCGGTACAGGTGCCACCGGCACATGGAATATTGACATTCTTGGTAACGCTGGGACTGTAACCAACGGCGTCTATACGTCAGGCAGTTACGCCAATCCTTCATGGATCACATCGTTATCAGCGGCCAAGATCACAGGCACATTGCCTATTGCCAATGGCGGTACAGGGCAAAGCGATAAAACATCAGCCTTCGATGCGCTAGCACCTAGTACGACCAAAGGCGACATGATTGTCTATACAGGTACGGACAATGTTCGTTTGCCTATAGGTACAGACGGCCAAATATTGGTGGCTGACTCGACAACCACTGAAGGCGTTAAGTGGTTTACATCAAGTGGCGCAGGAACGGTCACATCGGTTGGTATATCTCCGCCGGCGTTTCTTACTGCTGGTTCACCTGTAACAAGCTCAGGGAACATCACGCTTAGTTATTCAGGAACAGCTATACCCATTTCTTCTGGTGGAACTGGTCTCACAGCAGTGGGCACGGCAGGTCAGGTGCTTCGCGTCAATTCTGGTGGCACAGCACTTGAATACGGCACACCAATAGGCACTGGGGATGTTACCGGCCCTGCATCATCAGTTAACGCTCAGATTGCATTGTTTAGTGGCGTTACAGGCAAGATTATCCAAGCCGCCACGACCACAGGCATGGTGAAGGCTAGCAGCGGCGTTATTGCTGCAGCTACAGCAGGAACGGATTACGTTGCACCTGGTGGTGCGCTAGGTACGCCTTCATCGGGTACTTTAACTAATGCAACTGGCTTGCCTATCTCAACAGGTGTGAGTGGCCTTGGGACAAACGTCGCTACAGCATTGGCAGTTAATGTCGGGTCTGCTGGCGCTATTGTTGTTAACGGTGGCGCATTAGGTACGCCAAGTTCAGGCACATTAACAAACGCTACGGGTCTTCCTGTTTCAACTGGTATATCTGGATTGGGAACGGGTGTTGCTACTGCGCTTGCAGTTAATACAGGTTCTGCTGGTGCTGTGGTGTTGTTTAATGGCGCACTCGGAACACCTTCCAGTGGGACGCTTACTAACGCAACGGGACTCCCGCTATCGACCGGCATTACAGGAACACTCGGAACAAGTAATGGCGGCACAGGCAGGACAACCATTGGTACGGCGCTTCAATACTTGCGAGTCAATGCTGGCGCGACAGGGCTTGAATACGCAACGCTTACTGCGGGTGATGTTAGCGGGCCTGCAAGCTCGACCGACAATGCGATTGTTAGGTTTGATTCAACAACAGGTAAGTTGATTCAAAATTCGGCTGCAACCATTACCGATACAGGCCAGGCTACGTTTGTTGGGTATGTTCAAGTCACAGCTAACACGGGCGCTGGAACGCCAGGCTATCTTGAGTTGCAGTCAAACGATAGCGGCACTGGTACTAAGGTTCTGCGGATTCAACCGAATAGTTCTGCAACGACAACACCTCAGACTTACACGTTTCCAACAAATTATGGTTCTAGCGGTCAGTTCTTAAAGTCTGACGGCTCTGGAGGTTTGAGTTGGGACTCTGCTGGTGGTGGTGATGTTGTTGGCCCAGCCTCCGCAACAGATAACGCATTTGTTCGTTTTGATGGAACGACTGGAAAGCTAATTCAGAATAGTTCTGCAACGCTAGCTGACGATGGGAGCGCGACATTTACCGATTCTTTGACGCTTGCGCTTGGGGTCAATACTTACAGTTCTTTAACTTGGCAAGTTTATGCAGGTGGTGGGAAAACACTTACGTTGCGGCCTAGCAATTCTCAAAGTGCAAATTTAACTTTTGTCATGCCAACTGGATACGGAACAAGTAACCAAGTTCTTACAACAAACGGTTCTGGAACGCTTTCTTGGTCTTCTGTTTCTGGTACCGGGACTGTTACTTCTGTTGATGTTTCTGGAGGTACGACCGGGCTTACAACTTCTGGTGGCCCTATAACAGGTTCTGGAACAATTACTATTGCCGGAACATTAGCCGTTGCTAACGGCGGAACAGGTCAGACTAGTTTTACAAACGGCCAGTTGTTGATTGGCAATACAACGGGTAACACGCTTACAAAAGCAACGCTTACTGCTGGCACCGGCATTTCTATTACGAATGGTAGTGGGTCAATCACGATTGCGGCCACAGGTGGTGGTGGCTTTAGTCCTGTGACAGCAGCAATGATCTTTGGATAGGAACAACTATGGCAGCTCCAAATCTACTCTCACCGACAACCATTAACGGCAAGACCGTTGGTGCTGCGCTTACGACATCTAGCGCAGACATACTTACAGCGTCTAGCAACACTGCAATTAAAGTCAATTCTATTTATGTCTCAAACATAGATGGGACTAACAATGCTGAAGTGACTGTCACTTACTACGATTCAAGCGCAACAACTAGCTACAACTTAGCTAAAACAGTTGTGGTTCCTGCTGATGCTACGTTAGTGGTGGTTGATAAAGATGCTTATATTTACCTAGAAGAAGGCGACAAGATTGCTGCATTAGCAAACGCAAATAGCGATCTTGAAATCGTTATTAGCTATGAAAACATTAGCTAGGAGTCGCTATGCCTAGAGGTAACGGCGGGATAATCGGCCCCGCAAACATCCCAACGATAACATCTGCAAAAGGTGTTTGGTCGCTTGTCGAACAGATGATTGCAAAACAACAAGGCATTTGGCCTGCCGTTGTTTTGATTGAAACATTTACAGCTTCCACGACATGGACATGCCCATCAGGGATAACAAGTGTTGATTACCTAATTGTGGGAGGCGGTGGCGGTGGTGGTGGGTCTTATTACGCCGGCGGTGGAGGTGCTGGTGGATTTAGAACTGGGACATCTGCATCTGTTTCTGCCGGAACTACCTATACGATTACTATAGGTGGTGGTGGTGCTGGCGGATCTCATTTAGGCCCAAATGGGTCTCCAGGCTCTGCGTCATCAGTTGTTGGCGGGACGTCTCCCTCTCCTTTCGCCTCACCTGGAATAAGTTCTGCTGGTGGCGGCGGGGGTAATAGAAATAACGGTAATGGAGCTGCTGGTGCTTCTGGTGGCGGCGGCGGCCACGGTGGAGGCTTAGGCGGCGCAGGTAATACACCGGCAACTTCTCCCGCCCAAGGAAGTAACGGAGGGGCATCCACTGGATCTACTGGAGGAGGTGGAGGCGGCGGTGCTGGTGCAGTGGGTAGTGACAGTACCAATAATAATGGTGGTGCTGGCGGGGCGGGAGCTGATTCATCAATAACCGGAAGTAACGTTACTTACGCTGGAGGTGGAGGCGGTGCTGGATGGTCAGGCACAGGTGGGGCAGGTGGTTCAGGAGGTGGTGGTAAAGGATATGACTACAACCAATCTGGCTCAGGCTCACCATTCAATGGTGGAACCAATACTGGTGGAGGTGGCGGTGGAAGAAGTGGTTACAACGGAGGGGCTACCGAGGGATCTGGAGGAACAGGTGGTTCTGGTGTCATTATTCTTAAACTAAATCCATAATGAAACAAATATACAAGTTTGTTGGCATTGATACAGCCATATTCTTACTTCGCCCAGGTGCGAAGTGGGAAATATCAAACAACGTCTTTACAAGGTGGGATGATCCACGGCCATGCCCAAGCATTGAAGAAGTGTATTGGGTGATTGACAAGATCAGAGAGTTTGAGGACAGCATCCCAACGATCTACACGGACGAGCAACTGAAAGAAATGGGCATAGCCAAAGAGGAATTTGAACGTGCAGTTGCATAACCTATTCCCCATTCCTGTTGGCTTTGCAGAGCTTGGCAGACCTCTGAACGATGAGGAGTTGTTCTTCATCCGTGAACTGCCAACAAGACCTAACATGGGTAACACCACAAGTACAGATAACTTTGTACTGCGTAACCCTGCGCTGACAAGCCTACGTTCGTTTGTTGAAGATGCGGTATCGGATTACTTCAAAAGTACGGTCAATCCTAAGCACAACGTCAGTCTTAGAGTTACGCAAAGCTGGTGTAACTACTCGGAACCTGGGCAATACCATCACAAACACGCACATCCTAATAGCTACATCTCTGGCGTGTTTTATGTGCAGACCAATGACAACGACAGGATTTACTTTTACAAAGACGGCTGGCAGCAGATCAAGTTTCCGCCGGAGCAGTGGAACCCGTACAACTCAGAGTCTTGGTGGTTTGAAGCCACATCAGGAAAGCTGATTCTGTTTCCGTCAAGCCTGACTCACATGGTTCCTGAAGTCAAAGGCGACAACACAAGAATCTCACTATCGTTTAACACTTTTCCAGTCGGTGTTGTCGGGGAAGAAATGGATTTAACTGGATTACGGCTGGAGGCATAATGGGGCACTACGCTTTTTTAGACGCAAATAACATCGTTACCGAAGTCATTGTCGGTAAAGACGAAGGCGAAGAAGGTATTGACTGGGAGGTACGCTACGCTGAGATACGAGGGCAACCGTGTAAGCGTACAAGCTACAACACCCAAGGCGGTCAGCATCCTAACGGTACACCATTCAGAAAGAACTATGCAGGCATTGGTTACACCTATGATGCAGTGCGGGATGCTTTTATCCCACCGCAACCTTTTGCTAGTTGGGTGCTAAACGCTGGTTCTTGCCTTTGGGAAGCGCCTACGCCTATGCCTACTGACGGAAAGATGTATAGCTGGGATGAAGCAACAACATCATGGATAGCGAATGAAAATCAACCTTGAATTAACGATTGAAGAAATCAATCAAATCCTTGGCACGTTAGATCAAATGCCATACAGGCAGGTGGCTACGTTGATTGACAACATTAAAGCTCAAGCTATGGCTGCTATTGAGCAGCAAAAACCGCAAGAATGAATTTAGACAATCTCTCGAATGTAGTCTTTGGTGACGCAGATGGCTTGCGAGAGATGATCTTTGAGAACGCGCAACAACACCGCACGTTCTACATACAGTTACTAGATCAAGACATTGTTATACCTCAGTATCCACTAGCAGATGCTGACCTTGATGATCTTGATGATTGGTTATGGTCTCACTACCAAGAGCATGAAGTGCTTGCCAATAGATTAAGTCTTGAGAATCCGTTTGACTTGTTCGATACCGACTGGAACCAAGAAGATGATTTCTATGAATGGCTGCAGGGTCATTTGAGCGTACATCAATCAATCATTAATCGTTTGGGGTTATGACATGGCATTACCTGGCGAATTACCTGACGGATGGTTTAACTTTAGCCCTGAAGCAAAGGCACAGTGGCTAACGTCTGAGGGTGTTACGCCTGATGATTTATTACGTGTTGGTCTTAGTCAGGCTGACATCACTTACATGCAGCAGAACTATGGTTACGACCCAAACCAAGCCTATGCCATTGAGCAGCAACGCATTGAGCAGGAACTCATGCGGCAAATGGATTTGGATCGTGCAGAGCAGCAACGTGCAATTGAGCAGCAACGTAGAGAAGCAGAGATAGAGCGCTTGATTGCCGAGCAACAAGAAAGAGAGCGGGCGGCAGAGCCTTCACCAGCCCCTGTTGTTGAACAGCCAGCCGTTGTTGATACGTTTCCTGCACGTTATGCAGAAATGCAGGGAATTCTCAGCGGCATTGCAGGCACTGGCCCGGCAGACTTTGAGTGGTGGGCAAGAAACAAAACGCCAGACGAAGCCAGAGCGTTGGTTGCGCAGCGTTATGCGCAGATGGAATCTATTCTCAAGCAGTTGCCTAATGTTGGCCCTGCTGATTTTCAATGGTGGACTGCAAATAAAACGCTAGACGAAGCGACTAACTTTGTTGCACAGCAAAAACCCACTGAAGCAGCGCCACCAGTTGTTACCGATCAAGAAGTATTAGATCAAGTTGCGCAAGACCAGGGTGAAACGATTGAGCGGCCTGCACAGCCTTCGCCAACTGAGGCTGGAGTTTCAGTTCAACCAAAATTTACTGGTGAATTGCGATTTGATCCAACTGCCGGGGAAAATGGTGACTACGTTTTTATAACTCCTGAACAACAACAGGCTGAATACGAAGCAGAGCAAAAACGCATTACTAGTTTAAGTCCAGTACAACGTGCAGTAGAAAACGCGGCATACCAGCAAATTGGTGAACAAGGCAGTACAACTGCATACAACGATATAACTATTGATGGAAAAACATATTCGGTTCTAGACCCAACAACAATAGTAAGAAAATCTGATGATCAGTCTGGCTTAACAAGCAATATGACTCGTTATGAGTATTTGTCGCCAGAAACAGGTGAAGTAACAACTGATGTACAAGTAAATGGCGGGGCGCTACAGGCCGTTATGCCGCTGCTGGTAACAATAGGTACGGCAGCATTTCCAGGCGTTGCTCAAGTTATTGGTACCGCATTAGGCGCAACAACGGCTGCGACTGCTACAGCAATTGGCGGTGCAGTTATCAATGCTGCTGCAAGTGTAGCTGCTGGCGCCGATCCAAAAACCGCAATAACTAACGCGGCTATAGGAGTTGGGATAGGCCAACTCACAAGCGGCTTGACTGGAAACGCGCTGGTAGACAACGCTATACGTTCTGGCGCTACAGCCGCAGCAACAGGCGGTGATATAAGTAACGCTGTACTTAATTCCGTGATTGCTACAGGCGCACAACAAACATTAAACGACGCATCAATAACGGGCGATACCGCACTTGATAGTGGTTTGGTATCCGCTGCAACTAGCGTGGTTCAGGCTTTAGCTACTGGCGGCGATGTTACGCAATCAGCCATTCAAGGTTTTGTTAGCGGGTCAACAGCAGCAATTAACAAGGGAGAAACTGCATCTGAAATTCCAGGAACGACAACAACGATTGGTGGTGGTACCGGGGCAGATACGACGCCTGCAAGTGTTGGTACTGATATGGTTGCAGGCGGTCTTGGTTCGACAGTTGATGTCGGCATGGATACGACTCCAAGCGTAATTCAAGACGATGTGCTTGGTATTGTCGCGCAAGAACAAGAAGCAGATCGAGTTGCCTCTGCAAGCCAAGTGTTGCAGGCGCCAGGGCAGATGCAAAAGGTCACTGCTGAAGATGCGGCTATCCTTGGTTTAACGCCACTGTATGAGCAATACCAAGGCCCGAACGGTACGCTTTACATGCGTGACATCAATACAGGGAAGATCACGCAAGTCTTACCGCAAGGTGCAGCAACTAATGTTGCGGGAGGTGGTGTTTTCCTTGATAAACCGCAAGTCATAGGTGCTATTGAAGCGCTGCCTGCTAATGCTTTGTATCAAGGTGTGTTGTACACAAATGACCCATCATTGATCGGCAAAGCTATAACCTCTGACGTACTTAACAATATAAGCATCAGCTCAGAGCGTGACTTCAATATACGTCCGGTTGGCAACTTAGAGATCACGCAAAACGCTGATGGCAGTTACACACAGAAAGACAAGGTAACTGGCGACACAGTTACTTATGGTGCTGATAACAAGATTATTAGCCAGACTAAGAGTGTTTACACCAGAGCTAATGAAGTGGCTGGTGGTTTAACTGGAACGGCACAGGCTGGCCTTGGCGAGTTAGGCGCTGCTATTTCTGCAACTGCCCAGCAGTTAGGTGTTGACTCGCAAGGTGCTATAGATCGATTCAAAGCTATTCAAACGTCTGGCGAGCTTATGCGGCCAGAGTATGTCAACCAACAGTCGCAAGCCTTTGTTGATGAAATCTATCGTGTTGCTAGTGATCCTAATTCAACTACAGAGCAAATAGCCAGAGCTATTGCTAGTGCTGCGCTTAACAATCCTGCTGGCGCTGCAGCCATTCTTGGTTCAGAACTTATTCAAGAGCTTCCTGGTTTGTTGTTACCGGGTGGGAAAGTAGCGCAGTTCCTTGGCTCGATGGCATTAAACGCTGCTGAGTCTGCTGGCGCTCAAGCTCTCCAAAAGATTGACGAACTAAAAGCAGCAAATCCCAATGCAACGCCACAAGAACTTGCTCGCATGGCTAGGCAAGACGCTGGTGTTGCAGGTGCCGTCACTGCTGCTATTGGTTTAATACCAGGTGCAAACAATGTCATTGCAAGGACATTGCTAGAGCCGGTGACCGAAGCATTAGAAGAAGGGTTGATTGAATACATAACGACTGGCGACGCTAATGCTGCTAAAGGTAAAGCAGTGCTTGGCGCTGTCATTGGTGGCAAGACTGCTGCTGCAATCAACACGGGTGAAGAGCTTGCAACAGCCGTGCAGAATAACTTTGGCGCACAAGTTCCCGGCGGTGTAGCCGCTACGCCTGGCGCATCCATTACGGTTACTGCACCTTCATTGCCAGCAGATACAACGGTTGATTCTGGTGTTGATTTAACGCCTGACAACCTTGGTACGTTGCCAACTACGCTTCCTGATGTTCCTGAATTTGAAGTTGCGCCAGAAGCGCCAACTACAGGCGTTGTTGTTGCCGTTGATACAAATAATAATCAAGCGTCTGTTATTGATGACACTGGCGCATTAACAGTTGTCCCTGCTAATGGTTTGACTCCAGGCCAGACAACCGTGTTGCCCGCTACACCAGTAATAACAGCGCCAACTGTTCCTGTTAGCACTACGCCAGTAGTAACGGAAACGGCTCCTCCTGTAGCAACAGAACCAACAGTAACTGATGGTGTTGTTTTGCAAGACAATGGTGACGGTACATCGCTTGTTCTTACGCAAGACGGTGGCGCAACAAATGTTCCTTCGGTAGACGCGTCAACAGGTCTTGCACTTGCACCAGGAACTTCCGTAACAGTTGACACATCAAACAATACTGCTACGGCTACAGGCACGGATACAAGTACGGCAACAAGCGCTGAAACAACAGCGAGCGCAGACACTGGCGCCACTACTAATACAGGCGCCGCTACAGAAACTGCTACAGGCGCAGAAACAGCTACTGATACGGGGACGGTTACTGACACTGCAACAGGAGTTGATACTCAGACTGATACGCAGACTGGAGTAGATACAACTACACAGACGCAGACTCAAACTCAACCAGAAACACAGACTCAGCCAGAGATCGTTACGCAAACTCAGCCAGATACCGTTACGCAGGTAACGCCTGAGCCTACGCCACAAATCAATACGGAAGAGCCGGAGCCTTCGCAGCCAGAAGACTTGATCTCGCCACCTCCTGAACTTACGCCTGAAGATCAGTTGCTTCAGCAGATCATCAAAGAGTTAGAGAAGCCAACCGTACCTGAAACACCAGAACCTCCACCTATTGAGCCTCCTCCGTTTACGCCGCCAGAGTCGGTTGTAGAGACGCCTCCAGTTACAGTAGAGCAGCGGTTAACAGTAAGTCCTAAGACTGTAAGACCAACAGTAATGCCTGGTAGCAGAGTTGAGGAAACAGCACAGATACTTCCTATTAGACCAGGCTTGTCAGAAGGTGGTACTGGTGGTATAGAGGGTACGCCTGAAGAAGAACAACAGCCTGTCTGGAATGTTAGATCGTTGAAATTACGTCGATTGTTAGGAATCTAATCATGGC
>Ga0070749_10002077_pt1 | contig 13475 bp, 26 predicted proteins | sample VirMetDEL_Nov_18_FD_75180 | JGI IMG/M metagenome (GOLD analysis project Ga0070749, IMG submission 75180) | Aqueous microbial communities from the Delaware River and Bay under freshwater to marine salinity gradient to study organic matter... | ecosystem: Environmental > Aquatic > Marine >...
ATGAATTTTCTTTCTTCTTCACCTTCATCACTTTCCATGAAATCTTCTGCGTTATCTAAAAATCTAGCCCAAGACTCCGTTATCTCATCAGAAGCACCTGAAGTGCTCCACTCCTCGTAGAACCAATCATACCAACCAACATCAGTAATTGGTGTCATCACATATTGAAAAAGGCCTGAAAGATCTTTAAATTGTTTATCTCTGTGTATTTTATTCACCACCTCCATTGGAACGGTTATTACTAATTCTTCACCACCATAAACACGTTCTACTTCTACATCAATACCCTTACTTTCTAACTCTTCTATTCTACGATGAAATTCTTCAGAAATAGATAACCATCTATTTTCTTGTACCGCGTAACCTAAGGCTGATAATACCTCATCAACTAGAGTATTAAAATACTTAATTAAAGTTGGGTATCGCATGTAATCTTCAAAATTGAGTAAGACATCATAAAACCAATCCAAAACTATTGAATTATCTAAATCAGAATTAATTTGTACCATAAGGTCAGCGGCTCTTTCTCTTAACCTATCAGGTACATGTCCACCTGAATAATTAAATTCTTCAGAATCAAATTCATGATAATCACCATTACCATCATACAACCTACCGTTCATGGCGTTATTAAAGAGTGAGGGTAAAATCCATTCATTATCATAACCACACCATTCATTAACAAATTCATCAACATCCAATGAAAAAATGATTCTATCTTCTAATATTTTAACGGTACAATCTTCAGCTTCAGAATAACAAATCATATCTTCATCAAAACCTTCACCTGGAAGAAAGGCAGGAATTTCTTTAATCCAACCAAAATCATCATCAATTTCTTCTCTTATAATTTTTCTAATGTTCATTATCTAATTGTTGTAATTACTTCAGGGTAATCCATTGAAATAATTTTTTCGTTTTTATCTTCATACGGAACTTGGTTTAAAACATATCTCATTGCATTTAAACCACTAATTCTTTTATCATTGGCGTCTATAATAGTCCAAGGAGCATAAGGGGTTGAAGTCTTTTTAAACACTTCTTCTTTGTATTTGGTGTAATCTTCCCATTTTTCTTGTGCTTTCGCATCATTAGGGCTATACTTCCAATATTTTAAAGGACTTCCTTTTCTTAAATCAAATCTTTTTGATTGTGTGTCTTTTGTGATTGAGAACCAAAATTTAATTAAAAAATCACCAGAGTCAACTAAACTTTTTTCAAAACCATTTACGTTTTTCATAAAGTCTTCGTATTCCTCATAAGAAGAATAACCCATTACAGGTTCAACAATCCCTCTGTTATACCAAGACCTATCAAAGAAAATAATTTTTCCAGGTTCTATATCTTGTTCATAACGAGCAAACCAATTTTTCTTTTCTTCTTCTGTTGGGATATCTTTAACTACAATTTTATAAAATTTAGGATCAAGATACTCGGTAAATTTTTTAATAGTAGAACCTTTTCCAGCACTATCCCTACCCTCAAAAAGAATAATAATAGAGGAACCTGTTTTTTTTAACCACTCCTGCATTTTAAGTAACTCTACTTGTAAGGCTGTTTTTTCTTTTTGGAATCTTTTTCTAGATATATCTGATTTTTCACCTTCCAAATCAATATATTCTTCATCAGGTAATTTTTGATCACTGACATTTCTTTGGTTTAATGACTCTACTACCTTTCTTAAATATTTTTTAACATTTGATATTTTATCACCTTTTTTAAGTAAAACGTTAGAAAGTGTTCTTCCTAACATATTAAAATTCATATCATCAACGTTAGGGTGATTAATTATCATCTCTAATAAATCAGAAATTTCTGAGTTTAAAATACCATTAAATTCTAGTAGATTTTTAATTTCATCTAAATTTTCAGTTTGTTCTAATTTAGACTCAGAGGCGTTACCAAATAAACTATTTAATAAATCTTTAAAAAAACCTTCAGTAATAGGTTCTTTTGTCTTTAACGACAATTCTTTAAATCTGTATGATTCTGTTAGTACACCCATACCTATAAATATATCCTTATTTGATAGTAGGTAGAGTAATATCGAATCTTTTAAAAGCTACATGAATATTCCAAACACTAACTATTACCGAGTGTACAATTTCAGCTATACCTAAACCTTGTGAAATAGTAATTGACATTAAAGGAAGTATTATCATAACCACGGAAAATATAAGATGAGTAAACCACTCTCTATAAAGAAGAGTTTTACGATTCAAATAAGCCATAATAAATATTGAGAGTGGGTAAATAAAAAAATAAGTCCAAGCAGGAATATCGTGTAAATTATCGTAACCTATATGAAAAATACCTAATAAAAATAAAGATAAAGCTACAATAGAGAAAGAAATATAAGGTATTGTTTTTTTACCTAACCTAGTGTGTTTTTTAATAAAAAATATATTATTTATGAATATTGAAATTGACAAAAGAACAATAATAGAATTCCATAACCAACCGTATTTCATTTTAGGGTCACCCCAATATGAAATTTGAATTTTATTTAATTCTAAATCAGTTACCTTCCAACAAAAGAACATAACAACAAAAAACAATAATATCGATATTATTGTTTGTGTACGTCTTATTATACTGACCAGGTCTGATTTATTACTCATAAAAATTATATATATTCTAACACCTTATCTATCAATGAATTTTTTGTTGCTACACCTGATTGTCTCCAAATCATTTCACCATTTTTAAACAAAATTAAAGTTGGTACACTTCTAATACCATATTTAATAGCCACTTCTTTATTTTTATCAATATCTACTTTTAAAATGTTAGCTGTATCTTTTAAAACAGATTTAGTTTCTTCAATAATTGGTGACATCATTTTACAGGGTCCACACCAAGTAGCATAAAAGTCAACTAATGTTGGCTTATCAGAATTAATTAGTTCGTTAAAATTACTTCCCATTTTCTTTAGTTTCTTTTACAATTTTTAAGTGTGATCCATCACAATACCCGTTTGGGTCTTTAGTGTTTCCACATCCACATTTTGGTCTTTCGTTTTCCATTTTAATTATTTATTTTTTCTAATTGTGTTATTTTATTTTCTTCTAGAGGAAATTTAATTTCTTCTGTTTCCCATAATTTATCTCTTTTTTTATTATTACATTCATAACAAGAAATAACAAAGTTTTTTTCTTCTTTTTTTAAATCACTAAATTTAGATTTAGGGTAAAAATGATCTACAGTAGCAACATCACTTTGTTTATATTTTTCACACCAATCGTAAATTCTTAAATTATCTTTACCACAATATTCACAGTGTAGTTTATTATGTTTTATTTCTTTTTTTCTTAAAAAGTTTAAATTAAATTTAAGTTGTGACCATTTTTCTGTATCTTTTTTTGCCCAAAACGGCTCTTCTTTACATTTCATTTTTTAATTTCTATCATTTCATAAACCCAACCACTATCAGAATTTTGATTTAAGATATCAACTAAATTTTTAGCTTCTTTTTTTGAATTTAATTCTAATATTTCACTTTGTGAGTCAGTTAATAAAACGTAGGTTTTTTTACCTTTGGCATCAGCCATTATTTTCTTTATTAAATAACTTGTTTCCATGGGTTAATAATAAGAAAAATAAATTAGGAAGAAAAGATTAAAAAGGTAAATTATCACCACTTATATTATTAAGTTGGCCTATTTTCTTTTTGATTATCTTGTCTAATTCAGATAATTTTTCTCTTAACTTTGGATCCTTATTTTCAAGATAAACCTCATAAATGTCATCCCACTCTGCTTCTAATTTATCAATCTCATCATTTAAAGAAGATTCTTTTGTATCAGATTTAGACATTTCTTTTTTTGGTTCAACCTCGGTTGGTTTTGTATATACTCTAGGTTCGTATTTAGGTTGTGGTCTATCATGTACATACCTCATTTTATCAATACGTTTTAAAATATTTCTGCCACGTTTATTAAAATGTTTTTCTGTATATTTTAAGAAGTCAACCACGTTTTTAAATTTTCTAAAAAACGGTATATCATAGTTTGTAATTAGTTCAGTCCAAGACTCCTGTAAACCTTTTGCAGGTTGACCTTTTTTATTTAAAAAGTTACTAGCTTTAAAGTTCATCATTTTCTTTGCTGTATCACGATAAGAACCCGTCATATAAGTATTATCGTATTCATTCTCTAGATAAGCTGGAGTTTCTAATTTAGAACCTAAATAATAATATCTTATAATTGGGTGTAACATTGGATTTAACTTGAAAGATCCACCCAATATTAATTTTTCAAAGTCAGGGGTATAAATATTTTTAATTTCCCATCCCGCCCTAATTGGTGGAGCTCCTTTACTCATCCTATTCCAATCGTCATAAGCGTGTTTAATTTCATGAACTAAAGCAGAACCACCTATAGATAACATTGGCATGTTAAGATAAACAACATAATTACCATCTTTATCGTAACCTGATTTTCGATGATCATATTCTATTCTATTAGAATTAGTGATTACCCACTTATCTACTTTAAAATCTTCATAAGCATCAGGAAAATCTTTCCCATTAATCTCAATACTATCTATTTTAGGTTGTGGAGTGTAAGAATAATTACCTAAACCAGACCAATTATTATCTTCATTCATATAATAATTGTAGTTATTATTATCCTCTATATCACCTATCACAGCAAATACTTCTTCGTAATCATCTGTGTAAAAAGCTTCACCCATTACCATATGGTCTTGTATTATTTCTAAAATACCATATAAATAATCATCAGGAAAAGAAGAACCAACAGTGTCTACAGTAAATTCACCTTCACCATCTAACTCTACCTCAAAAAGTTTATCTCCCATTGCTTCTTTTATTTTTGGGTACTCACCAAGAACATTAGGGTTTATATATAAATCAAAACTGTAAACTTTAGCAGAAGCATATTTATCACCTCCATGATTTTCAAAATGTGTATAATCTGTTTGGAATTCGTCCTCGTCATGATCATCATTGTAAGACCAAGAAAAATCTTTTTTAGGTTCTACTTTGGGTTGTTGTGCTTTTATTTTTTCTCTTTCTTTGGCAACATAATCTTTGATATAGTTTTCTATAACTTGTACCCATTTTCTAACCTCAAAAGATATACCAGCTATTTCTAGTAAAAAATTTCTTATTTTATTATTTAAACCCATATGATATAAATATCTTAATCATATGGAATATTATTTTTCTTTTTAAATAAAAAAGTTCTTATAGATTCTAATATCTCTATTTTTAAAATTGGTTTTATTTCTTGACCACTTAATAATACACTATGAATAATAGGTATTATTTTTTCTTCATCATCATTAACTTTAATATGATTTGAGAAATAGGTTATATCTAAAGTATAATAACAATCCTCTACTTCCATAATATAACCAATTTCTTTTTCAATATTCATTTTATATTAATTTTTTTCTTCTTCCTCTTCTTCTTTTATTGCTTCAGCTCTTTTCTCACCAAGACCTGCTTTTCTTTTTATTAAATTAGATATTACCTGTAACATTTGCATTGTTAAACCTTGTTCAATAACTAAATTAGATTTTGGTACAAATCTATAGGTTGTATCTATTTTACCTAATACAATAGTAAAAGGTGATTCAAGAATTACATTGTTAAATTGGTCTATGTAAATGTAATTTTGGCTATGTATCATTTCTTTAGTTTCACTCATTTTCTTTATTTTTAACTATATCTATTATTTTTTTTATTTTACTTTTTTCTTCTTTTACTGGTTTAATTGTGATTTCATTTTTATCGTTAATTGGTGAATCACCAATATGAATATTAATTACTCTATGTTTTCTACCCTCATCAAAATTAAACTTAATTCTATTAAAATCTTCTCTATCTGATTCTATATCAATAGATGAAAAATCTTTAGGAATTAAATTTAAACCACTCTCATCCCAAATTAATTCAAAATAATTATTAATATCGTCTACCATTTCTTTATTTATGGGATAGAGTATTTCTTCGGGTTTTACCCAAAACTTACTATTGTTATATAAAACCTCATAAGAACCTCCTGACATAAAAGAAGTAGGCAGGTTTAAAATTGTAACCTCTCTACCATCTACTAGTTTAACTAAATTACTTTTTTTGTAATCCATATATAATTTTAAACATTAAATACAGATATATCAATGTTTGTTTATAAATTCTAAAGTAGTAAATGCTTTTGTGTTAGGTAAGTTAGATTGGATTCCTATAATTTCTTGTGGGTCGTTATCGACATGGGCATCATAACCTTTTAAAAAAAGGTATTTTGGTTTTAAGTTAGTGTATCTTATTTTATCTAGAGGTATTCCTATTTTTTGACAAACTCTTTCTACCTCTGTATTGTCATACATAAGAGAACTCTCAGGGCTTCTTGCTGTAGTAACCCAAACATCATAACCCTTATCAACATATGATTTAGCTATTTCCTGTATTTCAGGTAGACTTAAAGTATCATCAAAATCAAAAGAAATCTTCATATTAATAAATATAAGGCAAGAAAAAGGTCAGACTAAGCTGACCTTTATTTTTAAATTACTTTTTAAAAGCTAATAAAAACTCTCTTACTCCAATACCTATTGCAATACCAGCATAAAGCATATCACCTTTTACCAGTAATGCTAACCCAACTCCACCAGCTAAAGCTGCTCTAAACCAAGCTGAATTAACAATCGTTTTTACTTTTTCCATTTTTATGTTTTTTTAATAAATGTTATTAACCATAAATATCTAAAAAAAGAAAAAAGGTCAGATTTCTCTGACCTTTGGTTGAGCGGAACGGTGTTTCCGAAACCCATCTTAACACTGGATGTGTTATGCTTTACCTTAAGCTAGTTCCGCATTTAGTGGGGGAATTTCACCCCCATAATATTTATACAAAGTCTTGAGTCTCTTTTCTATATTTAAGTCTTCGATTGTTTCTGTAATAACGATTATCCTTCCACCAATCTTATCCTTCTTTTTTTTTGTAGACTCTTTGTCTTTGACTACACTACAATATTAGTAATTTTATTTTAATCTGTCAATAGTTTTTTTATTTTTTTTTCTATCTGTACCGAAATCTATTTTATACCAAGTTCTTTCATGTAAGTAATACAAAAACATTTTAGTAAATAATTCAGCACCACCCACACTTAAACCAATTGTTGGGTCACCACTAATTAACCAACCTAAAAGTATTGTATCAATGGTACCAACAACTCGCCAAGTAATGGTTTTTAAAATATGTCTCTTATGACTTAAATTCGGTTTCATATAAAAACTTTTCAACATCTTCTTGAATAGATTCGTCAACCATATCTTTCCAAGTGTTATCACCGTTTTTAATAGACTCTCTAATTTTTGTGGCGGAAATAAACCCAATTTCTTCTGTTGGTGTGAATTCATTAATTTCATAACCAACACCTCTACCATAATTAACAGATTCAATATCGGGTATTATCATTACTTTAACATCATCACCTTTCATTTTATGATATTTTTGTATCATATGTGCTGTTTGGCTAGTTTCAAATGGGTTTTTTTCATCAGGTTCAATATCTCTAACCATAATCAATGCCGGAATACCTTCATCTAGTTTTTGTTGTATTAAATTAATGTGTCCGTAATGATACGGCTGATATCTTCCGATAAAAATTGCGTATTTTTTATCTTTGTTTGTGGTGGGATTTCCACCATGATTTTTCTTTTCCCAACTCATAATTCTAAATTTTTATATATAAAGTTTACACAAACATCAATAGAATTATTTTCAGTACTAATTGTTAAATCAGCATTTATTGGTTCTTCATAAGGAGAATCAATACCAGTAAACATAGGTATTTCACCATTTCTTGCTTTTTTGTATAAACCTTTAGGGTCTCTGTCTTCACATACCATCAAAGGAGCTTCAACATAAACACCAACAAAATTATCACGACCAATAATATTTTTAGCTTCTTCTCTTTCTTCTCTAAATGGTGAGATAAATGCGGTAATAACAATTACACCAGCATCTGATAATAATTTGGCAACTTCTGCGATTCTTCTCATATTTTCTTTTCTATCATCATCAGAAAAACCTAAATCTTTATTTAAACCCATTCTCATATTATCACCATCCAAGATATAAGCTAACTTACCTTCTTTTTGTAATTTAATTGCCAATTCATTTGCTATAGTTGATTTACCCGAACCTGATAAACCTGTTAACCATACAACAGGTGATTTTTGTTTAAGAAGTTGTTGTCTTTCTTCTTTTGTTACTTTGTGTGTGTGTTCTACTAAATTTGTATTCATTTTACTGTTTTTACTACTTGTTCATATGCTTCACCGTAATTGGTGCAGATTTCTTCCCCAATTGTTATATCTTTTATTGCAAAAAATGTAAATAAGTTATTTTTCTCATCAGTTTTCCAATCGGCGTTATTATTTTTAGAATGATTATAAATAGAACCAAATCCCCATACAACAACAGATTTTCCACCCCATAAATCTTTGGGCCAAGCAAAAACATATTCTTGTAATTTTTTATCTATTTGTGGAAACTTTTGTTCTAAAATAGTGAAATGACAATTTTCAATTATTTCACCTTTTTTAATATTTTCTTTTGCAAACACACCTTTTCCTTCTATTGGTGAATCTTTTACTTCTATTTTATTACTGATAAAAATCATAATCCTTTATTGATTTCAGATAAAAAAGAATTTAAAAAATTTTTAGATATGGATTGATTCCAAAACCTAGTTTGGTTAATTGATCTATTAGTTTTAGATAAAGTAAGTTTATGACTATCATTTTCTTTATTAACATAAGAAACCATAGAACGATTTAATAAAATTTCTTTCATAGTAGAAAGTAAATTATTTATTTTTTCTTCATATTCTTCATCTGATAAATTATTTTTAGAAGTTGTTTCATCTTCATAGGTATCAGCAAAGTTAACACAGAAATCAACAATAGGATTTTTTTCTTTTGTTTCAGGACTTAAAATACCATCAATATTATTTTTTACAGATTCTAATAGAGAAGACAACATTTGTTCTAAATCAAACCTTGGTCCAACCCTTTTATAAAGTCTTCTACAGATAGGGAATATCACACTATCCATTGTATCTGTAATTTTTTTAGGTATTCTAGAAAGAGTTAACTCAGATAATAATAATCTTGTTGCATTATCATAAATTAAAGCTAATTCTGTTTTTTCCAAAATAGGTAGCCCATCCAATAAACCAACTGCTTCCCATCTTTGAACAACATTTATTATATCTTCATCTAGTTCTTCATTCATAATTTTAATATATCTTCAGTTTTAACAAAATTTAAATCTAAAAGTTCTTTTGGTTTAATATCTGTATCACCACTAGTTTGTTCTGCTATTATATTTTCTTTTTTAAATTTTTGTCCATTAATATCTATGTTCGCGTCAACAACAACTGAAACAGAGTAACCTCTTCTAAGTAAACCTAAAGCAGTTTTACCAACATCAACACCATATAAAACAAAGTTAGGTCTAGCCATGAAAGGTATACCTAAGTTATGTACAACAGATTCAAAATAAGGATTACCTTCAAAAACACTTATTTCTTTTTTAGTTACAACAATGTTTCTATTATTATGTATCTCAGGGAATACTAAATTACCACCATCCCAGTTAAGTAAAAAATATTTATCAGGTGATGTTTGATTAATAAATCTAGCTCCTTTAGTGTCTTTAACACAGTGTATTGGAAAGTTTTCTCTGTAGTCTGGTGTTTCAGAAAAAAAATTAGAATCTTCTTTAAACCATCTAATAGTACTAACAACTTTTATATTTTTTTCTTTTGTAAAATTAGTAATTTTTTCTAAATTATCGATTATTGATTCACCGTTGGGTATATCAACACAATTAACATCAAAAAAATCTTGTTGTGTATCTATATTAAAGAAAACTAAATTTTCGTTTTTTATCATTCTTCTTTTGTAATTTCAATTTCATCAGACAATGTTTTAATTATTGCCTCAAAATGGGTTGCTCTTTCTTTTGCGTTTGCAAAAGATTTTAATTGTTTATCCACTTCACTAATAACATCTTTATCACTAATGTATTTATCGTCTAAAATTTTAGACAACATAACCACAGATTTTTTCATATCTAGTTGGTATTTTGTTCTTACTGTTTGTATTAATTTATCATCTAACATTACAATGATCTTAATTTAGCGTTTGTTATTACTTCTGACATATTTTTAAGTGTGTTGTTATTTTCTATTTCCATAACAGCAATTAAAGATTTAGCGTCAATTAGTTGGTATGGTGGCATAATTTTTTCTTCTTTTCCTATTTCCATATCCATGTTGTGAGGGTCTTTAAAAAATAATCTACCACCCAGACCTAACATTTCAACTTCTACGACATCAATATTCTCACCATTAACACCACCTCCTTCATTTACTTTTTCACTTACTTCTACATAAAAAACAGAAATAATTTCATTTAATTTACTAGGACAAGTATAAAAATCTTTTAAATGATTAATATAATCTACTTTATATCCTGTTTCTTCCATGATTTCTCTTTTCATAGCTTCTTCAGGTTTTTCACCATCATCAATTTTTCCAGCTACAATCTCCAACATCATTCCTTCTACTCCTGCTCTATACTGTGAAACAAATATATATTTATTTTTAACAGTGTCTTTTATGACAGCACCAACACCATTGTTCATTTTTAAAACTTCTTTTTTAACAGTTTCTTCTCCGTTTTTTATAGTTATTTCTTCTATTTTACAATAACCATCGTGAACAATTTTTCTATCTATAATTTCGTTTTTTGTTAATGTCTCTTCCATTATTGTTCTTCTGTATTTATTTCTTCATTATTTTCACCATCAGATTCTGTAACTCTATTGGCAAACATTTCTTGTAATCTTTTATTAAAAGCATTTCTTTTAGCTCTTAAACGATTATTCCTTGCGGCAACCTTTTTCTTATGATCTTTTCTATGTCTACTTTTTGGCATAATTAAATTTTTATAATTAATGATTATTATAAATTAAGAATAACATTTTTTTAGGATAAATTAAAGCCTATTTTTGAATAATAAACTTTCTTCTAAAACTATTTGAATATTGTGCTTGGGGTAATTTTTTAATCGCGTAACTAACCCAAGTATTTAAAAGTTTATCACCTTCATCATGAGTTAGATTACCATCTTGAATATCTTTCTGTATGTCCTCAAGCATTACCTCATCTAGTGGTCTTTTTTCTAATTTAGCTCTACGATAAAAACCATGGACTAAAGCCTCTACTTCAGATGGGTCTATGTGGTGAGCAAAAATAGTTTCATAGTCTGATGTATTTGGTATATCGGGTTGTTGTCTATCAGGAAAGATGTCTTGTAAATAATGTTCTACTTCATGTCTAACATCTTCATTTATTTTATAATAAAGATTTTCATACACTTGTGGTTCATAATCAACATTAATAAAAACCCTAACAACCAAATTATCATCGTAATCAATAAAAGAGTTAACAATAAATTTAAACCAAGTCTTTTCGTTAATATATCGATATAATTCTAAAACAACAGGTATTAAAGCACCACTCTCATGTTCATATTCCCCAACAATGTCATCAAAAGAACTTTCATTATTTTCGGCACTAACTTTAATCTCATTAAGAATATCATTACTAATTGTTCTTACTAAAGAGTCATATCTACCCTCCTTTAATATTTGTGATCTAGTCTTTACCATCTAACTATATTTTTTAATGATATCATTAATTCTATTAACAATGTTCATACTTTCATCTCTTTCAGCCCACATTTTATCACCACCACTTTGGATTGTCATTCTTAGTTTTTCTAAATCTCTAATTAAATCTTCGTTGTTTTCTTGATAAGCGAATTGGGTTGCTGATTCAATTAATCTTAATCCTTCTGCGAAATGGTCTGCCGCTTCTTGTAATAAAGCCATTGTGATTTCAATGGTAGACCTTTTTTCACGGTAATTATATTCTTTTAAGACTTTTAATACTTTTTTAATAATAGATTCATTTGGGCCCATTTTATTACCATCTACGCTCCAATATTCTAAGTCTTCATCTAAAGGTGGGAGCTCTTTTTCCCACTCTGGTGGAATTGGGTCGTAAAGAACTATTTGAAAATTTTTATTAGTTCTATTATTTTTTAATGTTACTATTTGACGACCTGAATGTATCTCTACCCTATAAACAGTAAAGGTATCACCTTCAAATATTATGGTGTCGTCAATAGAAATATTATCATAATCACCTAATTGTGATATAACAGCATCTTTAAGTGAGTCATAAACCCCATAACCAAAATCACTTGGTTCGATATTCATTATCCAATTAAGATCTTCTATTTCTTCCTCTTCTTTTAATATTTTTCTAATTAAGTTCTTCATTTTACTTTAATAATAATACTATCATCAGTTTTTTCTACTTTACAATCATTAGATGTTAAATTTTGGTAGTATATATATAAATAATCTAATTTATCAACTTTTTTTTGTGGTACTTCTAATTGTTTTATTTTAGGCCCCTTTTTGGGTTTTTTCTCTACCCACTTAACAGTATTATTTCTGTTAGAATCTTTGTAAAATTCCACTTCATCAATAAAAAACCAGTCACTACCTTTTTTTCTTTTATAATAAACAGGACCCCCAATATCTCTTACCTGATACTCCCATTTTTGGGCTTCTTCTAATAAAATATGTCTAATTAAATTCTTCATCTTTTACCACCATCGTATTCAACACCATGTCCTTCACTTATTAAAGTTTTTTGTAATGAAATTTCACCTAAAGTCTCAACAAATATTTCACCCAAACATCTACCGTATTTACCAACACCATGAGATGTTAAAACAAATTTATTTTTATTTTCTTTTAAGATTTCTTTTACTCTAGCTTTCGCAGCTAATCCTTTTTTCTTTTCTTCTAAATCTTTTGTTCTAGATTCAGGGGTGTTAATCCCTAAAAATCTAACTCTAACTTTTTTCCAAGTATCAAACCCTAAATCTACCAAAGCATCAATGGTATCACCATCAACTACTTTTATCACTTCCGCGTTGTATGTATACATTTTTTATTAGTTCTACTAATAAATATCGTATGAGCACAAAAAACCCCCACTCTTCATGGGGGTTATTATATATTAAACCATATACCACAATTCATCTTCTAAATCTTTGTGGACTAGGTTTGGATCTTCGTTTATTAAATTAACGATTGATTTAATTTTTTCTTCTATTAAAGGGTATTCAACATCGTTTGTAATGTGTGAAAAGTTTTTGTCATAAATGATACCTTCATTGAAAGATAAGCCTTTACCTGAAACTATGTCTACATATTCACTAGACACTATCTCTGATACTAATTGTTTTGCTTTGTTTTCGTCTTTGAAATTCATATAACAAATATACAATAATTACTTTAATAAGCAAAGAAATGTATTATATTTTTTCTGTCTATTTGATTTTTTGGTAGTAC
>Ga0070749_10002079_pt1 | contig 13473 bp, 29 predicted proteins | sample VirMetDEL_Nov_18_FD_75180 | JGI IMG/M metagenome (GOLD analysis project Ga0070749, IMG submission 75180) | Aqueous microbial communities from the Delaware River and Bay under freshwater to marine salinity gradient to study organic matter... | ecosystem: Environmental > Aquatic > Marine >...
CTTGTACGGAATGTGTACTCCCAATCATCATTTTTTATTTTATAATTATATTCTTGTTCATCAGTTTGTGCCCAAGAAAGACTGCTTATCGAAAATAAAACCAACGCAGATATTATTTTTTTCATTCTTATTAATTGACCTCTTCGAATATTCCATCTCCTTTGTATATCCCGATCCCAGGATAATACACCCCATAAGAAAACTTTTGGTTCCCTTCATTATCAAAAGATGGTGCAACACAAACAGTGTGCATCCTTTGATTTCTTTTTTCACCATAAAACATATCAGTCCAAACACCAGAAGAAAGATACGCTTGCATATTTCGAATGTATCCTTCAAGGGAATACCATTCTGCTTTCTCTTTTGCATCTTTTGATGTTTTATGATACTTATTCGCTTTTAATTCTTCGCGGCATGATTTAATCCATTCTTTCACTCGGGTTGGAGAAAGAGGATGATCGTCATCTAGGTCGCGGATACTTTCGTGAATAGAAATATTTTTGGCAGGTGCTTTTGCTGCCCTTGCTTTTTCCAACCGTTCTTTTGCAGCAGCACGCTGTTCGGCGGACATTGGTTTTCTTTTCTTACGAATCTTTTTCTCCATTATATTTCCCTTAATATTGTTGAGATTAACATAAACGCGGATATCGTGTTCAACATAATCAATGCTCGGTCTTTCCAAATGATTGAAACCCAAGTCCAAAGTAAAACGCCAACAGAACCAAACATTAAATCATACATGCGATAATCTGCACCAGCAGATCGCATTGCAAGAGATATCAAAACTAAAATTGAAGCAACCCACTTTAAATACCAATCGAAGTTTTCTGGATACCAATTTCGATCTGGTTTGGTTCTGCCATCAGCACGAACCATCGGATCGCCTCTGCCTTCTTTCGGCGTCATCAATTAGTTTCTCCAGGACAAGTGAAAACAAGTTTGTCATAATTCGGCCAATAACCTTCACAAACCATCTTCATATAATATAGTTCTTCAGCAACCTCATCGGCATAATCCATGTTTGAAATAAAAACAAACAATACAAATATTCCGATAGCAAAAACAAGTCTCTCAAGAGTTTTCTGTGGCATCACACACCTCTCTTTAGCATTTCAGGTTCAATTTCAACATCCCAATACACTCGCGCATCGAGATTATCGCCATCGCCCTTTGCGAATTCATAGAAACTCTCAGCAGATTTTGTATGCCCCTCGACGAAATATTGATATTTCCATTTTACTCTATCAACCTCATTAAAGTCAATACCTTCAAAGTTAGCGATAAATTCTTGTATTCTTTTCTTTGAAGGAATGCCTCGCCAGTATTCTTTATCATCAACAAGAAAGTATCCATCAGAAGCACCAATGGCATAATATGAATCGCCGCGAACCCATGGTCGAGCTCGACTGCGAGAATGAAACCTGTAACTCTGAATCACGGACTTAATTGCCTCGTCTTTTCTCTCAGTCCACAAATCAATCAATTTACTCATTCTTTAACTCCAAAAAATTCACGGACATCTTTTATCCTTTCAACCATTTCTTTTTCAGTCAACCAACCAATAACATCTTCTCTTTCTTCTGGGAAAATTTTAGGGACTAACCATTCGCCTTTTTGATTCCACACGGCAATCTCCCACAGTCCTCTATTCCCGCCATAACTGTAATCGTGCGAAACAGCAGAAATTATAATATCATTTCCGCAATCAACATCTTTCAGTACATAACGGCGACTGACTCCATTTCCAAATTCAGTTTCTGTCATTAACATTACGACACATCCTTTTCTGATATAGACCAAACTCTATCGGGATACTCTTTTTCAAGATCTTCTTTCAACTTCACCGCATTCCAATAGTTATCGTCATAAGTTGTCCATGTGTAGACTGACTCAGTTTGACCTTCATAAGTTATCAGATATATGATTTCCATATAATCCTCTCTATGCCGCAGAGTTCACGTCTGCGACACGTTCAATTGCAGAGTGACTGAAAATAATCGACTCACCTGCTTCCCGAAAGATTCTCCCACCGCAAGTAGAGAAACCCTCGTCAACGGTCAAGTGATGAGAGACACCACCACCATATTCAACACGACTGCGATATACAACCCCAGATACATCCGCACCATGGTAATTGCCCCAAACTCGCATACCTTCTAGATTCCACATTACTCGATTCCTCCTGAAATCGTTTCACCAACAACATACTCAGTATACCCGACCCGTTCGAAAATTTCGAACAGCATTTCCTGCAGGTCTTCTTTAGTCCAGTCACCGCCGAGATCGATAAGTTCTTTCCGGCGAGCGAAGTAACGAGTTTCGATCTCGTCAACAATATTGACGACTTCACCATAACCGCTTGAACGAATTTCAGAAATTCTAGACATTGTTCGCTCCTTATTGGCCAAGAGCTTGGCGAGCTTGATCGACCTTGCGCGTGATCTCAGCAAGATCGTTGTCGAACCGATCAGCGAGATCGTTGAATGTCTCATACCACTCATTGGGGACTGACATTCCAGCTTCACCAGCATCCATATGAATATCAGCATCAACAAAATTCCAGTTGATTTCGCCGTTTTCAAAATTTTCAGGATTTTTAACAGCATTCCAGAAACTGGTTTTGAGTTCAGAAATTTTTGCTACATTAGTGCTCATTTACTTATTTTCCTCTAAGAAAAGTTTAGACATGCCTTCATACACTACGTTGTAGGCATTCACTTCATACACCCAGTTCGAAAAGAACTCATCGTCGTCCTGGTCGTCAGAAGCGATATAGTCGGACCAAAGGCGATCCATCGACTTCATACCTTCAAGGCAATCGCCCTGACCGCGACGCTCCATTATTTGCCATGCCTCAGCGAAAGGCATCTCAGACTCAGACATTTGGTGAAAACTAGGGATTCTAAACATATCTTTTTCCTCAATCAATATAGTTATTATCGCCTAATATGGGTTCAAAGTAAAGTTTAAAAAACTCTAAGGAAATCAATAACTTACCAACGGATCGCCCTGACCTCCTGAGTTTCCTCAGGAGCGTCCTGTACCAAAAGGGTATACTGGTCGCTGGATATGGAGAAAATATTCTCAACATCCTCCTGCACGCGCTGTGTGTGCCATTCGACGTTTGCCGCAGGTTTCAAAATTCGACTAGCGATCATCTGACCGTCAACATTAATTATTTTTATTTGTTGATTTGGCATACTACCTCCTCATGCTTGAAATATCTTTGGCGTGCTGTTCATCAATTACAGGAACAGCATTTGACTTATGCATCGTTGCAATGCCTTTTATTAAAGTTCCTGTATATTTAATGGATTCAATCTTTGGAGTCTGCCCCGAACCCATGTTATTCGAAGGTGCTGTGTCGTAGACAGTTTCTCTGCGATATACAGGTTTCGGAACATATTTTTGAAATGAAGGGGGAGTGTACTTTTTATAGACTTCCCCGCGAACTTTTGCTTTCTTGCGCTTACGACCAGACATGTCGTAATTAACATTTGTATAGATCATGCGTCACTCCTCAGCACAAGATAATATTATGCCTGAGAAGGTGGAGAAAGTAAAGTATAAAAAAATTCCTATAAAAACAATAGGTTAGTTCTTTGTTCTACTTAATCCTGCTTTCCAACTGGGGAGTTCTTTACATTGAGCATCGTTATGTGCTTGCCAGACCCCATAACGTCTCAGCTCGTTTGAGTTTTCTTTGTGACCCATAGTTGATTGTCGAACAAAACAAACTGCCTGAGGCGGATCAGCAACGTATAAAGGCAGACCTGAACGTGGCCCCATCATTAACCAACGATCAACTCCGCAAACCAAACCATCGACACGCGCATTGTGTATTAACCATTCAGCAGTTTTAGGTGTAATCCCGTATGCATGACATCCAACTGATCTTTTAATTTTAGTAAGTTTGGTCGCTGGTCCAATAGGATTATAGATTTCATTTTGCCCTATACGAAATCCAAACGTGACAACTGATTCATCTGGAATGTCGACCGTTGTTACATCGCCGCAGATTAAAGCATCGTGTTCTAGAATGATACAGGTTTCTTTTAATTCAATCACTCTATCCCAACACTTTATCATTGATGCGTGGCAACCAGCGTTGCCATTATTGAAACCCCATCTCTGTTTAATCTTCGCGCCAACTGAATCGTATGCTGCCTGTCCTGGAGAAATATAAACTGCGTCAATAAACTCATAGGGCAGTCCATGTTTTTCGCAAGACTTCGCGCAACCTTCAGCATACTCTACTGAAATAGGAACATCTTTACCGCGAATGATCAGTGCTTTTGATACTTTCAATTTAAATTCTCCCAGTTGAATAGTTTAAAATCTTCTTTGTAATATTCATACACAGCGGCACGAGTTTTCTCATCATAGTATTCTTTTTCGAGAGTTTTCATGTCTTTCGGTTTACGATTAGACTTGTAAGTTTTCAAAGGATGTGTTTCCTTGATACCAAGACCTCTCAACCTTGTATCTATTTCATCGTACAACCAAGGATCGGCGTTTGGCGCCCACTCGTCTCCGAGTTTGAAATAGTCGGACTGAAGGATTTGATTATTTATATCAGTGTCATGACACCCTTTCCGAAACTCTTCTCGGAACTTAGCAGGGGATTTATCAGTAGATCTTGACTTAAAGAAAAATAAACTGAGTTGGCGGTGATACGGATTACGAACTACACCGATAACCTTTCTCTCTTTCGCAACCTCATATGATATGACATTATTATCAACCAATTCGTTTAGAGTCATATGTATTTTATGATATTGCTTCGCATATTTTTGTAAAACTTCTTGCGGGAAATTATTTGGAGCATATTTAGAATCCCCAATACCAGTCCAAATATCACTCTCATCGCATGCGTTTTGTATAAACCAAGTCGCTAAACTGGTTGAAGCATTCTTAGGAATTCTAAGGAAAATTAAATTATGCTGCTCGCTGGAAACCATAGTACTCTATCCTCTCATTTAATCGAGTTTTACACCACCACGAAATGCAAGATGATTGTCGCCATTTGGCTCGCTCAGTACTTGCCACCAACCATATTCAGCGACCCTCAATTGTTTTTCATGATGTAATTTCCAAGCCAAATCGATATGTAATAAACTTTTTTTATGAATAATCATATGATCGACATGATGTTGAAAATAACGATCGCCGTGTGTGACTTGGGTTAAATTGCCTGGATCACGACTATTACGAGGTGTAAAGAATCCTATAGACTTGTTTGTATCATAGGTCATCTTGCAATAATCGTATAGATTAGTGTATTCACTCACTGCGCAATCATATCTAGCTCTGACTATTACATCATAATCCGTACAAAAATCGTGTACTACTAAGCAGTGAGCTAATATTTGTTTAGATCTATCTTGCCAGTTTTTTGCTGGTCCTCGCAAGAATCGTTGATACGTTTGAGGATAAGATATCTCCGTGGCCGGATTGTAATTGATAACTGGTTCATCATAATATTTGTGAATGAAACTTTCTTCTTGTTGCCCTTTCCATGTCGTGAACCAAAAATCTGCCATTGGCAATTTTTCTTTAAGTTTAGTTATATTCTTTTGATAATTACCTCTTATCAAACCAGAAAAAGCAACAGCAATTTTCATTATTTTCTCTCAAAATATATATTAATCTCTGCGCCAAGTTTATCATTATCTTTTAATTGAGTTACCTTAAATCCATTATCCTCAATCCATTCAGTGATTACATTAACACGATTCTCTGACTCTTGATAGAGCGGAATGTTCTTTGTTGCTTCTACAACTCCTGCCTTGACTTTGTGTGCTTGTGAACCAAGTCCTCTAAGAACATTAATATCGTTGCCTTGCGCATCACAGTGTAGATAAACAACTTCATCAATATTATTCTCAACAATGAAGTCTTCAAGACGAATTACTTGAATGTCTATAATTTCGGATGTATTAAAGTCTTTACGATCCCAATCTTCTTTCAAGTTTTCTCTAAAAGGAAAAAGACTTGATGCACCATGCTTCGCCATAATGCCTGGAACATCAACTGTAATATAGAAAGGCATTGTCTCGTTAACATGACCTACTGCATTATTGTGAATATGAACTCTAGTATCTCTATAAAATTTCTCTTTCAACATATTATAGAGATTTGGTACAGGTTCAAAACCGTGTAGTTCTTTTTTGTATAAGTTCAACAGTCTTGTGGTATCGGTGCCTCTATTTACACCGACCTCAAGTATTACTGATTTCATTTTTTAACCTCACACCATATCCAATTTCGATGCTTGCATTTAGGACCAGTTGGTCGAATATCATATTTGTAGTTTTTAAACCCAATTTCAAGCAAATCATCTTCAATATTTTTTGGGTCATGAATTGATACATCGGCGAGACCGTTCGTGTTTGATGCATTGTAGATATTGTCATAGTAACTATAAGTTTGTCTATTTGTCTGACCACCGTATCCCATTTGAAAACTAAAAGAACCACCTGCTTTTAAAACCCTGTAGACCTCTTTCATGATATTGTAACGAATCTCATGAACGCAAATGTGTTGCAAACATATAACACTAAAAACAGCATCATAACTCTCATCAGAAAATGGTATACTTTTGCCATCGCACAATAAAACATTCGATTGTATTTGAGCATTAGCAATATTAGATTTTGCAGCTGTAATACACGTGTCTGATATATCTACTCCATCAACTCTTTTAAATACAGACGAATACTTGACAATATTTCTACCAGGACCGCATCCATATTCTAACGCAACTAAGTCTTTCCTTTTTTCTTTTTCGACATATGAAAAGAGATATGTGTCATAATCTTCCCACGCATTGTGCTCTTCATATCCTCCAATAGGATAATGACTTTTCTTTTTGACGCTCCACCCCTGTGTTTTTTTGTCGTAGGTATTTTTTTGCATCTTCAAATAATTGTCTGCATTCATTTATAATTCTCCAAATAGTATTCTAGATCTTCTGGTGTACCCAATCCCCACATTTTGTTTGCTGTGTATGTGCGAACCTTTTTATCATCGGCGATAGCTTGATTGAACACTGGACAAATATAAAATTCACCATTTACACGAATATCTTTTTCTATCATTTGCTCTGCATATTTTACAAAGTCTGACCCCTTTTTCCAATAATAATATCCAACAGTTGCGATATCGCTGATTGGATTTTTCTCCGCCACTTCTGTGACATAACCCATATCATCAACTTTTGCGAACGACCATTTAGGATGCGTTGCTTTAAAGGTTACGATGCCGCAATCACAATTTCTTTCTTGCATTTCGTACATAAATTCAACAGGTTTCCATTCAACATATTGATCACTGTTTGCAAAGAAAAGAGGTTCGTCATTATCAATATATTCTTTTGCTAAGAGTGCTGTACACGCTGCTCCCTCGGTGACACCATCCACTTCAACAATCTTACAGCCAGGCGCAATAAGTGATAAGAGAGTATCAAGATTATATTTTTCACGATGTTCTTTTTGAACAACGAAAACATAATTAGCATCGATGCCAATATTTTGCACAACCAATTCGATCATTGGTTTGTCGTTTACCTGAATAAGCGGTTTTGGAAAAGTATACCCTGCTTCTATAAATCGAGATCCTGCTCCCGCCATTGGTATCAAAACATTCATCTTTTTATTTTTCCATTTATGTGGTATTGGGTCGCCGTTAATCTGAGGATATATGTTGTCAACATTTACTTCGGTTGGATTTGTTACTCTAATATATATTGCACGGGATCGTTCGGCGGCCAATAGACCAGGAGGCGAATCTTCTACAATAATTGTTTCTTCTGGCAAACAACTCATAATTGACATTGCTTTCCAATACATCTCAGGATGCGGTTTACTATTCTTCACATCTTCGTTTGAAACAATGACGGAACAAAATTCAATAAGTTCAGATTTTGCAAGAGCAGTAAGAACAGTTCTACGGATACTATTTGAGCACACACCAATTTTGTAACCATCGTCATTTAACTTTTGAAAAAGTTTAACAATCGAATTATTCGGTTTTAAATTGCTAATTTCTTTTTGTGTGATTTCTTGTTTTTTATCGTAAATTTTTTGATGCAGTTCAGGGGGCAATCTTTTTGCTTCAGTCAACATCTCTAGTTTTTTACGAGTTTTATGCCCATCGTATATGTTGAGATGTTCTTCGTGAGAAATGCTATAATGTTCACCGAGCGCGGCATTTAATGCTCTGTAGTGTATATCTTTTGCATCAATCAGTACTCCATCAAGATCAAATAATATAAGTTTAATCATTTAATATAATTAGATCCCCAATCAGTGCAAACACCAGTAAAATTCTTAAGTTCTTTAAATGGCATATCAGTTATTTCAGGCATAACGGCAATAGATTTATTAGTTTTTTTGTCTAATTTTTTACCAGGGTATGCCCATATCCATCCTTTAGAAGTCAGTGTATAAGCATCTTCTTCATGCCAAAAATAATTAAAGTCTTTATGATAAGCATGATCTTGTAACATAGCAAGTGCTTCAACATTTTTACAATGAATCCATAATAAATTAGATCTTATATGTAACCATCCAATATCTATTTTATGCTCAGGAAAATCATGCCCCAACCATAGACCATCATCATTCTTCCATAAATCTATCTCACTATGAAATTGATATTTATGATATACCAGATCAATGATATCGGGTCTATTCTCTTCCGCAGGGTTGGGTCCGTTCGCGTTTCCGCGATGCGCGATAATCATTTAAATTTATTCTGGGGACATTTAACTGTGTGGTTCGGGGAATACTCACCGCAATCAATGCATTTTTCTTTATCTTTATATCCGAAGATGCGGTGATAGTTTTCTTCCCATTGCGCTCGATCAATTGTAGAAGGTCTACGCAAAGAACCTTTACCACCGTGCCATTTTGAACTCATGTTCTTTTAATCCTCTGAATAATTTTTTTTATTATCCGAAAAATGCTTCGAGAGAAGATGTTGTTTTTTGGTATCTTCCATTCGACTTATCCTTCAATCGCAATTCAGCATGACCTGTAGTTTCACGAACATACATCGAACAAAGATCAGGGAACATCTCAGCAATTTGCTTGATTGAATTATAAACATAATCTTTCGTGCGAATCGTTTGAAGTCCACCTTCTTCTTTATAGTAATTGCTCTTCACTGTGTATTTATCTAGGCGACATAACACCCCGTGTTTGACATACTGACGCAGAGAATATTCGTAGTCCTCGCCGTGATTCGTGACGCGAACAAGTTCATCATCGTGATCAACAATCACACCGAACATGGAAGCAATGATGTAGCAGAGTTTACTGTATACACGATCCTTCATAAAGTATGCGTTGGAAGCAGCATAGATACCAAAGGTCTTAGCACCGATTTCTTCACATTGCGTGAAACCTTGCTCAATGATTTCAGTGTAAAGATCGTCAATTGGTTCAAGAGTTTTCTCATCTCGTCGTCGTTGTACTTCCTCAACGTCATCATCAAACATCATGAGATAAGTTCCCTCGGGATAATACTTCTCAATGAAGTTGCGCTGTGCACCAATTGTGGGGACGCCCACGACGATGTTATCACCATATTTGTGACCCATCAATGCGTCATGATAAATCTCATGTTCATCTTCATCAGCAACGAAAACAGTTACTCGCTCAGGCGGGATATTGTGTTTCTCAAATACTTTAAACGTCTTTTCCTGAATAGTTTTAGAACGCTTGTAACTAGGCACTGCTATTTGATAATCAATCATTCTCACATACTCTCTTTCTTAAATCACTAGAACTAAAACGATGATCTCTTTTATTGAAGAAAAGATCAATGTCACGTTTGCGGCAAATATCTTTACCAGTAAAATCTTTATCACGATACTCCTCGCCGAGGATACGGATATTAATATGATACATCGCTAAGATATCTTCCAAGTCTGCCTCAGTTATGTAGGGAATAATTTCGTCGACATAACTCACTGCCTTCAACTGCGTGTATCGTTCGACCACAGTTTGAATCGGTTTGTTTTTCTCAGGTCGATCAAGTGTAGGATCAACCTGTAGTCCGCAAATTAAATAGTCACATCTTTCCTTTGCGTCTCTGAGCATTTGAACGTGACCTGCGTGAAGCAGGTCAAACGAACTACATGTAAATCCTACTTTGATATTAGACATTTTTTAATATCTCCCAACAATGTTTCCAATCTTTAACATGGGATACCTGATGTGGTTCTAAAAGAATTGCTATAGGATAATCGTTCCCTGCTTTATCACATCTGTCACCGAAAAATCTTATACTGGTAATATCAAAATCATTTACTATCTGACCTTTATCGCATCCTTTAGCAAAAATATCTATTCCTGTTTCGCCGCCCACTTTAGATGACAGTTCTGGGAATGTATCATTAAATTCTTTGGATATGTCAATTCTTTCATTAACAGTTTTATCCCATTCGAAATATTTTGCTCTTTGTTCTTTAGTAGCACCACGTCCAACAGTACTAAAATTTACCATCCCAGGGCGATGATCAAAATGTTGACCTGTGCGTAAAGGAAAATCACTATTAATTAGTTTTGCGCTAAGCCATTCACAAGCATCTTCTGGCAGAGTCCAATCGTTAGTTTGGACATTTATATCTTTCTCCCAAATATCATTACCACTACAATTATAAACACGTTTACACAAGTTGTATGTAGGCTCTGTAATTTGTTCTATAGTTTTTGCTCGGTCACTACCAGTTACTAAGTAAACATTATTGACTAAACAAAAAGAATTGAAAAATGCTCTGAAATTAACATCCATAACTCCTCTACTGGGAGTCAGCGTTCCATCTACATCAAATATATAATTATGCTGCATTCTTTTTATCGAAACGATAAGTTCTAACTATATTATTGAGTTGTTTGTCTTTATTTTCCTCTTTCTTACAAGATGATAACATAATACAGACACGATTCTTAGGAAGGTTTTGATTTTCCCAGGCAACATTCAATCCCACAGATTTTAGAATTTTTGCAGCAATCTCGGCAGTAGTTTTACTGTTAAAATCTATATCGACTAAATCAGCATAACTATGTCCGTTAGAAAAATCAGTTTTAAATACAATTTTTTTAATCATAAAATAAATTACCCCACTTAACCAAAAAAAGATTCCAAAGAAGATTGACTTTCAAATGCTTCAGGATGATACTCCATTACTGTACCTTCTCCCATAACATTTGTCAAGTAATTATACCATTCTTTTTCAGACCACATTCCTGGCGATACTCCGTTCCAGTATGGACGCCATAACGGGTGGTCTTCATTCTTTCGGCGGGAGTCAACATAGGCACGACGAGCGTGTTCGTATTCCCACGAACCCAACTTCAACATATCCTCACGATAGTAGAAGATGAGAGACATGCGTAGCAAATCATCCTCGCCTGATTCCGGTGCTCCGATCGGAGTGTTGCCGTGAATGATTCGCATGTTATCAATCAGCAATAGATCTCCTGGGCGAACATTAATTGCAGCACGCACCTCGGGAGTCACCAGATAACCACCCTTCCAATCTTTTTTACCATCACTGATTACTGTTAGATTAGAATAACCTTCGTTCAAAGAACCTGCGTCACGATGACATGCCATCCGTGCGTTACGATCTTTGGTTGTTGTATTCACGGTGATAGTGGTAAAAGTTGTATCTTCGCCAATCAAGAATCTTTTATCAGTTGAGTCAGCGCAAGCTTGCTGAGCAGCGTGCCGCTTCGGTAACAACTCGCGAAATACTTTTTCGAGTTTGCGGGCAAAGGGATAACACTTCTCGAACTGCTCACGGTTGTGCTCAGTGTAAGCAGTCTGGCGACCGTATGGGATGCGGGGATATCGCCCATAGAAACCAGCGATACCTGACCAGAGAGCATTCGCATAGGAAGTATCTGAGATCATAGTCTTACGGATTCGTTTCGCTTCTGCTTGAGATTCCTCTAACGACATTGCTGATAATCTTTCTTCGGCAATGGGAAAGAAGTTTTTATATGTACCGAAGTCCGATTCAATACTGTTGCGCAACCAGACGTTCTTACCAATGGGAACATCACGGTCGGGGTCGGAAGCAAACTCTTCAAGGGGAATGCTACCATCAATCGCTTTGGGTTGTCCTCGCTCGTACCAAGAAAGAACATTGCTCTGATAGGTGGTCACCCAATCACGATTGCCGCTCTGCCCTTCTCGCTGAGAACCTGCCGCCATGCCGCGATTGTTTGATTCTACAGCGGCATCGTACAATCCATCAAATGCGCCCTGTTGTTCTTCTAGAGTGAAAACATTTTTGCGAAACTTGAACGCAATATTTTCTTCAGAAAAATCCAGACCGCCATCTAAAGACTTAGTGGGCAGGTAAAAGTCAGCATCGCTGTCGATCAGAATATCGTATGAAGATTCATCAACGAAAGTACCGATGACATCGTTCTCGTTCTCTACGAACTCTGCCACATAAACGTCTTGACCTTCGTCACCTTGATATTTCTGCCAAGTACGATTACCGATTCTAATTGTTTCCATGCGCGACTCCATTGACATAAACAACACTATCACACATTGTATAATAATTTTTATCAGTTGTCAATGAAGAACCAATAAATTCTTTCACTTTTTCTACGCCAGAATCTTCTATTTCTTTCTTCACATCATTCAGACAAGCATACCGTTTTTTCTTCAATTTGTGCACAATATATCCTACAATTTCCTCGCCTCAATTTGGTCCATGCCGATACCTGTATAACGACTTGCACCACCCCATACATTATAATATTTTTCGCGAGCACTATATTCTGACAATGCCGCCACAATCATGTTAGTGGATATGCCATCCACGAATATTAAGTATCTCTCAAACATATACATATCCTATCAATCTCTACATAGACATTACCATTGCCATGATACTAAGTAAAAAAACAATTGCTATGAAAACATCAATCAATGCTGTTTTTTTATTTTCATCATCATTTTTCATGATACTCCCCTATTTCATCTTTGTCAATCTTTTTCTGTAAAGATACTATAGACCTCATGCTGTAAAACAGAAAGTTGAAATATTATTGTCGCGGCCAATAATACAAACAAATCAATTTTAAATAACCAACTTACAATTAGACTGGCTAAAATCATTAAAAATGATTGTAGGTATGCTCTCATAATTTTATTCATTTAACATTTTTCCAAGTAAATGCGCCAAAGAACATTTCGTCCTCTGACATTTGACCCCAAGGAACCAAACGATTCGGGTCTGGGTTCATAGGATTCTTTGATGAATTATCAAACGCACCCTCAACAAAAAGTCTAGTTCCAGCAGGAATGTATTTCGGTTCATTCCAAGTGTAAGACAATTGCCAAGCATAATCGTATCGAGGAAGATTAATCAACTCTTCTTCTGTTCCGTCAGGATAATACGCAGTTGCTCTCATACTCTTACCTCTAAAATGCATATGAGGC
>Ga0070749_10002083_pt1 | contig 13465 bp, 20 predicted proteins | sample VirMetDEL_Nov_18_FD_75180 | JGI IMG/M metagenome (GOLD analysis project Ga0070749, IMG submission 75180) | Aqueous microbial communities from the Delaware River and Bay under freshwater to marine salinity gradient to study organic matter... | ecosystem: Environmental > Aquatic > Marine >...
ACATTCCCGCAATGACGAGAAAACACGAATAGCCAAGGAAGGTTAGAAACTCAGTCATATGCCCTGCTTGTTTGCAGTTCGTGAACTTCTGAACTGGACAACAGAAACCCACGTGTTGGGTTGTCGCCGTTGTACGCAAAATCGCGTTTTTCCAGCATGAACGAGTTCATTGACAGGAACTTCCGTAGCCGTTTCACGCTGATGAGAATGAACGAATCGGGTGCGAGCTGATAGGCCCACCATTGGGCTGTCGTCACGTTGATGCCGGAGTTCTTCCAGTCTTGGCCCGGGGGTTTCTGCTGGGTTTCTACAATCATGCGGCCGTTTCGGTAACGGTCAGATTTGACTTCCACAAGGTTGTTGTTTACGGCGCTGAAGAAGTCAATAAGGTTCTGTTCGGCTTGGTGTCCGTACTGGAGGTCAACCTTGAAATCAAACCTCGGTTCGTAGTCGCCGACTTTCATCAAAACGGTTCCTCGGCGTCTTGCACTTTCGGTTCCATATTTTGGCAGATGCGTTGCGCGGGGATGCCGTTCTTGTGTTGCTCAATCCACTCAGATGCCTGCTGCTTGGTGAGTCCTGCAACCCACACCGGGGCAGGGATACCGTCACGTTTGCAAGCGCCCTTAATGTAGCCAATCTGTTTTTCCGATGCCTCCCCGGTCATGGGGCCGCGCACGGTTGTGCGTGTCTGCGGGTTGGAGTGGTCTTTGTAGCCCGTGGTCGATGGCGGGGAATTGTCCGGGACAAATGCCTTGGCCATTTCTTCTTGACTGGGACGCTTGCGCCAATCAGCTGTTGGGGCGTACGCCTCGCACATTCGGCCGATGGCGCTCGTTTCGCAGTTCTCAACATGGCTAGTGCGGTTCACGTTTCCCATGCCGCGCACTTCCTCTGCCCAGCCCGTGGCGTACAGCGTGTCGCCCAACCAAAGTTCGGAACGAAAGACACAAACGTCTGCACCGGGGGCGCTCACCATATGCGTAATCACGCGCGGTTCAAGCTGCAACGCTCGGAGGTTCGTCAGCAAACGGTCAAGCCTCACGGCCACGGGTTCGTAGTTTTCAAGGCTCATCATGCACCAAACCAAATTGCATACTTTTGCTGCCAGTTATCAGCGCGCTCAGATTCTTTCAAGACTTGTTCCTTGAGCGTATTTACATATGAGCGCAGGTGGCGTACTTCTCCGACAAGCGCCAAAAGGCAATCACACTTTTCGGGCGTTGTGCAGTCCGGGTAGTGGTAATCAACCAACGTGGGCCTGCACTTCCAAACGGCGCACTTCGGCAGACAAGTTTTCCAATGCCGGGAGCAGTTCGGATTCAAACCGTGTCAACACGGACGAGATGAGCCGCAGTTTTTCCCCGGCTGGAGTTGGCCCCATTGCGTCAACCATTGCGGCCTCGTTACAAGCCCACATTGCAAGCTCTTTGAGGCTAGGCGTTGACATTCGCGGCCTCTGCCTTCTTTGCTGCGCGCCGTGCGCGGGCCTCCTCACGCTTGGCCTCGTCAGCGATTGCGTCCGTCAGAACACGAAAGCGCACTTCCAGCGCCCGGCGAATGAACTCGCTCGGATTCTTGAGGTTGTCGCGCTTAAGGGCGTACTGGATGCACTTCCATTCGTCCTCGGTGACGCGCACCGCAATTGTCTTTGTGTATTTCTGCTGTCGCATTTTCTTCTCCTGTTTACAACCGACACCATCGCCGGACTTGGTGTTTACGATTATTGCATACGCGTGTTCGCAGTTTCGCATTCTCTTTCCATAGGCGCTTAAAGCAGCCGTGGCCCCACGGCCCTACTGCGCCGCGGTTGCCGTAGCCAAACCAAAACGCCCGGTCAAGGACTCGGGCTTGCTGCGCCCATGTCAACTTATGCGCCCATGTCGGGGACGTGTCTGCAAACATTCTCCAAGTGGGTTTTGCAAACCCGAACGCACCCACGTAACTACGAGTGAGGTGGTCCGTACGGTCTCCGGTCTCACAGGCTCCGAGGCTGTGGGTTAGGTCAAACCCTAGGACAGGCTCCCAAGACGCCTCCACGGGGCTTACAGGCGCTAATAGGACAATTGCTGTGGCAAGTATGCATACGCGTCTAATCAACCTTCTGCACTTCCGTTGGCGGCCCCCATGTCCCCCACGGCGTACGCCGTGTGCAAACTTGTGCGTGGAGTAGTTGGCCTGTTTCCAAATCCCAAAAGATTTGAACCAATGTTTTCTTGTCCTCTGACCTTAGAACTTGATAGCCCCAAACTGGCAGCATTACGCCTCCAGTTCTTGGCAGTAGCAGCACCACATCAGCGTTTCACGCTTCCACTCAGCCAAGCGGCGCTTGTTGGTGTCCTGCAAAATCCCGGTGTCGCCGTTTTCGTGTTCGCAGTAAAGAATCCACTTGCCGCCATCCTCGGGGCAATCTGCAAGCTCGGGGCCATAAACGGTGTTTGTGTTCTTCTCCATGCGTTAATTATGCCCTCGCGTTTACGGGAATGCAAGTCTTACGCAAACATTTTTTGGGAAATCTTTTCGGGGGCGGTGGATGGGGCCGGGGAGAAGAAGCACAACCCCACCCACCTAGTCCTCGCACCGTGTCCAAGCGCCGCGAGGAGTCCTTAAACGGGCTTGGAAGCCCGAAACCGTGTTTCCCATTCCTCGGGGCTGACAGCCTTGTCAACCTCTATATGCAGCCAATTCCCGCCCGGGCCAGCATTGTCCGAATCGGTGAAAACCTTGACGCCTTTGGCCCCCGGCCCGCGGCTACAGCGATAGCCCACACCGTGCTTAGTGCCGGGCTTGTTGTACCAATGCAGCTCCTGAATCATCAAATTTTCAGATTGGGCAATGAAATAGTTCCAAATCTCAGCCGCTTGCTTTTGGTCAACAAATGCCAAATCCAAGGCAAAACCCGTTGCGTGAACGGATTTCTGCCCGGGCTTGCCCCTCATGTCCCGGTTCACGTATGTTCCGAGGTTCTTTGTGCCTTTCCACCGTTTCTGACACAACTCGGCAACCTTGAGAATCAGCGGGCTGGCCGCTTTGCCGTCCCACGCGGGGTAGTAAATATAGGGGCGGCTCACTTGCGGCTCTCGGGTTTGATACCGAACGCGGCGTCCACCTCGTCCTTGGTCAGATTTCCGTCAAGGCTGGCGCTAGCCAACTTTTGCAATACCACAATGCAGGCCGACACGCCCGCAATAGCGCAGGACTTGGCAATGGTCAGTTCCGGGGCGAGGGCTGCCGCCCCGGTCACCACGCCCGCAGCTGACGTGAGAAAGAGGGCAATCATGCGCCCAATGACGTCTTTAAGGATGCTGAGGTTCATTCATTGTCTCCGATGATGGCAGTTAGCAGAAAGTGTAAGGCAAGGCCAAGAATCGTGCCGTAGATTGCGGCGGTTTTTGTGGCCCCGCCAAGGGTAATGATGACGTACCAAGAACCCAGCAGGGTCAGCGGTAGTGCCTTAAGTTCATTTTTCATTGCGCCTCCTAGCGCTGGCTACGGACACGGCTTGCATGGCTACGTTGACCACAAGCACCGTTTGTGCCTGTAGCGGAGTGACACCGGGCGCTAGTTGCGCGCCGATGACTTTGGCGGCGTTGACTGCCCGGGTATCCGTTTGCACAATGGTTGTGCTGGGTATTGTCTCAGGCAATGAGTCAACAGGGAGAGAAGTTGTGGACGAGGACGTTGAAGTTGTGCTGGCAATGCTCGCGGTTGTTTGCGTTGGGTTTGCTTGGGTGCTGCTTGTCGCGGGGTGGTAGGGCGCGGCTGTCGCGGTGGTGGTGGTCGCCGGGGCCGTGGTGGTCGCTGCGGGTTCGCTTGTTGTCGTTGTTGTTTCGGGTGCGGTTGTCGTGGGAGTTGTCGTTGTCGTGGTGGTGGTTGTCACGGTTGTCGTGGTGGAACTTGTTGTCGTTGAGGACTCGGTGGTTGTGGTGGCAGCTACGGAAGTTGTGGTGGTCACGGATGGGCCGTATGACCACACATATTGTGCGCCGGGATTGCCACCCTTCCAAGCGAGGCAATCAGTCCAGTTAGGCCAGTAGCCAGCGTCCCAATCAGCATCGGGTTGCTCCATTAGCCAGTTGGATGTATCGGATTCCCAACAGGTGAAGGTCTTGGCGTGGGCGTCACCGGGCCATAGGAGTGCGGCGGACACGGTTGCGGCGGGGATGACCCACCGCGTTTTCAACGTCGATATCCGTAAACGGTGAAACTTCCGCCGGTCATTGTTCCTGTGTCAACAAGTATTTGTATGCCTGTGTAGGCGGTTGACGTTTGGTGCATACCAGCACCAATCCACATGTAGCCAGTCGACACGTTCACGGCGCTAATTTGCGGAAACAGCGTATGTGTTGCAAGTTGTGGATTCACAATGTCAATGGACGTACCGAACTTGTCTCCGGTTCCGCGACCAATGAGAATGCCGTTCGTGCCTAATGCCTGAGCTGGACCGCCAATGGTGCTCGCCGCGATGTCAATGCGCGCAAATCCCCAGTTGTAGTTAGTGCTCGCTGGGTTGGTGCCATCGTGCATTTTGACGTAGACGGAGGTTCCTGTGCCGGTGTTGCTCATGGTCAAATTGCTAATGACGAGTCGGTACGACTCATACGTCGAACTAAACACGCCGTTGAGAACGATGCTTGAGACGGCCGCGTTTGCGGTAGCGGTGGCTGTCCCGGACACAATGCTTCCGCTAGTGACGCTGGTGGGCGAAACGGCCACAAGACCGGCGTTTGCCAAATAAGTATTGGTCAACGAGGCAGTCAAATCCTCACCAACTGTAAACGTCTTAACAGCCATGTCAGAATCCTAACTGATTGTAATCAAGCCGACCATAAACCGGGTCATCCAGCTTGAAGTAGTTGTTTTGTTCAAAACCCGACACGTAGACCGTATACCGAATGTCGTTCGGGTCGGCCGTAACGCTCCAACCTTCAATAACTGCGTTATACGTTGTGCCGCGCAAGGTAATCGGCAAACGCCAACCGACAGCGCCATTATCCATGATGAGCGCCGGGGATTGATAATTATCCAATGATTCCTTGGTGCTGACAGAAACGGGGACGCTTGTGTTGTCGTCAAATTCACCCAGCACATACGCCGCGAGGTTGGCGGCCTGCGCCGCGCTTGCGTCATACGTGTCAATGCTGAGGTTTCGTGAGCCTGTCCCAGCTTGCTGCGTTGCGTATGAGGCCGGGTTAATTGTCGTTTGCGTGAAGTAATTGTCCGTAAGGCTCGCAAACGTCACTTCGTCATAAGCCCAACCGTGAAGTGCAGGGCCAGCATCGGTGAACGCCCAATTGCTGAAATAGTATGGGGCCGCAGTCGGGTCTTGGATTACATCTCGCCCATAGAAATAAAGAGCGTTTGCGCCTTGTCCGAGGCGGCCTTGTTCGGTCGCTACAAGCTGCGTGATGATGTTTTGCGCTGCGCCCGTGTAACTGGAGGAATCGGTGTAGGACTTTGTGCCTTGATTGGAAATAGTTTTGGCTGTCCCGGTCATGGCAGTACCAACGCGCACGGCCTCAGCCCCGGTGGTTCCCCCGGTCAATGTGAACCCTTCTAGTTGCCCGCGGCCCATGAACGACAAATAACCCTCAAGGCTGATGGTGGCGGTATCCATTTCAGACACGATGCCGTAGTTATAGGAAATGTTCGTGATGTACCCTGAATAGAGGTAATACGTGGTGCTATTTGTGGTGTAACGAATTTGAGCAAGCGCACCAATGACGTAGGACGCAGGCATTGAGGACGGCGCACGGAACGTGACCGAGGCCGTTGACGAGCTATACATTTCGCTTTTGGTTTGCCTGCCGTCTGAGCAATTAAACGAAATGACGTCCCCGAGGTCATCCCCCGCGCAAACAACGCCTAGGTCAATCATTAAATCGCCGCCGCTGTTCTGATAGGTACGGCTCCGTTTGTCCTCATGTAGCGGCGCAGGGCGTCAACAACCGCGTTCGGGTCACCGCCGTGAACGTTGATAGTGACGCCGTTGCCGGTCTGTCCGAGCCGTGACAATGGAATAACGGCCTCCGGGCCAGCTTCACCAATCATGGCAAGCGTGGGAGACGTGACGATGCCGCCTGACGCCATTTTGGGGATTGAGACACCGCTGCTAGGCGTCTGCTTGTTCGAGCCTCCGCCACCGCCAAACAGGCTATTGAGCGCCGGGATGCCCGAGACCGGGCCAAGAACAACGCCGATTAGTTTGGCGACTGTCCCGCCTAGTTTGCTAATCTTGTCAAGTTGCTTATACAACTCCGCAAATGCCGCGGCGAGGGCGATGACGCCAGCGGCGGCAAGGACGTACGGATTAGCCGCCATAGCGGCGTTTACAGCGACCGTGGCGGCTGCCACAGCCCCAATTGCAACTGCAACCTTAGTGAACACTTCAGGGTTTGCTTGCGCCCAATCCGCAAACTTCTGCAACGTTGGAAGCGCCTTCTCAACAATTGGCAGCAAAGCCGCACCGATGCTTTCCTTTGTTTCGTTCAGACTAACGGTGAGACGCTTAAAGCCACCTTGCGCCGTGTTGGCTGCTGTCGTGGCGGCCCCGCCAAACGCATCATCAAGAATGTAGAACGCCTCAGACGCGTCAATGCCGTCCTTAATCATTCCCTTAAGTTCCGGGGACAACTTGGAAAGGGCGTTCATTTGCCCGCCAGCGGCCTTTGCGAGTGCTTCCGTGACGGTTCCAAGGTCTTTCCCGGTTGCCGCCGAAATGTCCATAGCGAGAGACGCCAATTCCTGCGCCTTAGCCACGTCATGTGTTTGCGTGACAAGTCGTGACAGGCTCGGGCGAAGTTCGTCATCGGTCACGCCGAGCGCGCGGCCTTGGGCGCTAATCCAGTCCTCGGTTGCCTTGATGGCGTCATCCGTTGCCCCGGCAGAAATGAACAACTGACGCGCCAACTGTGCCTGCGCGGCGGCGTCCTCCATTGCACCCTTCACGGCGTCCCCAAGGGCTAAAGCAAGCCCTCCAAGAGCAGCAGCAGCGGGAACGGCGGCTTTCTTGATAGCAAACTGGGCTTTCTTCCCGACCCCCTCAAGCTGTTTAAACTCCTGTACCGCTTTTGAGATTCCCTTGCCGTCAAACTCGGAAATAATGGGTATGGAAATCATTGCAGCTCTCGGTTCACTTGATTAACGATACGGAGCGCAGCTTGTTCCATTTCACGGGTGACAGCACCGCGCTTGCGGTACACGGCAGGGCCGATAATGCGAGTCCGTCCGGGCGACAACGCGCCGAGCGACTCACCAAGCCTGTTTGCAGTCTTACGGCCCGCCGCCTCAAAAATTGCCGCCGCTACGTTTGTCTGTTGAATGACAATCACCGCAACAGCGTTACGGGCCGCGTCCAACTTGACTTTCACGCCGCGAGCGGCTTTGGCTGGGTCATACGGAAACAACTTCTTGCCGTCTCGCGTCCAGTTGTAGGCCATGCCGGACAATGGCAAACCGACATAGCCACGCTGGGCCTCCTCAATTGCAGGCTGGGCAATCTTGGTGGCCTCTTGCTGGAATTGTTTCCGCAGGCCCGGCTCAATCTTGTTCAGCGCACGGATGGCGTCCTTAATGCCTGCAATCTCAATGTTTGTGCTTGCTGTCATTTGGATGCTTTCGCTTGCTTATTGAGGATGCTAACAACCGTGGATAGGTCGCGCGCCTCAAATGGAATTGTTGGAGGCCAGTACCCCGTTGCGACAAGCACTACGGCTAGGGCGTGGGAGTAGCTGCCCCGTCCGTAGGGTTTTCGGGTTCCTGCCCGACAACCTCAATTGCTTGCAGTTGTTTGACGTAATCGTCAAAGACTGCCGGGGTTGTGATGCCGTGAACTTTGCAGGATTCAAAGGCCATAAATGCCAAATCTTCCACGCCGATGCCCGCAGCTAGGTCAGATGCCTTTCGCTTGTATTTGCGTTCCCACGCGACAATTACAAAAAGGTTTGTGCTGACAACGTAGGTAGTGTCAGCGGTTGTGACCTTCAGTTCCAGTTTCATGTTCTTCTCCTAACACGCCCTGTTTACGGGGTGACGTCCCTCACCCACGTGCCGCCTTCCCAGCTGATTTGAAACGTCTGCATCTCGCCCACCGTGTAGGCGTAGGGAACCACGGAAAGCATCGTGTTGGAAATCGTGATTTCCGGGTTGTCTGCCGCGATTGCGCCGGAACCCTTCTTGAAAACGATGGTGGTTGTGCCGTCACCGACAATGCTGGCAAGGATGCCTTCCACCTCTGTTGCGCCGTAGGACGCGAACAGGGTTGCGCTCCCGGACACAGTCTGCAAGCCCGGTGCCATCTTGTGGCCCGTGTCGCCGAACGCTGTGATTTCAAGTGAGTCGTAGCCCAGCTCGCAGCTGAATTCGGTGCATTGGTCGGCGAAGTCCGTGCCGCCAATTTCCAGTTCAGCGGGGCCGCCGAGGAATGTCGTTGTTGCCATGTTTGGCCTCTTTCTAGTTACGCCGTACTGCTACGGCAACGGTGAGGTCATACGTTGGGACGTCTTGCCCGCCGTATGTCGCAAGCCCGGGACGGCCCGAGGTTACTGCGATTGATGAATTCATGATGGTATCCGCTTGGGTTATCAGCCAATCGGATGCATCTTGGTTGCCCGGAGGCGCTGCAAGAATGCGAATCTGCAAACGGACATCGCCCACGTTGTAGGTGAATGAATCCCATGTTGGCAGTTCAATGAGGACGGTCATGGGCCGTGCGTTGCGGGGGTCGGTCACTACTGCGTAGCCGAGTCCTTCCAGCGCCGTCTTGGTGGCTGTAATGGCCTCATAGAAGATGCCTGTTGCCATTAGGCCACCTGCGCGCGCCCGCAGCCGAGCAGCTGCATGATGCGCCCGAGAGTTGAAGGAATTGGAAACGTTCCCATTCCGTCAAAGGACGCGAACGAGTCACTTGAGCCGCGTTCCCGGTAAAGGGTAGCGGCGTACATGATTGCGCCAAGTTTGACGTCACCACCGGGCGCAGTTGACTGCGAATCCTTGTAGCCCGCCTCAACACGCTTGCGATAGCAGAACGCGTTGCTTGCGTTCACGCAGTACGTGAGGAACGCCGTGTCGTTTGCGGTGGCCGCTGCGATGCCGAGCCATGTCGTGACGTCTGATGACGTAATCCACGAAACTGAAACGGTGTCCGTGAGGGTTCCCGAAATTTCGTAGTAGGCGTCATCATTGTCATGCCCGTTGTGGGCGTAGAGGACTTGGTTGGGCCGGGGTTCCTCGTAGTTGAACGTCAGATAGCCCGAATCGTCTTTGCCCGTGTAGTAGTACGGTTCAACGCTAATAACCGTGAACGTCCCGGTGAACTTTGTTCCGGCGCTGGTGATGGTGACGGAATCACCAACCTGCACCTCGTTCGGGGTGAGTGTCTGAACGGCAGCTACTTCATCAATGTAGATGCCGTGCGTGAGCGTGTATGCAGCCACCGTTCAGACTCCTCAGTTTCCTGTCAGGCTCAGACGAACGCGGCCTTGATGAACTTGGTGGAGTCCACCATTGCGGTTGCCACGTAGCCCCTGAACTTGATGTAGCGGGACAGCGAGCCGTCTGCCGCCTCCACGCTCAGCGCGCCCTTGTTCTGCTCGTAGAAACGGAATGCACCGTCCGTGGTGGAGCCGATGAGGAGCGTTCCGCTGGCAAGGTTGGAGTCCACGACAACGCGGAGGCCGAAGGCATTGCCTGCGTCCGAGTTCGGCGACAGAGCGCCGTAGGCGTTCATCGGGCCGACCTGCGGGAACAGGGGACGGCCTGAACCGTCCTCCAGCTGGCCGAGGCTTGCCCAGCGGTTGCTTGCGAGGAACAGCGTGTCCGGGAGGTGACCGTTGGAGCCGGACAGGATGTCGGCTGCGGCGGTGTAAATCCACGTAATCCACTCAGTCGGGTCGGCAATGTTTGCCGAGGTGAAGTTGTTCGTGTTGGTGGTTCCGGCAACGAGGGCGTCAGCTGCCACGTCATCCGAACGGTAGGCGTAGCGGCGGGCCATGTCCTCAAGGAGTCCCTGCAACACTTCCGGCGAAGTCCAGTCCATGTCCTCCTCGGACAGTCGGACGTAGCCGCCTTCAACTTCCTTTTCCACGGTCAGCGAGTTGACCACGTACTGGCCTGCGTCAAGTGCCACGTTCTCGCCGTTGCTTGCACCGATGGTGGTATGGGTAGCCACGAAGGGAATCTGGAACTGCTTGCCGGAACCCTGCGGCATTGCGCGAACGCCGAAGGCGTTGACCACGGGACGGAAGTTCGCAATCAGATTCGTATACACCGGGCCGACAATCGGGTCGGGAAGAAGGCCGGGGGTGTCGGTGGTGGTGACGTCCGGGGCGGCTGCCTTGATGCGGGCGTTGAATTCGGCGAATTCTGCGCCGCCCTTCAGGAACTTTGCCACGTACTCGCCCATGCCGGGCATGACGAACGGCTTGGCGGGCTGGGCCGCGAGCAGCGGCGTGGTCGGAACGACAGCGGCCTCAACAGCCGGAGTCGGGTTGGTTTCGGTTGACATGGTTTCCTCCTCAGGAATGTCAGGGGTTGGGGTTTCGTCATCATCCGGCTGGGATGCTGCGATTTCTGTAATGACCGCATCCTTGAATGCGGGCTGGGCAACAAGGCTGATTTCCACAAGGTCAGCTTGCGACACAACCATTGTGCCGTTCTTGTCGTACTTGTATTTAACCGGGACGGCTCCGACTGAAACGGAATCGTATGCCCCGGCCTTAATCAGCTCTATAGCGTCCTGCGCTGCCGCGGTACGGGCAAACGTAGCGGTGAACAGCAAGCCCTCATCAGAGTTGACGAGTTCGCTGACAACGCCGCGGAGCTGCGTCATGTCGTGGCCCTCAAGGAGCTTGGGGCGCTTGCCCTCGGTGTCAAATGCACCGGGGGAAAACATGACGCGCTCACCGCCCGACACGGTAGCGGGCGTGTCCCAAGGGACAGCAACGCCCGTGATGGTGCGGGGTGCGTCCTCGCCCGCTGCCGCGTCAAGGGTGACGGGAGAACTAATGAACTGAATCACGCTGGAACCTCCATAGGTGCGGAATCGGGGCTTGACTGTTCGCCCGGTGACATATCAGACGAACCAAGGTAGTCCTCAACGTCAAATTCCACGTAACGGCCCCGGGGGAGCATGAACATGGAAAGCGTCTGCTCAATGGCGTCAGCAAAACCCTTGAGGCCAAAAAGGTACATATCCTGTCGCGCTTGTTCGGCGTTCTGATATGTCATGGATGCGCCCTGCGTTGGGGCCGACACCATGTACGCGGGAATATTGCAGAGGCGCGCCATTTCAAGAGCTTGGTCGGAACGCAGTTTGGCAACCGTCAAAGACGGGTCATTCTTGTATTCCTTGAATTCCACTTGCCGGGATAGCGCACCAATGGCCCGCTTCTTACGGCCTGCGCCCCACGCTGACGCGAGTTCGCCGAGGTCATCGCCGCTCATGTCCTCGCCGTCTACCTGCTGAAGATAGCCCGGGGGTGTCTCAAGCTGGGCGTAACGGTCAGCGGCTTGGTCAAGATAAAGAGCCGTATTGATGGCGCGCGCACCCGAATACACGATGCCCATGTAAGGGGAAAGGAACTGGCACACGTTCTGCGTTTCAAGCGGGATGCCGTTCCATTCAATGACGTCAGCCCAACCAAAGAACTGCGGGCCAACCATGTTCGGCGTTTGAATGTTGGCGGCGGGCAACCATTCAAGCGTTGCCGGGAGGCCCGTTGAATAGCGGGACGTTACGTACGCGAAAGCCCTTCCATAGAAGAACATGTCCGAGAACACGTTGCTGAAGAAGAAGTTGCGCGTGTTCTTTGGGTCGGGCTGTTCCATCCACGGTTCAAGCGGAAGGTAAACCTCGTCATAGTCCGTGCCGTTCCATTGCTTGGAGTAGTGCTTGAGTTCAAACGCGCCAATCATGGAGGCGAGCAAGTCGCGGCTCCGAGAAATTGTGGGGTTCGTCAGCGCGTTGAGTTCGGCGTTGCCGACCGTGTACGAAACGAAATTGTTTGACCCGCCCATCCCGGCGGCAGCGCGAAGGGGTGCGCGCGCAGGCTCAGCTATGGCTTTCCGGGTAAACAATCCCACGCGCTGAGTCTTGCACACTTCTGTTGCATTTGCAACTACCCGAACGCAATAGCCGCTTTTCGTGTCTGCCCCGGGCGGGAGACAAGAGCCGAGCCGATGACAAGACAGCGGGCGCATTCAATCGGCCCCGGGGAACGCTGGCTGGAAATGACAACGCCACCTTGGGCCTTGACAAGGACGGCACGGTTAACGTGTTCGCCGAGCATATTGCCGCCGTCATGTTTGACCTTGCCTTCAAGAATCAGCTGACGAATTAGCCCGGTGTATTTGACCATTTCGCCGTAGCCCCATTCCAGCGTTCGGCGCTTGTACCGCTCCGGGGTATGAATGTTCAAGCCCGGCGTGATGGCTAGGGACAGTTTCGGGTCAGCGTCAAGCGCGGCCTCAATCGCTTGCCACATTCCCGCATTGGATTCAGTTGCAAACTTGACGGTTGCGACAACTTCCCCTGCTGGGTTAATGCGACACCAAACGCCCACGTATTTAGATTCGTCAAGTGCCGAATCCACGGCCAGCCAACCGCCCTCGCCCTTAAGTTGCTCGGTTGCCGCTGCCGCCCAACGGCCCGGAGGCATCCACGATGACGCCGCCGCCACCCACAAATTGCAATGCGCCCTCAAGAACTGGCCCCGGTCAGGAGCAGCCGCCGCCGAACGCAAACCCTTCAAACTGATTGTCCGGCCAAGGCTCGGGTTCGCATAACCCCAATACCGTTCGTCCAACGGGTCACAATTCGGCAGCGACCACTCAGCCATAAACAAATCGCCGGGCGTGTCCGAGTCAATAATTCCCAACGCCTGCTCCCGCAACTTGAGAAACGCCTTGGATGATTCGTCACCCGCCGTAGACGTCAAGAACATGAGTGGGGATTGCACCGCGATTTGTGACGGCCGGAGCGCACCAAAAATGGTTTCCTCCGACAACGCCCACAACTCATCCCCGAAAATCATGTCCCACGTGCCGCCGTGTTTCTTCCCGGTGGCAGCTACCACCTTGTAAAGAGAACCCTTGCCGGGGCCGTCCAAAATCCTGACCTCGTTACGGCCGTACGCCCACACAACCTTGGCAAACCCAGTTTCTTCCCACAACCTAAAGACGTCCTCAAGCTCACGCCATACCTCCGTAGCCAAGTTCAACTCATGAGCCGTAGACATGACCCGAACAGGCCGCCCCCAAATCTTGGGCAGCTCTTGCAACGCCCAACCAATAGCCCCCGACAACATTGTCGTCTTTCCGTTCTGACGCCCGGACGACAACAACGCCGTGGAATGAACAAACTGCCCATCCACGTGAGCAAGCGCACCATCCAACGCAATCAACTGCCACGGAAACAACTCACGCCCAAGGTTTTCCTGCGTCCACCGGGCCACCGCCCCCACAAAAG
>Ga0070749_10002088_pt1 | contig 13444 bp, 17 predicted proteins | sample VirMetDEL_Nov_18_FD_75180 | JGI IMG/M metagenome (GOLD analysis project Ga0070749, IMG submission 75180) | Aqueous microbial communities from the Delaware River and Bay under freshwater to marine salinity gradient to study organic matter... | ecosystem: Environmental > Aquatic > Marine >...
CCAACAGCTGTATTTCCTATCTGCTCCGACGTAACAAAAGGAAGCCTTATTGAGCCTTCAATTGGAGTCTGGCCTTCACGAATTCCTTGCGTTGGCACTACCAACGGCGCTCTAACCCGTTCGAGATCAGTTTGTTCTAGCGGCTCTGCCACCACAAACGCTTGTCCAGCCTCCGGCGTAACTCGAAAGCCCAAGTCCATCGCAGATTTATACAGCGCGGGATCTTGTGCCTTAATCGCCTCATTTGCTACCCTTATCGCATCATCAGCAGTTTCGGGATTAAGTACTTTAACTCCCTTTGTAGTTAAACTGACAATCTTCCCTTTAAGAAATGTAACGGCTGTCGAAATCTTATCTCCCTGCAGCAACGTGGGAGTTGCCCGGAAGTAAAGAGTATCCTCTGGTCTATCTCGTACTTCTGCTGTAGCTTGGTTAACCCAGTATTCTGATGGAGTTCTAAAAGTTTGATTAGACAGCTGTTGTTCTTTGCTTGTTGTAGCTTCTGTAGACAGAGCAATAATTCGATCTTCTGCTACAGGCTGTTGCTGCGCAGGGGGAAGTTCGTTGTTAAAGGAGTAAAGGCCTTCCAACGTGTCGCGAGGATCGACTTCCAAAGTGGGACGTATAGGATTTTCTATACCGCCCACTGTGTCGGTCCCTGTCTCGTCCATAGGCGGCGTTTCTGTCGTCGGGCTACCCGGCCCTGCCGCGCCCCCGGTATCGCCGCTACGGCGCGAAAAATCAGACGTAATAGGCCGTCCCGGCGATACCGCCGCGACGCCGCCACCGATCACGCCGCCGGTAACTGCTCCCGTTATTGTCGCTTCTATAAGCCGATCTTTGGCCTCTTTGCTATAAGCTGAGAAGTTTTCATCCACATAATCCCTTGCAGCAATAGCAATGAGTTCTTGTCCAAACTCTGTCGCACCTTCAACTCCCATAGTTGAAAGCGTAGATTTAAGAATACGAATAACTCGTGGATCGGTTGCTTTCGCTGCTACCAGCTTTGCTAGAGCCTCACCCGAAGTCCCAAGCACACCGGCGGCTTTGCCGAGTGCCAGCGGTGTTAGTGCTTCAAGCGCACCTTGTACCATAGCCGCCGCAGCAATTACATCAGTTTCAACTTTCCCCGTTGCCGCATAATGCTCGCCCGACAACTCACCTGCTTGTAAGCTCGACGCAGCGGCCCAACCACCGGCAGCCTGTCCAGCTTTTCGCAGCAAAGCCTGTCGAGCTTTCCGATTAATTGCTTTTCCAGCGAATATTCTTCCAAGAGTTGCGCCAGTTGCTACGCCGCCGGTACCAGCTCCAGCAATAATCAATGCAATATTTGCAGCTTGTTCACCAACATTCGCTGCAGCCCACTTACCAAAATTAAGCGGGGAGTCGAGAGCTTCATCCATCGTAACTGCCTGAGGCAGTTCTTTTTCCATCTTAATATCTCTTGCTTGCGCCAATTCAAACGCTTCAATAGCAGCTTCTCGCTCCCCAAGTTCCTGTTGAGCTATACCTTTAAGTCTAATCCCTGTCGTTCTCACGCTGCGACCGCTACGGGAAACGCCCTTGCTGAACTCATCCAGCATCGACGTATCTTCCTCGGCCTTCGGCGTATCCGTTCCGCGCATACGAGAGAATAGATTACGATTATTGCTAGAAAAGGGAGAATCCTGCGGGCGCAGGGAGGAGCCGCCCACAGGACCTTCAGCCGAGTCCGATTGGAGATTTTTCTCCTCACGCAGTCGGCTAAACAGATTCAGATGTTCGTCACCAAATGTGATAGGCTTTTTTATCTCAGCCATTTATTTACTTCTTTCCCTTACCCTTTAAACCCAAGCTTTTCTTCCATCCATCCAGACTTTGGACGGTTTATCACAGAACCTGATCTTGCTTCAGGTATCTGCGGCGTTTGGGGTGTTTCAGGTGATTCAGGCATCTGCGGCATTTGGGGTGTTTCTTGCTGTGAATTAGGTGGAGTATCGCTTTCAATCTTACTCTCTCCCAAAACAGACTCTTGATAAGCCTGACGAATTTCTGCATCAGAAAAGCCATTAAGCTTTCCGTCTGCATAAAAGTCTCTGAACCAAGAAAGCTGTCCACCCCCGCCAGCAGCTTTACTTGCCCAAAGTGCAAACTTATAAGCATCAAGCTGTTCAGTTGTACTAAGCGAAAAATCTGCTCCAGACTCTACTAACGCTTCTTCATTGTCTGCAAGCAATTTTAACGCTTCTTTTTGTGTCAAGCCAAAGGTATCTTTCTGTCCTCCAGCCTTTCCACTTCCATTCCCCCGTTTCGCCATTATCTCTAGCCGACGTTCTTCAAGCGTAAGCCGTTTATCCGCCCGCGCTTCTTCTCGATCTTCTCTTGCCTGTTTATCTTCTAGCAGTTGTTGCCTCCGCTCAGCTTCTTGTGTACGGGCTACTGCATCTCCAGCCTCGCCCATAGACTCACCGATATTTGCGAAAACTCCTTTACCCGATTGCGAGCGAGCAAGCATAGAAGCGCCAAACTGAAACAGGGCAGACTGAACCATCGGGGTACTCAGCCAACCTTTCCAAGCGTTTATCCGATCGTGCTGACTCATCGAAGGAGGCGCTTGTGTTCCCGCCGGATCGAACGGATTGTTAACGATCGGCTGAGGTTTTAGCAAAGGCAACGGAGAAGACGTAGGGGCTTGTGCCATTGGTATTACTCCAATTAAGTGACCGAGCCACCTTCCCAAGGCAGCATAGAAATCAGAGCACGCTGATAGCGCTTGACCGCTTCTGCATCACCGCCAGGTGCAGTTGAACGAAGCGCGGCAAAAATATCACCTGCCTGCGTACCAACCGGGCCAGCAACTGACGCATTAGCGAAATGTCGAGCAAGTTCTGAACCTGCCGGGGCAGGACCGTCTCCCAGTCCACCCACGCCGGGCGGAGGCGGAGGAGCCTGTCGCGTTACCTGAGGGGGTCGCAGAGATTGCAGCATCATTAAACGCTGAAGGCTTTGATCATTAGCTCGTTGAAGTCCATCAGCCGCATTTTCATTCGCCACACCTGCCGCAACGTTAAGACCCGGACGGTCGGGCGGAATTACAGGATCAAAGACATTCCCCGCCGCAGGATTTTTACTCAGCGGAATAGCGTCAGACCCAAGCCGATCAGAGGGAAGCAGTAGCTCCCCAAGGTTCTGTGAAGGCGGCAAGGAACCGGTATTCGCAAACTGCTGTGCAAGTCCCTCAGTTACCGCATCCGGTATTGCCATCTGAGGCATCTGCGGCGCTGCCATCGGTGTATTTGGAACTCCAGCTGCAGGGGGTATAGCTGCTCCGGCAGCGCCAGCAGTTTGAAGCTGCTTAAAAATATCAAGAAGGCTCATCGTTCTCTCCTTAGATTACTGCATAGTTGACGAGAGCGTATCCATCCTCGCCCATGATAACTGCGTGAGGCACTTCATCTGCCATCACGCCAATGTGTCGAACGCCGGGAGTTGCTTTATATTCAAAGACGTAAAGCGGGGTTTTCTTCCACGAACCCACTCGACGAATGTTTTGCTTAAGCCGACGATCGCTGATTCCTGCCAGCAATGGCCATAGCGCAGCAATTGTTGAACCTCCTCCAACGAGCGCAGTAAAAGGATCAATTCCAGGTGTTGGTGATGTAGATGTTACGCTCCCGCCCGGCCATCCCATCGCCAGCCCCGCAATGTCCTGCGCCATGAGGAAGGGGATAAGCTGATCATTGACATAGCGATCAGCTTGTTCAGCCAAGATCGCTTGCTCCATAGCTCTCCTCGTTCCGCCAACATCTTGAGTAATCTCACTCGGCCGTAGGGCAAAGTTCGCAAGATCAGGAATAGCAAACAGCGATTTTGCGCCGGCTTCCAACGCTGCCTGTGTTCCTGAAGTGCCAGCCCCAAGCGTTTTCCCCAGCGTATCCACCATCGCATTGAGCCCTTGCCCATACCCACCGCTATAAATACCTGCACGGGCAAGAAGAGCATCTCGATTAAAGGCCTCAATCGCATTTCCTTCTGCAATACCTTGTCTTGAACTTCCAACCCCGCCAGCATTTATCGCCTCTCCGCGAATGCTAGGTAGGATACGTTCCATTAGCTTTTCTTCCAGCGGAACCACAGCTGCATCTGCGGTAGCCGCAAGATACGGATTGCTCTCTGGGCTTAACGCTGCGCCAGAAAGCAAGAAATTTTGCGCAGGCGTAGCATACTGCAATCCAGACAGCAGAGTATTAACTCCTTCTTGCCCCGCTGCTGTTGATCCTGCCAGATTCTGTGCCTGCCCAATTGTACTATACGCAAGCGGTTGAATAAGATTGTTTGCCGTTGCCAACGCCTGATCTTGTCCAAACAGCTGTAAAGGATCGAACGGAGCAATCGTACTACCAGGATAAGGCGACGGGGGATTTGTCGCATAGTCCCTAGCAATAGGAAGAACGTACCCCATCAATTCTTGCTGTTCTGGCGTCAGCTCTTTCACTGACGTAGTATTTTGGTTTCCTCCTTTACTCATGATAGCACCCTTTTCATGTCGAGCGATTTATGAACATAAACCGCGTCTTGCTTAAATCCAAAGGCTTTAAGAAACCGACCAACTCCCGGTCGGCACTTAGCCTCTAGTTCTACCGCTCCCTGTTTGATAGCAAAGTATTCAAGGCCAAGAAGAATATGATCAATTTCATCCTTCTCTGGTAATTTCACCCCACCCATCCAAGTAATTACTAACGTCTTTCGTCGCGAATAATGAGCAATGTGTGTGAGCATCCCAAGAACTGGACCGACTCCTACATCATCAATAATCCAGAATTGCCGAAATCCTCCAAAAATTTCTTGCATAACTGAATTAACATCTTCATAGGGCTCAAGATATTCAAGCCCCATTTCCAGTAATTCCTCGATCGTTGCCTGACAGAACCGAGCATTCGATCCTGTGCAAGCAATAACTCTCCTACCCGAGGAGAACCCAGCTTCCACCGCGGTATCCATAAAACCCTGCTCCACTTCCGGGATTCCAGTTTGTTCCATCCGCCAACACAACCATGCCATCTCTCGGCCGTACTGGTTCCACATTCAGCTCTGTTAATCTTAATGATTTAATCTCAAGCATTGAACCAAATTCTTGAGCAATATTGGCAAACTCATCTTGCAACCAGAGATGTAAATTTTCAATATCTACGGGAGGAACCGAAGAAACATATGCCATTAGAACTCTCCTAATAATTCAATATCATACTTATACCCGTGTAATTCCCAGGATGTACCACTATTTGACTCGAACCTTATACCAAGCAACCGCCCGGCAAGAGGAGGATCAATGTCCACAAATCGTTGCCCAATACCTGGGGTAAACGTAAAACCAGCACTGTAAACAATCGGACTTTCCGGCCCTTCCTGAGCCAGAACTTTAACCGTTACCGAAGCATCACTTACTACCTTCGGCCAAACTCGTGTTACCAGCTTTATACTGTTATAATCTATTTGCGGCTGACCTTGACGATCATAGCCAATAAGCGCAATTCCCGAACGTTCAACGTAGCTTGAATAATCATTACCCTGAAACTGTGATGTTGCATCCACCTGGACAAAATCCGTCGCAGCGGGTGCACACATTAGTACTCCTCGTGTGTTTGCATTAAATACTGAGTCATTCCAAATTGTACCGTCAGTATTCCAACTATCGCTATCATCTGCCCAGGCTTGACCTATATTTCCTTCATCGTCAATAAAAGTCTCAATGCCGTAAGAAAATCCCGGCAGTTCCCGAGTAGAAATCGTATCATCCTCATAGTTCCAGATGATAACTCTTGAGCAAGAACTTTGCCCCTGCTCTGGAAAACAGAACCAAATTTCATCTTCTTTCGAGTTTGTTACGACAAAACTACGGTTCCAGTTATCCCCATCCAACGCAGTTTGTAAATACTGCTGCCATTTTTTATCAATGATTGAACGAACACTCGTGCCATCGTGAATAACAAGATCATCACCAGTTGCCACAAAATGCTCTGGAGGCCGTCCTGTGCTTCGTCCACGTCCAGTCGTCCTTGGCACCTCAACAATACAATGATTATTAATTGCACCAAAAGAGTTAAATACTTGGCGGAAACCAAAAATTTCTTGTCCGCCAATATATCGCATTGACCAAACAGCTTGGCCTTTATAGATAAAGAGCTGCCCTGCGAGTTCTTTCGCCCCGACAATGATCCCACTGTTTACGTCGGTTACATCTCGCTCACCTGCGTCTTTTGTCGCGTCAGTAATATCCCAAGAGCTAGGTATTGTTCCGGGGTCAGCCGAATGACTCCACAGCACCCGATGTGGATATTCCACACTTGAGATAGTTAAATTCAATGCAACCATAAAGCTCCCAAAAGGAACTAAAATCTGCGCACGATGAGTACTTGGCCAATTAGTTAAATCCGCTAATGTTCCTGAGCCAATCGTTGCCCAAAACTGAGGTACATCAGAACCATTATTAATAATGGGAATACCGTTAAATACTCCACCATTCCAAAGAAGATCAGCACTGGCTGAATACGCACCCCCGACAGATCGAGTTCTTGTCGTGTGACTCGTTCCATCAAAGGATGCAGCCGCGGTCAGTCCACCATAAAGTAACTGAAGGGTAGAGGCAGTCTGTATCGGCAACACCCAATAAGGCGCTACCGAAGCCCCATCATAGACTACCTGCTCACCAGGAATTCTTGCTACATGCCCATGCCTGAACCGAACGTTTTCACCGTCGGTCCAAGCATTTGGCGGCAAGTGATCGGCGTCCAGGTCTTTAATAATCCCATAGTCGCCGAGCTTGTTTACATCAATGTCTGGCATTTAGTTTACGATCCATACCCCAGCGCCGTCGGGTCCGGGCAGTTAAGCACACGCCAGGTATCTACCGCAGCGCGATAGGTTGCTTTCTGCTCATCGTTCCAGTTCTCATTCACCAGTTCGCCGAGATAGACACCTTTCGGCAAACAAGTCAATGCCTTTCCGGTAGCTTCCAACTCAGGGTTCGCCGGCTGTGCAGCACAGGCCGCGAGTAGAAACAGCGGGGCGAGAAGAATTTTACCCATCGGTTTTCTCCGGCGCCCTTAGAGACCATAGCAAGCCCGCCACAGTAACCAGTCCGCCAGTTACGCTTACCCAAAGGTCCTCATTTCCGTACCCATTTGCAGCAAAGTAAAAACCCGCTGCGGTTAGGATATGGCGAGTAATCCCTTCCACCTGCATCCGGTTAAGTCTAACCATTGTTTTCTCCTTACTCTCCTGAGTCCACACCTTCCACTGAAGGTTTCTTTTTAGCCCTTAGCCATACTGCCCATATCTGGACTAAGATAAGCACAAGACCAAAAATCGGTAGAAGGCTTTCAGCCGCGTGACTGATAACCTGCAACGCGGGTCCAACATGCTTTGCCCACCAGATAGGAGAAGAAATAGCAGCTAGGCCGGTCGGTATCACAATCGACGATTCAGTTAGTTTATTCATTGGGTTCTTCCCCGCCAGTAGCATAGCCTTTCCTTCTGTTTTTCTCGCCCCAACAAACTACCCCTAGCTTGTTAATTTCATTATTAGCATTACGTCGCGCTGACCGTCGCTCCAAAGACGACGCGCACCCAGTTTGACCCATTGTAGACCGCCAGACAGGGCGACCCGGTGTCGCCGTTGGAGCAGTAAACCATATCCCCCACCGCTCCGGTTGGAAGGCCCGCGACCGTGTAGCTAGGGAGCTGCACCGGAAGCGCGGCGTCGATCCGGGCTGACGTGATGGAGATCGCATCCGCCGCAGCAGCGCGGATCGTCATGGTATCGGTGTTGTGGTTGTAGCTGATCCCGCCCGCGTCGTCGTCTCCGGGGTCCGCAAAAAGGAGCGCGCCAGCGGCAGTTGCCGGGGCCGCGATGGTGATGCCAGCGTTGGTGTTGTTCTCGACGATAAGCTCGTCGGCGTTGCCGTTGATCGACGAAACCCCGCTGTCGCCGCAGTTGATGGAGGTTGAACCGGCTTCCGCCCCAACAGCGTCCGTCACGGCGGCGGTGTGAACGCGACGGGAACTGTCGATAATCAGGCCGTTGCCGCCGCTGCCCCAAAACTCCAGCTGGTCGATGGCGTGGTCGTAGCGAATCCGGCCAGCCGCGTTGTCGCCGCTGTCTCCGAAGAAGATCGACCCCTTCGATGTGGTTCCGGTCAGGATGGTCAGGCCGCTGTCGCCGCTAGTCTCGGCAATGAGATCGTCGGCGGAAATACTGGCGGTCGCTCCCGAGGAACTGCCCTGCGCGTGAAGGACGCCGGATTTAAGGGTTCCGGTGAAGGTCGGGCTGGCGGTCGGCTGCACGTTGGCGTCGGAAATGGCCGTGTTCAGCTGCGCGAGGGTGGTTTGAAGTGTATTGTTTGTAAGGTTAATTGTCTTGTTCGTCAATGTCTGCGTTGCTGCAATTTTACAGAAAGTCCCTGCACCTGAAGGAATAGTAATCGTTCCCCCATTATCAATACTTGTAATTGTCGGCAGCGTCAGTGTTTTATTTGTCAACGTCTGCGTTGTTGCCAGTCCCACAACAGTCATAGCGCCAGTGGGGAAGGTCTTTGCCCCATCGGCGTTTAGAAAAGTAGCTTGCAAGGTAGATTTTAATAGCCGAAGGTGATCGTCACCCTGGCTTTTCGGGTCTGTACTCGTTGGGTTTGCAGAGTTCAGCCCACTCACATATGTCGCGGTTTCCAGGCCCATGATTTAATCCTCTTCGCCTCGCACCATTTTAGAGGAACCCGCTTGTTCACGAGCTATTTCCTCTTTCTGCATTACGTCACTTTGCTCAGTCACAAGTCCAGCAAAGTATCGTAAGGCCCTGTCATCGTGGAGCGCAGCAGCTACGTGAATACCTGCTCGCCCTATCAACAAATTGGGCCGGTGCGTAAGCCAAAGATTTTCAATATCCGAGTCAAGAATATCATCTGACTTGTAATATTGCATTCGCAGGATATAACTATCGTCGGGGGTAGGATACAACCGAAAATACAAGTTGTCAAGAGAATATTTTCGAGGCCACCGAACCCCCGTGTACCCTTGCCACTCCTGCCGTGCAATTTGCGGCAACTCTTTTCCCAGCGCAATCCATATTTCTTCTTCTGCGTCGTAATACTGAAGCGTATCATCATCTTCAAGTTCACGTAAGAAATCCGACGGGATTGCAACACGCTCCTCATTCGCCGTTGTTGTGATTGATGAGTACTCAGATTTCAAGAACCAAGGCAGCTCCACAGCTGTCTCTAATTCTTTTTGTGCTTCTTGCAAGGCACCCTGAATTGTCGTGGTTAGGCCAGAGCGAAAACCAAGTCGCTCTAATATTCTTGCAACTGCTTCATCACGAGTCATAACGAACTCTCCTCTGTCCACGAACCTGCCGCAGCAGCTTCTGGTGTCCATCCATCTGTTACTGGACTATCAGGCGTCCAGGTTCCTGTAGCAGGAGTATCTGGGGTCCACACACGGTTAACCCCTGTTAATACTGGAATATCAACAACGCTCAAACTCTGCAAATTTATTGCCGTGAGTAAATGTACTTGACTCAACGCCGGTGTATCAATTTCGCTTAAGCTTTGTATTGCATCAGCTGTAAGTGAATAATCAGAACCTCCAGTTGTTACTGTCGGTGTATCCAGTTCTGAAGCTGACTCAATATCTGTCGGGGCGAAGATATGCACTTGCGATATTACAGGAGTATCAAGCTCACTCAAGCTTTGTATATCTGCCGGCGACAGCTTATGAACCTGTGATAAAGCAGGGGCATCTAGCTGACTCGCTGCTTCAATGTCTAGTTGGATAAGTTGATGCGTCTGTGTAATCGTTGGCGTATCTACTTGCGAAGTAGACTGCACGTCCGTCGGGACAAGTCCATGCACCTGACTAATCGCCGGGGTATCTACTTGGGACGCACTTTGAATATCCGTCGGGACAAGTTTATGTACCTGAGTAATTGCAGGCGTATCAACTTGTGACGTACTCTGAATATCGTTACCAATTAAGTTATAATCTGACCCACTCTCAGCTAACGTAGGCGTATCAATATTTGACAGAGACTGAATATCAGTCGGTGTTAATTTATGAACTTGAGTAATATTTGGAGTATCAATGTTCGAAATAGACTGAATATCGGTTGGAGTAAAAATATGAACTTGTGTAATATTCGGGGTATCAAGATTAGACAGCGATTGAAGATCAGTCGCCGTTAATCCATGTACTTGACTGAATGTAGGAATATCAACATTGGAAAGAGCTTGAATATCTGTCGGAGTAAGAATATGAACTTGTATAAGGCTCGGCGTATCTACCTGTGATAAGGACTGAATATCTGTCGGGGCAAGATTATAACCGTGGGATAAAGTCGGAGCATCAAGGTTCGACGTAGACTGAATATCTGTTGGGGCAAGTTTATGTACCTGACTAATGTTTGGAGTATCAACATTAGACAATGACTGAATATCATTACCAGTAAGTAAATAATCCGACCCGCCTTCGGTAAGCAAGATCGGCAAGGCAGGATCGGCTGCATCCCATTGGCTGGAGTCAGTATCCCAACCTCGATAGTCCCAGCCCCAAGTATCTGTTGCACCAAACTCTGATGTACTTTGCACATCGGTTGGAGTTAACTTATGCACCTGCGTAATAACAGGAGTATCAACATTTGACAAACTTTGCACATCTGTCGGAGTAAGCTTGTGTACTTGTGTAATACTTGGTGTGTCAATATTCGACGTACTTTGAATATCATTCCCAGTTAATTCATAATTCGTATCTAGAATAAAAACTTGTGTAGTTGCCGTATAAGTGTTAAGATCACCAGAACTGTTTTCATAAACTCGAAATTCAAAATTCACACCCCCAGCAGAGGTATTGAATTGAATAACCCATTCATTTTCATACTGCTCATTACCGCTATTCGCGGCCATACTATTTGTAGGCCAAGCAGTATTCGTATCACCATAAACAAACTCACCATCTCGGAATGTACCCGTACCAATTTGCTGAGTAGTAGTTCCATGATCAGTAACATTAGCAGAAGAAACAAGATTGAAATAACTTGAGCTACTGCTACAATCAGCCCAGGCACCAAAAGAAGTACCTCCCGCCGGGTCAACACGAAATTCGAGACTAAATGTCGGGGTTGGTCCGGTACTAGTACCCGCATAATCTTCAACAAGATACCTTAATCTATACTGCCCACCTCCACCAAGTGTAGTTGGATTACTTCCAGTACTCCCAAATTTCCCTGTACCTTCACCTCCAGTATCGGCATACCAAGCAAAGGTTAACTGGCGCCAAGTCGGGACAGTGTGAGTCATTTTCTACCTCCAATTGGAAACTCAGCCGCCGCATCCGCCCGCGCCATGATCCTGTTCCAGTCCGAACGAGAAAGCGTTTCCCCCTCAAACATGCAATGATCTGTTTTAAGGTAAGCTACTAATCCAATTAAATCAAAATCTCTTTCCCTGTTTCTGAAAATAGTAACTCGTCCGGGGACAATTTTATCAATAATTTTAATCTTATTTGCCCATGTCAATACTCCAAAAATATCCATCCCCCACCATTGCTGAGTCAAACCATCAAAACGGTAAAAATCCCAGCCGTGCATGATATAACGCTTACCAGCCTCATCATATCCTACAGCACAAATAAAGCCTTCTCGAGGGGCGCCTTCCAAGCGACGCCCCTCAAGATCATCATACTCACCGCCATCTGCGTAGAAAATTCGCCAGTTAGGCAGCATCTCGGAGCGTCACGTCAATGGCAGTAAGATCCCAGGTGTTGCTCGCCGTCACCGCTTGAGAGGAAGAAAGCGAGTTCGTTACATACAAAACACTCGTTCCATCCGTACCGGCAAAGTGCGAAGCAGTACCCGAGCTACCGACAGTCGCACCGCTGATCGCAGCGATGATTACTTTTCGTCCATCAGTATCACCATTGGTCACAGCTCCTGTCGTAGTCGCTGCATTTCCGAGTGTATACGTCGAAGTGGCTTCAGTATAGTTCAGCGCCTCCTGCGACGTAATGTCGATCCGGTCAAGGTTAGTTGTCAGCACCCCGAGTCCGGTATCAAACACAGTATCCGCGATAAAAGCCATCTTACATCTCCACCATTTCAGGCACTCGACCGTTCATTTCTGTCGCTGTCTGCCGAGCAGCTTCAAGCGCTGCTTCTTTCGTCGAGGCTTCACCGATCCGATTAAAAATCTCACGCTCACTCACAGTCCCATTCGCCTGCGTCTCGCGTTTAATTTCCTTTCGATAGATGTACCAGACGAACGGTGAATGTTTCTGCCGCCAGTCAGCCACAACCATCTTATCGCCCAGCTTCAGCTCTGCAAGCCCGTGCATTTTCGCAGTCGCACGCCCTGCCTCGATCTCGGCAATCACTGGTGCAACCGCTTCTGCATTAGCCAGACCAGCTTCAACGTGTGCATTCAGTCTGCGAATAGCCTCGGCCGGATCAAGCAGTCGGCCCAAAGCATCACGACGACCGAGCTTATAATGCACCGCAGTAACCGCATCACTGAGGTTTGCATCGCTTACTTCAAGCTCGATCCGCTTAGGTCCGCGCTCAACACGAACCATGTCTACTGCTCCCCCAGAGTCGAGGGAACAAAGATTATCATTCATCCAAGTTTCACTCATCATCTTCCTCATCAAGTGCTTTGTCGAAGGCGGCTATATCATTCAGCCCCTCAACTTTGACTTCCACTACGTCGATTTCGAGAGAACCTAGGGAACTGAAATCAGGCATTCCATCTTTCTTCCCTAATTCCAACTCCTCTTTCGACGGCTTATAGGCAGCTCGTAGTTCGCGCACAGTGCCGCTTACCTTGAGCTCTACTTCCTGCCCCAGCTCTAGCTTGGCTAAAGTCTCGTCAGGAAGGTCAAGAAACATAGAATGTCTCATGGGGATGATAGTGGGCCATATAGAAAAAACTATACAGCCCACTATCCTTTCTACAGCTTACGCCGTCGCGCCCTGAAGCGCGTGCCAGTTTGTGCCATCGCACACAACAAGCGCCGCTTCATTCTGCGCCACACTAATCACCGTGGTCGTGTCGGAGTCCTCTTTCACTGTAATCGCTTCCGCCGCATCGGCAGTATTAACGATCCAGAAGATCAGCCCCTCGCTTTCTGCCGGGAGCAGCAGATCGATCGCACCTCCGCCCGGATCACAGATAACCACAGGTGGGGTCTCGGCCGAAAGCGCAATCTGTGCAGCTCCAGCATTCACTACATACGTCCGCATCCGCATCTTTGTCTCGACAAACGGGGCGAACATATGGGCGTTTTCGAGCGTAGAAACTCGTGCCATTTCAGTTCTCCTTACGCGATAGTGGCGTTGAAGCCACCAATGTAGCCCGAAGTCAGTCCACCGAAATCGACTTCCAGTGAGCACTCGGTCTGCCAATAACCACGCCGAAGGTCCTCA
>Ga0070749_10002093_pt1 | contig 13425 bp, 16 predicted proteins | sample VirMetDEL_Nov_18_FD_75180 | JGI IMG/M metagenome (GOLD analysis project Ga0070749, IMG submission 75180) | Aqueous microbial communities from the Delaware River and Bay under freshwater to marine salinity gradient to study organic matter... | ecosystem: Environmental > Aquatic > Marine >...
CTACTGGCTTGGATTGCGTCCTGAACGGGACGTATATAATGCGCTTATCAGATACGCTGAACCAGATACTGAGGTTGACTTTATGTGGTCTATTAGATATGATTGCGCGGAATACAGGTATAGTGGGTTTTGGTTGTTTGATGGGTGTAATATACCTGATCATAGTTATGTATCGGACTACAATGTAAATGTCTGGCCTTAATACAGAGGATTGACAAATGAAATTTGCTAATACTAATGTAGACATTGAGACTTCTGGAGACTTCCAGACGGGCCGCTTTGGATTTGACATGAACGCTAAAATGGCAGATATGTTGTCCAATAAGATTTATACTGACCCTATCTATGCCGTAGCCCGTGAATATATTGCAAATGCAGTAGATGCACAAGGTATGAATGGTGCACTTAAAAAACCCGTGGAGATTAAGCTGCCCAACAATCTAGACCCCATATGGTCAGTACGTGACTACGGTCCAGGTTTATCTCAGGCTGACGTTATGGGCGAAGCCCCCGACTACAGAGGACTATTCAATACATATGGACATTCTAATAAAAACGATAGCAATTCTGCTATTGGTGGATTTGGCCTTGGTTCTAAGGCTGGTTTTGCATATGTCAAGTCCGGTGGTGCCTTTAATGTAATATCTTTTCATGGCGGTGAGAAGAAAACATATACTTGCCATAGGGATAGCGATGGTATGCCTACGGTGTCTCTTATGCAAACAATACAAAGTGATGAACCTACTGGCGTTCGAATTGATATCCCTGTAATTTCAGATGATTACCAGACTTTCCTGGAAAATACTCGCAGGACGGTCAAGCATATGGATTGTGAGTTTATTTTCAAGGGGACTACGGAGGTAGTTAAAGAAACTCCTGAGTATGCCTTCATAATGGAGGGAAACAATTATAAGGTTTGTATTCCAGCCAAGCACGCATATGGCGAAGAGCCCGAGATTGTTATGGGCGGTATTTCTTATCCTGTTCAGAAACGTCACTTTAAGGAGTATGTTTATCGGTTTTTGGGTACATGCCCCGTAATCTACGCTCCTATTGGTACGGCTGAATTGTCGGTATCCCGCGAAGAATTGTCATATGAGAAATCCACTATTGACAGTATTAATGATATCTGCCAGAATATCATAGACAATATTATTGCAGGGGTTCAGGCGGAAATTAATACTAAAGATAATTTGTTGGAGGCTTCTGCGTATTACCACGAGGTTGTGGGTTCTAGGTTGGGATTTATTAACGGTGCGAAGAGCATTACCTATAAAGGTGAAAAACTTCTCGACAGCCATGTTAGGCTAAGAGTACGTAGGGGTAGAACTTATTCCCCTGATTATATCTTAACTAGGAAGAATATTAAGGATTATCGAAAGCCTGCCAGGGAGTATGCCGATCTAAGTAACAGCTTAAGTAACCTCATAGAGGATAATACACTTATCATATGGGCTCGTATCAAAGGCCCAAAGGCTAAGTTTAAACAGCGCATGTATCAATATATGCTTGATAACGAGCTTGAAAACCTTAGAATTATTGTCCTTACCTGTGCCACTAAGTTTTCCTTCTTACGTACATTGGGTAAATACGCAAGGTATGTTAAACACGCATGCCTTGAAGACATGCCAGCATATGAGGGAGATTATTTCAGCAATGCGTCAGGTACTGCGTCAACATATATTGCTAAAGATAAGGACGACCTAACCAGGGACGTATCTACCTTTAACTGTAAGACACACGCTCCCGCGTCTTCACAATTTGACTACCTTGAGGTTGACTTTGCAGATACTTCTAAGGTATACTACTATTTACCTACTAAGAGGTATCGTTTGTATCCAGATTTTGAGGATGATACGGAGCTTCCCCGGCGTGCTTTGACCGATCTTATTAATATGCTAGATTTGCACAATAAAGTTGTGGCCATACCCTTTAATTATCAATGTCACGTTAAGAACAAACCTAATTGGATTAATCTTATGGATTACCTTGAGGACGAGTTTAAGGATTACTCTGTACCACAGGTTGTAATGGAATATGAGTACAGGGTTGAGGTTTATTCTTATGACGAACGTTATAAGGATTATGGTATGTCTACTTTAGAAAAATTAGGTATGCTGTTTAAAACTACTGCTACTAAAGACGATATATCTAAGGCGCGTCAATACATTGCGTATTGCAGGGTTATTGGTAAGGATGGTGCAATAGACCCGCAGTCGATCCTAAACAATATCCGTAAGAAAGTGGATAAATTACTTGACAAATATCCTATGTTGAGTATACTAGGTAGAACGGTTGATAAAGCAGAATTAGATAAGGTAAAAGAATATATCGCAATGATTGACAAATTTAAAGGAGATAAGAATGACTGAAGCTATTCCATATATTGTGCTGAGCAACGCAATTTCATTGACTATTGACAATGAACATTATGTGGTGCCTAGTACGCACCCTAATTTTACTCAGTTAAAGGACGCTATTAAACGTAAGCAATGGGATGTTGTGCCCGATCTTATTGATATTCCACGGGCGGTTGAAAATTATTCTAAAGGTGCTGTTACGGTTGTCGATGGGATTGTTAAGTACAATGGTCTGCCCGTCCACAACGTATTGACTAATAAGATGTTGAGCCTTATGAATGAAGGCTTCGACATTAGTCCTTGGGTTAACTTTATGAACAAGTTGTATACTAATCCGAGTCCGGACAGTATTACCCAATTGTATGCTTTCCTTGAGCGTGCTAAATTGCCACTTACGCCAGACGGAGATTTCCTGGCATACAAGTATGTTAGTGATGACTTTAAAGACTGTCACACAGGTACGTTTGATAATTCTCCAGGGAAAGTTGTGGAGATGCCGCGTGAACAGGTGGACAGTAATCCCAAGCATGCTTGTTCGTCTGGACTACACTTTTGCTCCCGTGGATATCTCAGTTGGGGTTACGCCAGCGGTGATAACGTGGTATTGGTAAAGGTCAATCCCAGAGATGTGGTTAGTATTCCCGCTGATCATAAGCACGAAAAAGCACGCGCATGTCGCTATGAGGTTGTTGGTTGTGTTAATAAAGAGTACACTTTTGAGGACATGGAAAGTAACGCTGTCTTGGATAATCCCCTGGAACCAAAGGTTGAGGAAAAGACTTTCGGGGAGGTTGATAAGGATAGGATCGTAAAGGCTATCCTTAGATGGGGTGATCTTGAGGGTATAAATGAAGACCTTAGAACACTGTCCAAAAACCTTGGATACACTAAAGGTCAATTAATTGCTCTTGTGCCGTATGAGAGAGGATACCGCTTAGAACATAGCACAAGTGATCGTGAGATTACCAAAGAAAAAGCGGCTGCATTGCCTATGCATGCTGTATTTATTGTAAAACGTAAATCTAGAAAATACGCCTAAACCAAAAGGGGGCTTCGGCCCCCAAACTTTCTGATAGTGAGAGGTTGAGACAATGAAACGTCCAGCAATTATATGTGACATTGATGGTACTGTTGCAGACATAACACATCGTTTACATTATATTAAGGGCGAGCCTCATGTTGGGGATATTTATCGGGAGGTAGGTGTCCCCAATGCTAAGGATAAAAAGTACAGGGTTAACTTTATTTATAAAGGAGTAGATTATGATGTGTATGATCTAGAACCTTTGCATGATAACTTCTATAGTAATTTTCGTACACATAATTTAGACAATCCTTCACGTTACCGCAAAGTTAAATCCTACAGTAAATTCTACGGCTCCGTCTCAGAAGATACCCCAATTGACACCACGATTATTTTGATAACTGAGTTTGCAAATGCTTTGGGTATTCCTATTATATTCTGTTCCGGACGACCAGATAGCTGCGTAAATAGTACTGTTAAGTGGTTACAGGAGCATATTATTGAGCCTCATGGTGTTGTCAATCATGATTTATTTATGCGTGAGACGGGAGACATGCGTAAAGATTGTATTGTAAAGCAAGAGATTTACGAAAAATACATTGAACCTATCTATGACATCATTGCAGTTTTCGATGATCGCCAACAAGTTGTTGACATGTGGCGTGATCTTGGGTTACAGTGTTATCAGGTTGCTAAGGGAGACTTTTAATGAATAAAACAATTAGCATGCAAGCATTTGTGAATGCATTCACACAAGACCTCTTTGGAACCACCTTAGAAGATGTCCAGGAGGCTGGTCCATGTGTTACCTGCGGAGGACCTGCAGTGGATTTCATAGATAGCTTTTCGGTGCGTGAGTATAACATCCCAGATATGTGCCAAAGCTGCCAGGACAATACCTTCAGGGAGGTTGAAGACGTTATTGACAAGGAATTCGACGAGTGACAAGAGTAATCTTTAAAAACCGCTCTGGGGATACCTTAGAGGGTGACATTGTAGGTTCTCTGCGGGATGGAAGGCATTGGGTGCGTGTGTATGATTGCCCATTGACACCTGTGTGGTTTGGTGGTAAGTTACATAAGTCTGATTACACAGATTATCCCGTTAGTTACGACGACATGGAGGTTGTTGACCCGTGAACATATTCTATCTTGACTCAAACCCACGTTTGTGTGTTAGTTATCATTGCGACAAGCACGTAGTTAAGATGTGCCTTGAGTATGCTCAATTACTTTCTACAGCACATGCTGTATTAGATGATCGTGAAATTGGGTATAAGCCTACGCACAAGAACCATCCATGTGCCGTCTGGGTACGTGAGTCTAATGGTAATTATATCTGGCTTTGGTCTCTCTTACAATCAACTTATGCCGAGTTTACAAAACGTTACAGCAAGGTTCATAAGGGTCAGAGAGAGGGTCTGCTAGGTATATTGTCGAATTACCCTAGGAATATACCTAGGTATTCTGTGCTGGAGGATAAGTTTCAGACGCCAGTGCCCCTTTGCATGCCTGACAAATATAAATCTGACTGTGCCATCGAGTCGTACAGAGCTTACTATATGGGAGAGAAACGTGAGATTGCAACATGGAAAACAGATAAACCGGAGTGGTGGATAGATGAATAACTTTGTATGTATTATGCGGGGTGTTCCCGGAACTGGGAAAACTACTGCAATCGAGAAGGTATTTGATGCTTGTCCTGACGGGTGGGACCTTGTGTCAGTGTCAGCAGATTATTTTTGGCATCTTCAGAATGGTAGGTGGTCTGAGGAATATACGTTTAACGCCAGTCGTATTGCGGAGTCACACGCCTTTTGTCGTGGTATGTTCTACGCTGAAGCTGTAGCCCCTCATTGGGGTAAGAGCAAGGGCATTTTCGTCGATAATACGAATATTAAATTAAAAGATTTTCAATGGTATATTGACATTGGTAGATATCTTGGGTATGATATTTATCAGTGGATTCCTACTGATCTTAAGGATTCGCAGGAGTTGTTTGAAAGGAATGTACATGGGGTCTCTCTGGATACTATTCAGCGTATGCTGGATACTTTTGAAGAGAGTACCTTGAAGCATTTTGAAGGGATTAGGACATGACTGCAGGAGGCAGAGCGATGGGTCCGCAGAAAAATAAGAAAATTAAACAGCCACCTAGGGGACGGGCCATAAAAAATCGCAATAGTTTAGCAAAAGAGATAACCACTTCTAAGTGGCGTACTAGAGTTGTTCCCAAGGAGAGGCCCAGAGAGGATGAGAAGAAAGATATAAAGGAGAGTCTAGATGAGTGATGTAAAGAAGGAACTATGATCGACTACGGCACGTCCCCCCGCCTCAAGACAGCCCTAGACAAAGCAAGGAAGTTAATAGAATGATTAAATTACTATTGTGGTTAGCACTAGTATGTGTTAATTTCTCAATTTCTGTAGATAGCGCCCAAGTAGAGCTTACTTTATACCTAATGCACATTACTTTTATGGTGTCTGCTTTGGTGTTCACACTGATTGACGAGGACTAATGAAACTGCCTAAATTAGAACCAGATGACGGTCCACTTAAGACGCCCAAGGTGTCTGAAATGGCTATTGAATACAAACAGTCACAATGGTTCAAAGACCTAACTTCACGTGTACAAAAGGATTATGACCGTCACCTAAGACTACTCAGCAAATCTGAGAACGGTAAAATGAGGCTTGATGAGATTAGTCGTAGGATGGCCAGGAAGCTACACGAAGCTGTAGCAGAACAATCTAATGCACACGACGCAGATAAATTTGCTCTTGTCTGGAGAAGGGTTTATAACCTAGCTATTGATCTTGATTATATACGGGAGAACCCTTTTCGTGATCTCAAGATGGTTAAGCAGAAGCCCAGGGATGTTGTGTGGACAGACGAACAGGTTAAGAAGGTTGTTCTGTATGCTGTAGAAAAAGGCTACGACAGGGTTGCAAAACTAGTTTGTTTGTGTTACGATACTGCACAACGACCTGGAGATATTATGGAACTTAAGCGTAGCAATATCCGCAAGGATGACTCTGGATACTTTGTCGATTTCTCACAGAGCAAGACAGGTAAGCTGGTTCGTCCTGCCCTCAGTCCTACTACTGTGAAGCTACTGGGAATTACTGATAGTTGGTTGCAATGGGACCTGTACCTGTTCACAGAGAATGAACAATCGTTGACTACAGCACAGAAGAAATACATTGAGGGGCAATTTAGGGAGATTAGAAATGAATTGGGATATAGTGAAATCCAAATTAGAGACCTTCGTAGAAGTGCCATTACTCAAATGGGGGGTGTTTCTGATGATCTTATTATGTCTGCTTCTGGTCACATCAACCGGAACCAATTGAACACGTATTCAATCAGGACAAGGGAAAAGGCTTTAGAGGCCCAGAAATCAAGAAATTCAAGCTTCTTACAGGAGGATGAATGAGTATTAGGGATTTAATAGACGGGCTGAATCTGCAGGAAGGTAAGAATATTCGTGTAGACTGTCCTAATTGTGGAGGCAGCAGGACACTAAGTATTGCCTCCAAATTGGGGGAGGTAAAGTACAATTGTTTTAGGCTAGGATGTGATACTTATGGACGATATACAGATCGTATTGATGTTGATCATGTTGTTGATGCTTTGGTGGATAACACCAAAAGACCCTCCAAACACAAATTGAAGGGAACCATTGAACTTTATGATAATTTCTTTGATCCTTCCCCAAATGCTCTTAAGTGGTTCAATCAGTATCCAGTATCTAGTAGGTTTAAGGAAGAACTGCATTATGACCCCAAAGAGAACCGGGCCGTGTTCTTATATGGAGACTCAGAAACAGGATATGCGGCCATTGGACGAACACTTGACAAAGGTGTGAAGCCTAAGTGGAAAAAATATGGAAATTGTCTATTGCCTTTTCAGAGAGGTTGTGGTAAAACGGTCGTCCTTGTGGAAGATGTGGTATCTGCGTTGGCCGTAAGTGCTCTTGAGGACTACACAGCAATAGCTCTTGGCGGGACTTACATGGTTCCAGGTTTGTTGGGACACATTTCCAAGTTTAGTAATGCTATTGTAGCCTTGGACAAAGACGCCACTTATAAGGGGCAGAAAGAGATTGAAGCTAAGTTACAGTGGGTTTTGCCTACACGGTCTGTTCTACTAGAACATGATCTTAAAATTTACCCCAAGGAGGATTTGTGGACAATATTGAAGTAGATGGTACAATGCGACCGGAGTTGCTTGCACTACTTCTGAGAAAGGATTTCTGGAGAAAGTACAAGTTTAAGGTTGTACCGGAAATGTTTGCTAAACCGGTTAATATCCTATACAAAACAATCTCACAATTTCATGATCAGAATGAAGAAGATGATCTGGACAAGGTAAAGCTGTGGGAGATGATTAAGATAGATCATCCGGTCCTTACAGATGCCGTAAGGCTAGACTTGTATGAACTTACTGAGTCAATTAAGGACTGCAACGAGTGGTCTGAGGAATTTGCTGAGAAGGTACTTACGTCTGTCTGGAAACAAGAGATTTTCAGGCAAATAGCAGAGGTTGGAGTATTAGGCTCTCAAGGAAAGATTAATAACTTAGAGGGTTTGAAGGATATTGTAGACCGTCACTCAGATGGTTTCATTCCCAAGGATAACTTCGTGGAAAACACGATGGACCTTGAAGACCTTATAGCTGACGACGAGAACCTACAGAAGTGGGACTTTGGACTGGAACCGTTGCAGGATAAGCTAGGAGGTATGTCTGCGGGACAGTTTCTACAGATCATGGCACGACCAGATGCAGGTAAGACTGCGTTCCTGATTAGTGCTGTGTGTGGGCCTGGAGGCTATGCCAGCCAGGGTGCTAAGGTAGACTGGTATGGTAACGAGGAACCAATTAAGCGTACTCGCTGGCGTTGTATTTCTTCACATACGGGTATGACTAAAGGGGAACTGGAACAGAACGTATCTGGTGCTAACGAGCTATGGGCTACCATTAAACAGAATGTACGCACCTTTGACATTCCCTTTGGTACTCCTGTGGAACAGATTGCGGTACGTACACGTGATCGTAGGCCGGATATTGTAATTGTTGACCAGATTGATAAACTAGGCGTACAGCCTATGGCTGGTAACTTTGTTAACGAGACAGAACGCTTACGTATCCTGTATGTTAAGTTCAGAGAGATTGCTAAGAAATATGATTGTCTAGTTATTGGTGTTTGTCAGGCGTCAGCAGAAGCGGAAGGAAAGAGAATTGTTACATATGATATGGCTGAGAACTCTAAAACAGGAAAAGCAGCAGAGTGCGATGTCTTTATTGGCGTCGGAAAGTCTGGTCTGAGTGACCAGCATCTTACGGAGGACAACACCCGATACATTACCGTGTCTAAGAATAAATTGGACAGTGGGTGGAAGGGTACTATGTCCTGTCTAATTCAACCTAGAATATCGAGGTATGTACCGTGAGTAAGATAATGCTGAGTATAACTCCGTATAATGATGATTCTTTTGAAGTTTTTATACGGGATGATGAACGGGGTATTGATATAGCTTTGGCGGGTAAGTACACATATTATGCCAATAGAGAGAAGGTCAAGGAGATATCTGAAAAGATTGCTCCTAGATGTTTGTGGACAACGTATGAGAGGGTAAATAAATGAAGAACTTTGTACTTGGAAATATAAGTAACCCAGACACAGTAGTTGAGAACACTATGTGGCACCACAAGATTACTATGGATGGTACTCTTAGAACTTACCCCTTACCTGTTAAGGATAAAGTGTGGATTTACATCAATGGCGATAAACTTACACCGAAACAGTGTTTCGCTTTGTTCTGTTTGATTATGTCTCCAGGATATGCAAATAGCCGTGAGCTATCTGAGCCTATTATTGAAGGTGATATTGCTACTTGGGATGATATTGTAACGGGAGCTAAAAAATGATTTTCAATTACCTAGATACACGTATTCTGCCATACACAATTGTTGCATTGATCTTATATGTGTTATCGGGCCTGACTGGATTACTTACATTTTCATGGCAAAGTATGGCCTTGGTATACGTGCCTTTGATTGTCTATGCGGTAAGCTGCTTCTTCTTAAGGGACGACCTGTGAGAGCATGTCTTGACGTAGAGAACTCTACGAAAGAACGCATAGTAAAAGACAAAACTAAGAACGACATTCTGCCGTTTCACGGTACGAATGAACTTATCTCTGTGGGTGTTCAGGACATAGACACAGGGCAACAATGGTATTTCTTCTTTAACCACAACGACTTAAAGGACCCAGAGGTAAATAAGAAAAGTACCAGGGAACTACAGGAACTGCTTGACAAATGTAGTTTGCTGGTAGGGCACAACTTCAAACACGACTTAATCTGGCTACTCTCCTGTGGCTTTAGGGTCACTTGCAAGAAATTCTGGGATACTCAGATTGTTGAATACCTATTAGCTAAGGGCCAAGTGGGGCAGAGTTTCGCTCTAGCCGCATTAGCAGAGAAATACGACTTGCCTCGTAAGAAGTCTGACTTGGTTGATGCCGGTAAGCTGTACTACACAGATATGGCTCTTGTTGAGGAATACGGTCTAGGCGACATCAATACAACTACGCACTTGTTTAAACATCAAGAGTTGCGTATGTACGAGAAGAAGAACCGCTCTCTTGCTGCCAGCCTCATTATGATGAACGAACTCATGGAGGTCCTTGCTCGCTGGCAGTCTAATGGTATCAAGATTGATCGTGTTGAACTTGCAAACGTTCGCGCTGAGTACGTTAAAGAGCGGGATGCCCTTAATATTGAATTGAAAGCCTTGGCCCGAGAGGTTATGGGTGATACGCCTTTCAACCTCAATTCACCTGATGACAAGAGTATGATTATCTTCAGTCGTAAGGTAGTAAACAAGAAGGATTGGAAAAGTGAATTTAACATTGGTACGAATGATCAGGGGAAGAAGAAAAGACGACCACGGCTCTCCCAATCTCAGTTCAAAGCGAAAATTAGAAACCTTAGTGAAGTGGTACATAGAACTCGTGCAACACGGTGCGAAGCCTGTCACGGTAAAGGCCGGTATCATTTTAAGAGGAAAGACGGTTCTCTCAGCAAGGCAGTGCGTATATGTAAGCAATGCTCCGGTAACGGAGTTATCTATTCTAATACTGGTAAAGTTGCAGGATTTAAATTTACTCCTAAGACAGTCAAAGACGTTTCGGCTGGCGGCTTTGAAACGAGTCATGCAATGCTTGAACGACTCGCCAAGGAAGCGCCTAGCCCTGAAGCGAAGAGGTTCGTGGAAGGGACTGTACGGCTTAATGCCCTAAATACTTACATCAGTACTTTCTGTGACGGCATCCTAAACAACATCACGAAGCGCAACTTCTTACATACAAATTTCAACCAGACTATTACAGCAACAGGGAGGCTTTCTTCCAGTGACCCCAATTTCCAGAACCAGCCCAGAGGGAGTACCTTCCCTGTTAGACGTGCTGTTGTATCTAGGTTTGACGGCGGGCACGTTATTGAGGCTGACTACGGACAACTAGAGTTCCGTTGTGCTGCTGCCATGTCACACGATGAGGCAGCCTTACAGGACATTCTGAACAAGGTAGATGTTCACGTATTTACCAGAGATACCTTAAATGCTGCTGGACTGGATATTGACAGGCAGGGAGCTAAGACACACACATTTAAACCGTTGTATGGCGGTGAATACGGCACTCCTGCCGAAATGACGTATTATCAAGCGTTTAAAGACAGGTACAAAGGCGTGGCTAAGTGGCAGGATGAGTGCTGTGAGTCAGTTATCAATACCAAACTCCTAGAAATTCCGTCTGGTCGCCAGTATAATTGGCCTAATGCCTACCGAGATTATAAAGGTAAGGTGCAACCTAAGACGCAGATTGTTAACTACCCCGTACAGGGATTTGCTACAGGAGACATCGTGCCCTTGGCATGTATTCTTGTGGATAGGGAGATGCAGCGTCGTAATCTGAAATCTATACCTTTTCTCACGGTCCATGACTCTGTAGTAGTAGATACACATCCAGATGAACTGGAAATTATACCACAGCTTCTTGCGGATTGTATGCTTGCAGTTAAGAAAGAGATGTTGGCTAGATACAACTATGAGTTTACTGTGCCTCTTTCAGTAGAAGTTAAGAGTGGAATTAATTGGCTCGATTCAAAAGAGGTCTTGACAAAAGAGCATAAGTATGATACAACTGTTCTTTCTGAATCTAGCAATGACGATGATTTTTTTGACGACCCACTTGATGATATAGGAGTAGCTTAAATGAGTAAGAAGAAAGAAACCGGAACCGCAGTTGCAACCACAATGACAGATGAGGATCGCCGCCGCATCCTGGCGATGTCAGGACAGGTTATTAGTGGTAGCAATAACTTTATCCCAAAGGTAAAGGTTAACAAGGTGCCAGTAGACGAGGAAACAGGTGAAGATTTGCCTGTGGGCGTGGTCTGCTATATGTCCAAGGCCCATGAGAAGATGGTATATGCCAAACGAAAGGAAACGGTAACCTTCACTCCGTTTGCCCACCGAAAGCGGTACGAGGCTTACGACAGTGCCGCTAATAACGGTAAAGGCGGTATCACAGGACGATCAATCCTGTTTGTAAACTGGAATGAGGATATTGTAGCCAGCAATGGTCGCCTCAAGGCCGGTAAGAATGACGATAGCTTGCCCGAGACAGTGGCTGTTAAGTGTAAGCACGTATTCTTTGGGCTTATCTCGTTTACGGGTGTCGATGCCAAAGGTGAGGTCGTTGTTGTGGATAACGAGCCGGTGTTCGTTCAGATCGGTGGCAAGGCTTTCATCGAGTATGGCGACATGATGAAGGAAATGGAGGGTAAAATCCTCTGCACTTACGATATGGAATTGTCTGCAGTCCACCGTGGTGAGGGCATATACACTATGGAGTTGAAGTTTATTGATGTTACAAATCCCTCTGAGTTCTCTCCCGAGAAGATGGAAGCACTGGAGACTTTCTCTGAGTATATCAATGCTGAGAACTTGATGATTTCGAAGAAATTCGATAGCATCACTAAGAAGTACAACGACGATGGGCCTGATCTAGAGGATGGCTCGGGAGACCTCGCAGATGATCTGCAGGATGTCGAGGATGTAGAGTATGAGGAAGTAGCCTAATGCAATCTGAGGTCATGTTGGCCCAAATACAAGACTACCTTCAAAAATCCAATGAGGGTAGTCCTGGCATGGCCGAAGACATCATTGAGGCTGCTGGAGAGCGGTTTAAGGAAATCCTTAGCCGCACCTTCAACCAAGACAGACGGGCGTTCAGGGTGTCTATGTCAAACTCTGGGCGTCCTGCGTGCCAGCTTGTGATGGAGCGTGATGGCGTTCTTGGGGAGAAAAAAGACGCTGCCTTCCGTATGAAAATGCTGATCGGTGATGTGGTTGAAATTCTCTTGCGGGCTGTTATGGAGTCGGCTGGTGTCAAGATAATGGCATCTAATCAGAAGGTCAGCTTACCTCTAGACGAGTACATTACTGTCCGTGGTGAGTTGGATTTTGACATTGGAGGCTATGTCTGGGACGCCAAGACAGCATCTAACTGGTCTTTTAAGAACAAGTGGAAGGCTGGTTTTGACCACATTGAACAGTATGATGATTTCGGATACTGTGCTCAGTTGTACGGCTATGCAGAGGCCAAGGGCGTTAAGGCTGGTGGCTGGATCGTAGTCAACAAAGAGACCGGAGATTTAGCTGTGGTGCCCGCTAAGGATACCCCAAAGTACCGGAAGAAACATATTGACAAGCTGACACATAACGTGTATAAGGTGTTGGATACGGAGCGTCCCTTTACTCGTGAGTTTGAAGACGAGGAAGAGACTTTCTACGGCAAACCCACAGGGAACCGTGTGTTAGGTTTCACGTGTAGCTGGTGTGACTGGAAGACCAAGTGCTGGCCCAACCTAGTCAAGAAACCACAAGCTAAGTCCAAAGCCAAGAACCCGAAAATGGTCTGGTACACAGAATACCACGAGGAGACAGATGAAGCCAAGGTCGAAGAAGAACAAAG
>Ga0070749_10002095_pt1 | contig 13419 bp, 15 predicted proteins | sample VirMetDEL_Nov_18_FD_75180 | JGI IMG/M metagenome (GOLD analysis project Ga0070749, IMG submission 75180) | Aqueous microbial communities from the Delaware River and Bay under freshwater to marine salinity gradient to study organic matter... | ecosystem: Environmental > Aquatic > Marine >...
TACACCGACACCATTGATAGCAAGATTCAAAATCTTGTCGATATTGAAAAAACTCAAAACGCCAATAGCCAAAGGTAGCAATGCGCAAAATGGAAAATAACTCTGTTCTTCTTGGCAATCCATTTATTTCTCTTTTTCTTTATGCCATTTTAAACAGAAATATCAAATTCTTCTACCTTTTCCCCTGATAAACTGATTCCTGATAATTCCTTTATCTTGTTCAATTTCTCTCCAGTAAGATGTTTATGAATATACTCAATCACTATACCATGTGTTATGATTAAAATTTTATCATTCCTGTTAATAGTGTCAATGTGTATTTTAGAACGATGTTCAACATCTTTGACCTTCTCAACACCAAGTATAGGTTTTATATATTGTGATGTTTCTTTTGTCACATGAGCTTTAATACCGGGAGGCTTTATCCAACCCAAAAACTCACTTATATTGGTATCTATTGAAATTTCCAACTTTTTGTTATAATGTAACAAGAAAAATTTCTGTAGATTTACAGCGGTCTCTCTGGTCCGTAGAAAGGGAGAACAAATGATTTTGTTTGGTAATCCAAATCTCAGAAAAATCGAATGACCCACTATGTTAATTTTGGGGTCAGCTTCATTCTTCAAAGGTGGGTCGTGACTGTAATAACCAGGTAAACCATTGCCGTTTCTGAATTTTTTCTCCCCGTGCCTAATCCATAAAAGCGACATTTTTAAACTGATTTTTTATTAAAAATAGTTCCAAATAAAAGATGGATACAAAAATCAAATTCTTCATCTTCGAAACGACGGTTCCGATGAACCTGTCGAAGGGTGCTATTTATATAACACCCTATGGCGAAGATTATGTTAACATCTTTCGCTCAATAAAACAATATGAAAAGAACGTAGAAAAAATAGAAGATACAGAAGATACGACGAACGTATTCATAGACAGAGGCGTCTATACATCTTCTATTGATTTTAGAATAAAAAACCCCACCTTGCCTCGAAATGCTGTTTTCATTCAATCAGGAAGTAGCATACAAAATCTCTTGAAAAAAATAGAAAATAAAGAAGAGTTATATTCTTACGATATTTTTTCTGGAAAGAACAAGGGAATATTGAAACCCAGTGATCTTGAAGATTTAGAGAAAAACATCAAAATCTTTTACTATGTGATGTTACAATTTATGAGCGCGGGTTATCATAAAGGACAAAACAATCGCAAGGTTCCGGATTGGTGTGTCTGTTTCAATGAACCGGTTATGAAGTATTTCATTCACTATTTTGAAATTCCGACTGAAGCGCCTGATATCGGTGTTGTGGACCAGTTTCTTACCACGCCGCAGTTTAGAGAAATGATAACTTTTCAGATGATGAAATTCATGGCGAATTATGTTGTTAACAATAACATTATAGACCCCAGTGATGTCGAGTCTTGGTACGACATAAAAATTTGGATGTCAATTAAAAACAAGATTTAAAATTTTATAATAAAGTATTATAAAATGATTACCTTACCTACAAGCTGGATTTATCCAGGAAAAGTCCATAGAAATCTTGTTAGATTACAAAAGTTAGAAAGAGACTCGTTATTTCATTCGTTTCTAACTTGTACATATCCATTATATCAATCAGTTTCTAATTTGAATGATAAATTTCTGTATATCAACAGATTAAAGATGTCCTTGATAAATCACAATGAAAACTACGAAAAATATATGAAAGAAACGAATCATGATATCATCCTACAAAATCTAAGTAATGATTTTGAGGTTAATATTTACCTATTAAGATGTGCCGTTGATGATACGTTACTGAAGAAATCTTATATTTATTCCGATGATTCTCCTACCATACTTTTAGAAGAATGTGAGCATTTTTATCCTCTGGGTATCAATGAAAAACACGGCATACATACAATGTTTTTTGAGGGTATAGACGATGAATTTAGAAGGTCAATTGAGGCATTTGACAAGAGTGAAATATCGGAAAATTACTCAGAAAACATTGAAGATGAAATAACCATAAATTATTCACATATACTTAAGTATGATGTTGGGAGCGTTTTAAAGAGTTTAAAGCACTTGAAGTTAAAATGAACATCCAAAGATACGAAGACACTCTTCACGGTTCTCATATACAAAAAGAGAAACACTTACCTACAGGAAAAGAAAACGATAAGCAAGACGAGCGTAATGTTTTGTATAGCATTCATCAACGTGGCAAGCGAAAAACTTTATGGTATCAAAGCAACTGGGTGACGATGGAAGCCAACAGTGTCCCAACCAACAAAGAACGCGTTACCTATAAATCTAAAATCTTCCCTTATCACGCCTTACATCGTTGTTTGATGACTACGGTTTTACCGGAAGTAAAAGTCAAGCCTGGTGAAAATGTATCAATTAGCTGGTGTGATAATATTTTCATCAACATGATTAGAGATTTTAGATTAATGTTCAATGACACTGAACTTCAGTGCGGTAACACTAAAGTTTTGTTCTCCAAGTATCATGATTTAGACTTAAATTACATCCCCGAGTCATACGACCCTCGAGTCTTGGATTCACATCCAATTTCCATCCGGGTTCCATTTTGCTATGATGGAGACCCCACCGATGCATTCCCATTGTCTCTTTGTGGTCAAAACGATAGATTGCATCATGTATTCGATTTTAATTTAATGCTTGAAAATTTGATATTGATGAAAGACGCAGAAGATAACGTTATTGATGTTGATATGTCGAAACTCGAAGTAACAAATAATGTAGACTGTGTACCAATACCTGAGTTGGAAGGTCTCTACACGACTCATACAAGTAAAGAGTGTGACCTCAGCAATTGTAAAGAAAACGATGTGGATGGTGTTCGTGAGTATTTTGTAAAAAATTCTTACTATATTGAAGATGACAATGAAGTGGCACTTGGTAAAAGAATTCAACTAAAATTTGACTCCAAGACCAACTATCCCGTAGAAGAGATGGTATGGGGTGCTGTCAATGTTACCATGACCGACAAAATGAAGTCTCTTATTGTCACCACAACTAGTAACAAAACACCAGTAAAGAACACTAAACTTGAAACTACACTATCCACTATTATCGATAACAAAGATAGTTTCAAGACTGAATATGCTTATCGTGGAAATGTAAATGGGTATATTAGAGGATTGAGTAAATGGGTAAATGATGTAACAATACCAGACGGCAAATCATTCAGACCAGGTGTTAATTTCGCTGGAGGCAAGATTACCATCAATACTAACAACGATAAATTAAATTGTAAATTTATGGCTTTTGTGATTATGTTTCATACACGCAGATTCTTGTTCAGAACCTACCCAAAGACGCAAGAGGAAAGACTTGTTAAAGGGGCAACAATTGAACTTGTAAACGAATAATTTTTTATATTCATATGAATATAAAATGAACTTCAAAATTAATGGACTTGATGAAGATTTTGTGACTATTCCAACTATAGCAGATGGTTCTTGTATGTTTCATTCTATTCTACAATCTTTCAATAAAACTTATATAAACTCTTCAATCAAAGATAAACAAAAAATTTCAAGACAATTTCGAAATGACCTATCTGATATTCTGGATGAAAAAATAGATGGTCAAACGTGTTACAAACAGTTAAGTAGGGGTCAATTAGAGGACTTTTCAAAAATTGTTCCTGAAACCTCACTAAAAAACATGAAAATGTCTCTAAAATCAAATGAATGGGGAGATGTTAGATTTCTGGAACTCATATCCAATATCCTGGATTTAGATATTTATGTAATTTGGAAACAAAGTAGTGATTTATATGTTTTGGGAGACAACGAATTATATTATAAAAACCGCGATAGTATTATCATTTTGAATTCTGAAAACAATCATTTTGACACAGTTGGTATGAAATACAAAAACAACATCAGAACACTTTTTGACAAGAATGAACCTGTAATTGAACATCTTCGGTCAAAATTGGTATAAAGAAGTTCTTAATAAAAAATGACTCACGGAACTTCCCCTACTGCTACTGCTTCCCAAGGACCTACTACCACACAGGAATTTGGAAAGTATATTAGATATTTTCAAGATTCCCACAAAGCTATCATGAGATGGAACAGTATTTTGAGTAACGCCCCATCTTCGGGAATTACTATTAAAGGAACCGATGGCGGTGAAGATACTATCCTCCGTAAGAGTGATATCGCCAAGTATTCGCAAATCTACATTCAGGAACTCGGAGACTTAAAGTCGATTTACGCGACCAGAAAGCGCAAGACTAACCGCACTAACAGTCAGCTTCGCTCTCTTTACTATGTTTCAGACCAACTGGTGGCTTTCTATACAAAGGCAAATCTTGGTCCCATTGACCCTGAATCAGGAAAGGGAAAACTTGCCGATAAGCTTTCTCTAATTACGGAAAAGCGAATGGCTACTTCTGGAATCTTGATGTCTTTGTTCGCACGATACATTCATGTCAATGGATTGAAGACTTCGTCTGGAAGATTTAGTGTGGATGCGCGAATGAAAAAGGCATTTGCCACAACGAACTTCCGTTTGGATGGCAAGGATTTCTCCAAGCGTAAGATTGCTGACGGAACTACCGAAGAGAAAATCGAGGAACTTAAGGAAAAGATTTCACAGGGTAAGAAATCCGCTTTCGACCGTGTCGCATCCCGTGTGGATAAGAACGGTAAGAGCATGTATGACCCTAAAGAAGGTCTTTTGTACACATCAATGTGTACATTGAATAACTTCTTCCGTGTTCCCACACAACTCTTGACTGCCGATGAACGAAGTGCTTTGAATGACGAAGAGAATGTTGAGGCTGCTAAGGAACTTCAACAGATTCTTACTTACATCAAGAATCACAAGTCAGATTAAATTTTGTTAATTTTATTATTAATAACCAATGGGTTATTAATTTTCAACTTTTCTTTAGATGCAGCCTTAAAATCAAAGGTACAATTGTGGTCTTCGGGAAATTTACATTTACCACAAAAGACATTCTCACATCTACAGTTGAATAGAATAATAGTTTTTCTCTTACATTTTGAACAAGGCATTTTAAAATATCAATTATATTTAAACATTCAATTTGTAAATAACCAGCTATTATTGAAATCTCAGACTTAAATAATTTTTATCTCTTGTTTTTGTGTTAAAAATTTTAAAAATGCATTTTTATTTAAACAATCAGTTTTAAAAATGTCCAAGGTATCTGAAGAAGGTTTTTTATTTATCCATTCTAGTGTTTTCGATAAGGAACAAATTGAACTTAACCTCAGTGCCTGTGTTAATAACCTTCGAAAAATCGATCCAAAAATCAATCAATGTGATATGTATATCAATGTTGTTGAAAACAAGGACGGAATGAAATACGGGCATACTTATGCGTGGATAAGTGAACCCAAGATTTATTACGCTTTGATTGGAAAAAATTTCGATGGAACCGACCGTGTAAAAAGAGTACCAGATGAGAACTGGATGCCACCTGAAAAGCCATATGAAGAAGCTTTAGAAGAAGCAGAAGAATCAAGTAACTGGGGGCTTTTAGGAGAAGTGGAAGAAATGTATCGCAGACCGATGGTAAAAGTAGAGATGGAACCTTTAGTTGTTCCACCTGGGATAAAATATAGTGAAGAACAGAAGAAAACGTTAGAGACTGAAGAAAATTTCGGGTTTATTGAAATTTATCCTGCTAGAATAACAATAAGAAGCGAAGAGAATAAGATAAATTCAATCTATTCTAGTTGTATCCCAAGTTGGGTTACACAGGATATTCTGTATGAATTTTTCAATAAGTTCAACAAAGATACCAATATTCATATGTGTCCTAAAACTAAGAAAAAATTCTCGTATCCTAAGATTTCTGTCTCCAAAAACAAAACAAATAGCAAATGGAGAAATGGAGAAGAAAGTTCAAATGCTCAGATAACATTTTCACCGCTCAACAAGAATATGAGTTACTTCTTGATAAATGTTATAAAGAAGACAAAAATTAGAAATCCAAATACTAACAAAGATGAAATGTTGTTTTTCTCTCAGTCAAAATCAAGAACATGAATTTAAGGAGTTTATTGGAGATACAGCATAATAATACTGTTTTTTCCCATTATTTGTAACCGAAACCAGAGGTTTAGAAGAGGACTGGCAATTGCTTTTTGGTTGAATAAGAGACTCACATTGTTCTAACAACTGTTGATTTGCTGGTAATTTACAGTTTCCGGTGTTCGTTAGCCCTTGTATACAAAATCCAGAACATACCTTTGCATAGAATTGAGCTGTAGGTGAAATCTCATAATTTACATTACCTACTGGATAGATATATGTTTGTATTCCACTGATATTATTACATTTATTTAGATTACCAATGTCTATCGTTTGAATATCGTCATATTCACATAAAGCATTGGTTGAAGGTTGTACCGGTTTACTGGATTCTAAATACTTATTTAGAATTTTGTTGTTATAATAAATACAAATACAAGTTATAAATAGTATCTTTACCCATATAGATAATAAAATGGTATTCATTTTATTATAAATTTAATTAAAATAAGGTTCATATGAAGCCAAACGAACTAAAGGAGAGATATTGCTATACCCAGAACCAGATTCCACTACCTTTATAGAAGTTATTCGTTTATCTGTTATTTCATCTATTTGTATAACACCATTGTCGCCATTTAGCGATTTATTGATATCACTCGGATCATTGTTCAAATATAAATTTCTATCTTTTGATATAAACTGAATCAAAGAATTAGGGTTGATGACATTGGATGTGAATGGAGGAACTGAACTAAAACCTGTTGTTGTTATAACAGCTGAATTTTCTGAAATAGCGGATACTGTAACAGAGGGCACTATTGTCACCTCGAAAAACTTATCAGATTCGTAAGAAATGATATCTAAAAATTTTTGAAATTGAGGATTAGAACTTTCTGGTGGTGTTCTAGCAGTTACTGCCGTAAATTTATTACCAAACAAAAATCCTCCATTATTGGAAGAACTTAAGAATTTATTACCAGACAAGGATTTTGGAACATTATGAACAACGAATTCTTTACCATCATAGAACGAAGTTATGAAACTATCTTTCAAAAAATCTTGATATTCGTTATTATCGATACCCAAACCGAAAAAATCCTTTTCGCCTCCTGTTGTACCGTAATCATAAAAAGGAGTAAAATTAGAAGCTTGTGAACCTTGATAAACATTTCCCATGTAGATATAGAAAGGTTTCGATATCAGGTTTGAAGGTACTCTACCCACAGGAACAATCTTGAAGTTGAATTCTCCATTACTCGAAAGAACGAAATCTCCAACACGAATATTCTCGTTGGGTCTCTCAAGGTATATGGTTTGAGGACTTGAAATAACATCTTTGTCAACTTTCGACCTGGACTCGTAACACCATAGTTTTTGTGGATTTCCCAATTCAAGGAAATTTTTTCTATAGTGACCAAAATCTTGTCCACTGAACTGTATTGTTACAGCATCGTAGATAAAACCAGTAACTGAGTTTTGTGAACTTATTTGCGCCATGTTTATACTAGCCACTAACAATGGATTACAACGTATACATTCAGAACGACCGTATTGATTATTCCAAACAGGGGAGTAAAATGAGATATCGTTATAATAACTAGTATCAAAAGGAGTTTGTTTTATTTGGTAATTGTTAGCATTGAAAGATGCTTTATTATAGGTGTTGGCAATTGCTTCTTGTGTAGCTTCCTCTTCTTCAAATTCTTTAAAAACATACCCTCTTGGCTTTGATAATCCACCTCTGTAAAATGTTTGATTGTGTGTTATATCATATGTAGGGTTGTAGCCTCCTCCTACATCTGCGTTTGGAGTTATAGATGAGTTTTTGATATTTCCTATTTTATATGAGTTTATAATAGCATTTTTACCATCTTCAATCACTTTACTGTTGAGAATATTGAGATTGTTATTGGAAATGGTGTTATAATTAAACCCATTAAGAGCATATTGAGGATAATAGGTTAGTTGGTCTGTTGAGGCAGGGGGAAAAGATGAACTGCTATATTTGTAAAAATTAAACCATAAAACTTTGGTGTCAGTTATATCGTAAAAGGTTACTTGATTTTTCAACCATGGATTTACTCGTATAACATAAAAAAGTTTTTGGGTGACATTATACACTATGTCACCGCTCCTTAGCTTATTTTTAAAAGGATTGTAAGAGACTTTTTCTTGTGGAATTAAAGTATTGTTCTTGAATATAACGTTGTAGGAAGCATTTATAGCTGAAATATCCAACTCATTGTTTTCCCCTGAAAAAAACTTATTTTCGTCAGTTAAATTTGGAAGCTGGTTACAAGTTACACCATTGGTACAAGAAAGTGTATAATACTGTAAATCTGTTAAATAAGTATCGAGATTCGAAGCATATGCTTGACAGAAATTTCTTGAATTTAGCTGTTGTCCTTTGACAAAATTGTTTTTAACCTCTTTAGTTGTAGTAATACCATTAACTACTGAACTCACCTTTATATTTCTATATTTATCAAAGATGTAAGTATAATTGCCAATTTTACAAGGATTTTGATTGACGCAGAGTGTCATATTGTTCCAGTTTGAATCCAAATATGGTTGAACTTCACAGAACTGAGTGTCTAATTGCGCTCCGTAATAGTAAGGGTCAAGAGAGTATGGACTGGCGCTCACCTCAGTACTTAATGATTCCTTATCACATTTCATAAGAAAATCATTGGTTTGATTAAGAAAAGAACAACCACCCACTAATTGATTTGAATAGGAACTGTTTATTTTACAAAATTCACTAGATGAATCAAGTTTTATGTTACCATTATAACTGTCGTCTGAAGAAAATGGTACTTGTTCTAGTAAAAAGTTCTTTTCAGAAGCATATGAAGAATAGATATTTCCATTGACTACAGAAAACTTAGAAATAACATATTTAGGACATGTGACTTCCGATGTACATTTACAGGGTATATCTGGATTTTCACAGGTTCCATATTTGTTCACAGAACCGTCGCCGTTTACAGCATAAGGTACTTGAGGTGGACATGCACTTTTAGACGAACATACCTGTGAAGTGATATCGTAATACAGTATGGTGTCTGGGTTAGATGGGCATTTTTTCAAACCAGTTGATAGGTTTACAATACAATCACCTTTGGAGCATGCTTTTAATGAACCTGCTGTGACTGCTGGTGTAGATGAATTTGTTAAGGGGTCATATTCTTCTGATACCTGGTAATTCTGTTTATAATAATACCTTGTAAAGTATAATATTACAGTCAAAAAAATTAACAAAGTAATACCTAAAATCAGTAATTGCCATTCATCATTTTCTATAACAGTTACGACTGGTTTTATGGTTTTAACCATTTTATATTATGTTAATTTATAACATAATATAATACTTTCTCAAATCTTTCATAAGATGATAAATCAAACAAGTACTCATTTTCAATAGTTTAATATTAAACGAAATAAGTTTTGATTTTTATACTCCCAGAAGGACTTGAACCTCCGACTCTCGGTTAATAAGACCGATGCTCTAACCAACTGAGCTATAGGAGCTTAAAGTCTTTTAACGTCTTACTCGGGACTGATTGCATACGACAGGGTTCGAACCTGTGCGCTCATATGAGCAACGGAACTTAAGTCCGCCTCCTTAACCTCTCGGACACATATGCTAAGCCGCCTACGGGACTTGAACCCGCGACCCTCAGATTAAAAGTCTGATGCTCTAACCAACTGAGCTAAGGCAGCGAATGAGCAGTTTAAAGTCATACTCGGGACTGAAAAACCCTTGGTGGGGCTCGAACCCACAACCGCCAGATTAGAAGTCTGATACGCTATCCAATTGCGCCACAAGGGCTATATAATATTTATATAGCCTTTTATTATTTTTTTCTTTATTGTAATTCTGGGATTAGTCTTCCGCTAATTTTATTAATAAGATGTTCAATATCTACTTTGTCGAAATTCGAACAATGTTCGACAGTACATACTGGAGATTGTATTGTAAATATAATCTTCAAAAGAAGTTTTATCCACCAGTTATTTGATACTACAATACTATGTTTAAGATACTGGATATCCTGTTTTTTGAGTTCTTTGATAAAACTTGCCATCTTCAAAGCGTACTTTATGTTTACAAAACCCACATCTGTAGTGTCAAATATAAATATGAAGTTTTTCTTTCTTTCGTAATATTTAACCCAACCTTTAAGGAAATCGTTAAAATCCTCGTCGTTTTCAATAGTCTTATTCAACTTGACCTCTACAATAGGATAAGCTAGTTCATTGAATTCAGCCCACATTTTTGTAACTAATATCTTTATTGTTTATTGGTATACTTCTTCAGATAAATTGTCATACTGACCAGTAGCCATATCATAAGTCTGACCAGTAGCCATATCATAAGTCTGACCAGTAGCCATATCATAATTATTCATATCCTCAACTTGTCTAGCAACTGCCATATCATAATTATTCATATACTCAACTTGGCTATAGTAATTGCCAAAATCTTCATTATGTGACTCTATATACGGATGAGGATTAATATAACACGTATTTTCTTCGTATGTATAGTCTATGGGGTCTATGGGGTCTATTTCCTGGCATATATATTGCTGTTCTTGTTGGTCGGTATGACCTTTTCTACTTAGTACAACAAATACTAGTATAGATGATAATGCTAAAAATGCTGAAACTCCTGCTACATAGGATAGTTGTAAATGCGAATTACTATCCTCTGAAATTGCATTCGGGGATATTATTGGGACAAAATCTGGTTGAACTGTTGCATTATACGTTAAATTTCCAGCAGTTAAGTTATTGGTGGTTATAGTAGATAATAGAGTAGTAATCATAGTGGATGTCAGTGTTGTGGTGATTGAGGTTGTTGGTGTTGTGGTGATTGAGGTTGTTGGTGTTGTGGTGATTGAGGTTGTTGGTGTTGTATCATTAGAAGGACTTTTTCCACTTGAACCTCCACTTGAACCTCCACTTGAACCTCCACTTGAACCTCCACTTGAACCTCCACTTGAACCTCCCATATTTTTACCATATAGGGTATTTAACAACCCATTGATGATTCCATTATTGTTTGCGTTTTGAAACCCGTTGTTATTTGGTGTATTTGTAGCATTTCCAAAGATATAATCCCAAACCATTTTATATGAAAAAAATATTTATAAAAATTTCAACTTACAAATTCATAGTCTATCCCAGTTTCTTCGCACATAATTCTCCAGGCATCATTATGAATTCTCAGAGATTCTACCATGTCTTGAATCTTAAAATCTTCTCGTTGACATTTATAATTTATCGCTTTCAAGTGAACATAAAGCCTAAACTGTGTTCCAAGTGAAGCACTGCGATTGTAATTGTATTTTATCTTGTTCCAAACATTTTGAGTTTCCTGATAATCTGATACCAGGCGTTCTCTAAACAATGATATGTCTGGTAACACCCATCCCCAGTATTTGTGTGCTATAAAGTTCGATTCATCATAGTATTTGTTGTTACCAGTATTTTCTAAAGCATCCCATAGCTTTTTCTTACTCGTACCGTCCTTTTTACCATTCTTGTTTACCTCTAAGTTTCTATAGAATACACCATTTTTCATACCCATTGAAACAAAATAATTATCTAATTGTTCATATATAACATCAGGAGGATGAGGTTCATTCTTCCCTTCAAATTTATCAAGAACCTTAATAAAATTTAAAGTATCATCTTCCGAGTTTGAGTAATTATCCGTTATACGAGAATACGAATTGGGTTTCAAAAATGTGTTGATGCATTCACATCCAGAACAAGTGTATATGTTATCCTCAGATTCTTCGTCAGAATCTAATTCCTTGCTACAACCTTTACATCTCACAACCAGGTCAAGTTGTTTTATACATTCAAGTTTTATGTAGATACTGCAGAGGTCCAAAAATTGTTGTAATGCAAAGGAATCGTCAGTTTCTTTGTATTCTTCTAGTATCTGCGGTGAAATATTCAAGTATTCATCAAAATGTTTTATATCCATGTTTTTTCGTTTCATAACATATCTTTTATGTCTTATAATCTGATCCAATTTATCTACATCTATTTTATCTTTATATTTGATAATAACGTGTTGTGGTATGTCATCTTGGTTGTTTGCCAAAATATTTTTGGGTATCTCGATTCTATCTTTCTTCTTTCTCTTAAAAATGTCTAAAGGAACTTCCATTTATATTATCAATTCTTTGAACTAATTAATAAAAATATTAATTAATTTAACAGCATTAATGCCATAGCACTATAATTATGAAGGTCTAATAGTGTATCTTGAAGACTTTCGTCTTCTATAAGAGTTATTTGGTTTTTAGTAATAGTTTGATATCTTTGTAATTTATCTGATATTCTAACGAGAACACCTAAAGCACCATATTTGGCAAAAGCATCGCCATAATCTTGATTCTTCTTTTTAAAAAGTTCCAATGATTTTTCGTGAATTTTTTCTAATTGCTCAACTCTATCCATTTAATTAATTAAGCCCTTCAAGCAAATCATCAACTGAACTTTCTTGGTTACGACGAAGTGGTGATGTGAAACGCTTAGTCAGAGGACTAGATGGACGCTCAGAAGCAACTGGTGTAAGAGTTCGCTTCACTTGAACTTCGCTGCCTGAAGACACTGCTTCGACAATCTTGTCAATCTGAGAATCGTTAAAACCACCATACTCAATCAAGAAGTTACGAACACCTTGCGATGCTGTATCGACCCGAGGGTTGTAGACAACATTGTAAAGTACATCTCCTGAATCTTGTGAAAGACGACACTTGATACTGTTGTTCTTCATAACGATTCTGGTAATACTCTTGCCCTTTTCTTGAGCTCCAGTAACATCCATAACCTTTCCAGCTCCAACAACCTCGACGAGCTTATCGCGAAGTGTCTTGCGTCCAGAACGCTTTTCGCCATCTGCCGAAATTGAGTCCTTGCGTTGCTCTTGATAGCGTTTCAGAAGTTCAACTAAAATCAAAAGATTGATTTGACGTTCTTCTTGGCGGTCTTGTGACCTCTTCTCTTTAGCCTGTTGCCATGCCTCCATCTCACTTGCAAAGGCCTTGCGTACACCTGCTTTCTTCAAGTTTTTGATATTGTATGAATTTTGAAGAGCCTTTGAAGCATCGTCAGGATGCTGTTCGTTCATCCAAGCCTCTACTTCAGCAAGAGGCCCTGCAACTTGATGCGATGGTACATATGTGAAACTAGAGTCCATCTCCATCTTCTTTTCCGCTCCTCCGATTGTAAGATGTCCCTTAGAAGAACCAACTCGTGTGTATTTGCCAGTAGTCATTTTTTATTAGTGAAAGTCCTTTATACAATTTTACCGAGTAATTATCTTCAAAATAATTTATAAATATAAAATGTATTATATTATCCTA
>Ga0070749_10002099_pt1 | contig 13404 bp, 15 predicted proteins | sample VirMetDEL_Nov_18_FD_75180 | JGI IMG/M metagenome (GOLD analysis project Ga0070749, IMG submission 75180) | Aqueous microbial communities from the Delaware River and Bay under freshwater to marine salinity gradient to study organic matter... | ecosystem: Environmental > Aquatic > Marine >...
CTAACCCAGCAGGATTGGGTTCTCCATATAGGTTAAAAATAGGATTAGATCCTGATTGATTATATATTACGGTAATATCTTTGCATTGTTTAATTAGCGATAGATAAGTTTTATCGCAAATAGTTTGTATAAAACCCTCTGGATTATTGATAGTAGGTGGTGGATTTATCCATTTTTTATAATCCCATATAATTGCTAGATATCCTATAGTAGATTTTTTTTCGCCATAAAAACCAATACCGTTACAATATGGACAAATCTTACCTATAGGAAATGATATTGGCCCGCCTATTTTATATTTACCAGAAGATTTTTTTAATCCAACATCATATATGCAATTTGGACATATATTTTTTTTAGAGATTCCAAAATTGAATTCACACTGAGTTGTTAAACCTGTACTAGCTAACAATAAATCTATTTGATTTTTGTAGACATTTTGTAGTCTGTTAAAGTCTACCATTTAATATCCTTATGAGTAGAAGTCATTACTATTGGTGCTTCTAAATGATCCTCTTAATAGATATCTCGGATCAAAATTATTGCCGACAAAAGGACTAAGAATAGCGCTAATTGCTGTTGCATTACCAATATTAAAATCAAGAGTTAATTGTTCATAAAGTTTACATGGGCCTTGATCCTGATCTAAAATCATTTTATATCCAGATAGATTACCACTAATACTTAAATTTGCTGATCCTAATGCTGTTTTAATGCCTTCTAAAGCAGCCTTTGTTCTAAACGTACTTTGATCCAATATACAAGCAGATTTTAAAGCGGCTAGTCCTATGAAATCTGTATCTCTAGAATTAGGGTCGCTTGGATCTGGACTAATAGTCTGATTAATAATATCAATTGTATATGTTGTGGTCAAGTTGACATCATTTAAAACATACTGAGATGCTATTGTTATTAGTTGTTTGATTCTATCATCAGAATATTCTGGCGGATCTTGTAAATCATTAATTAAATTGCGGACAATAATTGGTATTTCTATTTCCCAGTACATATTTTGCCCTTTATTTTAGTAAAAGAGAACATCATACTTATATAATACACCTAAAAAAAAAGGCCGGCACAAGGCCAGCCTTTCTTTTAGATATCAATCTAACTTGATATTAGAGAGCACCAAGTAATACTCTGCGGTTATCTAGGACAGCAAAGCCTTGTTCAGCCCAACCGTAGAAGCCAGCTCTCTTTTGACGATGTAAAGTATCGTCTTCGAAGATTTGAACTTCTTGGCGAACTGGCATTATGAAACTGTCTCTCTTGCGAAGATCAAGACCAACAACCAATTCTGTGTCATGGCCAGTTGGTAGATCAGCATTAAGAACGTTATCATAAAATAGTTGATACTCTTGACCTTCACCAAGTTCATCAAGATCATGAAGATTTACGCCGAATACTCTGTTAAGAGTTCCGTCGGCAGCAACATAAATCTCACGACGAGTGATTTCGTCAACTTGATCTAAGCCCCAGTTACGGATATCTTCCATAGCTTCTGGACTTACATAAAGATCTGTTAACATGCCACGGTTGTTGCTAGCACTATTACCGCCACCATTTCTACGCATAACAGTCTTCATTAGACTTACTAAGCGTTTGGTAAATTGACCATTATCAGCATCGCTGTCGTAAACAACGATATTGCGGTCAACACCAGCAGCAAGAAGAGTGTGCCAGCCATCGTCGTTCATCTTTTTGACGAACTGAGCTTCGAGAACTTCCATAGCACGACCAACAACGTCCCAACGGGCATCGCGAGCATACTTTAGAAGATAATCGATACTAGCGCCAATGTCATAGGTTGGAACCATGACATAATCGCCTTCAACGTGACGTTGTGGAATATAACCATGATTGGGATGGTATAAGCCACAAAGTCTTTTTCAGTGCCTGGAGCAAGGAAATCTAATGGAAATTCTGGAGTAGCACTTTGAGCTAATACAACTGGCTCGAAGATACCATCTAGAATATCACCATTTAGAACACCTTGACGAAGAGGAAGCTCTAGAGCCTTAGCGAACTCGGCATTAGCGCCAAGAGCCTCTTCTTTTTTAGTAGAACCGGATCTAACTAAGAGATCTGTAAGTTCTGGTGTAGCTTGAAATCTATTATTGGCCATGTTTTTCTCCCTTATCAAGTTATATTAATGTCTACTTTTACATAACCGTCAGCATCTTTAACACCTAGGAAACGACCAACCTTAACACCAGAGGATGTTGATCCTGCTGTTGAAACATTGGTTAGTTGTCCATTTACGCCATAGTAAGCGTCATCGCCTACTGCTGGTGTTACGCCGGAAACAACCATATTTGTTGTTACCTGACCCTGACGTAATAGTGTTACTTTGCTACCGGTTTGAACTTCATCACGATGCCAGTTAATGTGTTGTCTAGTAAGATCAAGATTAACTACGTCGTTTAGAAGTAATCCGGCTGGCTTTGTGCCAGATGGAGCAGCAACAACTGTTGTAACAACAGCTAGTGCATCATCCATAGCAACTCCGCTGCCGCCGGTACTATGTACAGCGATTACACCACGCTCTGCTGTGGAATCGTTGCAGAAAAAAGAAATATCAGTATATGCTTCGATACGATCTGGTTTTAGAGCCATGTTTACTCTCCCTTATTAAGTTTCTTGCCTAATCTGTTATAAACAAAATCAACTAAAGCAGCTCTTGTGTTTTCAACTTCGGATACTTCTTCTTCGCTGCCAACGCTAAGATCAACAGTATCTTCTGTTTCAGCTGTTTCTAATACTTGAGATTCTTCTTCGGAAGCTCTCTTTTTCATAACCATTGCTTCCTCTTCCATCTTTTTCTTTTTAGCTGGCATCATAGCAGCAAAAACTTCAGTCATGCTGTCAAAAGCAGTATCATCAAGACTCTCGAACTTTTCAACAGTGCTTGTTGCAAGCTCAGTGTCGAAGCCAGTCTCAAGAAGAGTTGCCATTCTTTTCATCTTCTTCTCTTTTTTCATCATTTCTGCTTCTTTATCTTTGTAAGCAGCTAGAATCTCATTAGTAGAATCAAATTCTGCTTTCATTTTTTGCATTTCTTCTTCTTTTTTCTTCATATCTTCTGCCATTTTTTTGGCAGCTTCTTCTTTTTCTAAGATTGTATTTTCAAGAGCAGCCTTAACTTCTGTTAATTCTGTTTCTTTGGCTTTTAACACCTCAGAAAGTTCTGTGTTTTTGGTTTCTAAATCAGAAGCGGTGCTTTGTGCTTCAGCAATAGCTGCTTTGCAGTCTGCCATAGCTTCGATTTTTTCTTTGATTTCTGCAACTTCTTTTTCTAAAGTCATATCGTTCTCCTTTAAGTTGGCTTGATTTGAAAATACACCTATATCTGAAAAATTGCTATTTTTTTCTTTTTCAGATTCTACAAGAGATAAGCTCTTATCAAAATTAATACTGTTTTGAGTAAAAATTACGCTCTCTGGATTAGCTGGTTTATCTACGAAACCTTTACCAGAAAATGTAATTTCTCTTAATACTCTACCAATTTTATGATCTTCGTATTCTCCCAGACCGCCGTATGCTCTGAGATGTTTTGTTAAGAAAGCGGTTTCCTCACTTCTGCCCAATATTTTGTATTGACCAGTACTTTTACTAATTAATCCATAATCGAATCCTTTGAAAAAACACTCCATACTAACGTATTTAGTGCCTTGCTCTATTTCTGCTATGAGTTTTTGGGCTCTTTCTTTTAGCTCTGGTTCTGTATATCCTACATAAATTACAGACCCAGTTAATATATGATATTTATTGGGTAGATTTTCTAATGGAGTTGATTCGTCAATTAATATTCCATCATCTGTAATAGGCCAATTAGAAGTAATATGACCAACTATAATTCCTTCGTTATGTTCTAAATTTGTTGGCTTATGAATTGGAGTATTCTTTGCGGCCCAAACCTCATCTTTGTCAAAAATATCATCATTTTTATTCCAAGAAGTTGTTACTAAAATAGATTGAGTATAATAAAGATCTTTATCTTCTATTCCGGCCAAAGCTTTTATATCTGTATTTTTTGTGCAGAATTGAGTTGATGATGGTTCTGCCTGAGAAGCGTAAGAGATGGATGCTCTAGAATTTAATATTTCTTCCAGACCATCTTGTATTTCGGCGGCAAAAATTTTCATAATATTTTCTCTATAAAAATAAAGTTATTATTTTGAATACACCAACTGATATAAATATGATTTTGTATATTTTGTTTCGTCAGAGGTAAGTGGCCTATCTATTTCATTTAATAAAGATTTGCTAAATATTTTATATTGTTTATACCTATCAGATATATCAATACTATTAATAGTATTGAGTTTTGACAAAACTAAACTCTCCGTCACTTCTGCAAAAGGCTCTATAGAAAAAAAGATTTTAGATTTGGTTTCTTCTGCTTCATTATACTCTGAGCTAGATAAACTGCGCATGTTTTTTTTATTGTAGAACTCTAATAATATTGGATTAATAATTTCTGATATCTTATCTTGTGTATCTATTGACCAAATATTAAGAGACGCTCCGGTTTGCGGGCTAAATTCCCTAGTTTTTCTTTGGTTAGAATCTTTACTGTTTCGTGGTCTTCCTTGTTGTGGTTGTCCCGGTAAGGAATCAGAATTACCACCACCTATTGGATTAGTTTTAATTGGAGGAAATTGAGATTTAACCTCTACAGAATTTAATTCTCCTTTTTTCTTTTTATCTAATTCTATGCCTATTTGACTAGGAGTTGCCAAACCTAATTGCATAGCCATCTTTTTAGCTGCTGTTTCAAAATTAGCATCAAAGAATGGACCAGCTTTTTTAACCATACGACTACTCTTTCTTTCTCTATTTTCTCTGTTAAGTCTATTCTTTTCGATATCTGGATCAAAACCAAATATTCTTTGAATCAATTCATCAGAGATGATATTTCTATCTGCTAATTGTATTAGTAGAGCTTTTTCAGCTTCTTCGTTGCTAAGATCCATTCTGTCAAATTCTATTTTTGCTGGAAATCTAAAGCCCATAGCTTTTTGAACCATTGCTATTTCTTTTTTCCAAAATGCTGTCAACACCTTTCTTCCATATTGAAGTCTTTGTGTTAATGTCTTCAAACTAATAAAGTTATTTGTTGTACCAGCAGCGCCATATGTTCCTGTGAGGGTTGGTGGAATACCTAGTCCAGCATATACGCTGTTTAAATGTGGAGTATATTTTCCTTCGCCTAGAAATTGATGAACACTAGTTTTACTTTCTAGCATTTCAATGTCTGGACCCCAAACTAAATCAATAGTACCACCACCAACATTATTTTGTAGTATACTACTAAGCTTATTAGCAGCTGCGGGTGTTGGAGCAATTTTGTGTTCTAGACTACCAAGTTTAAATATTCTAACATTGCTAATTGCACCATCTAATGCTGCTAAGTCAGCAAGTTTTAATTTTTCAATAACATTAATATCGTCCATAATGCTATAAATCATGGGATATGCCCATGTTTTCCAATCGTCTTTTTTGTAATGAAATACTAATGTTTTTTCTGGATCAAGAATATATGGCTTCTTGGTTTTTGCCGCATCAATAATAGCTATGGGCAATTGATCTACAATTTTTCTTTCAGCATCATTTTTAGGACTGTTAATTATTTTGCGTAGAGACCCTGGTATAACTATTGAATATGTTTTACTTCCCACAAAAGAAGATAATGGACCGCCAACCACATCAACATAAACAGGATCAATAAAAGTATATTTCCAAGGTATTTCTCTTTTCTCTACTTTTAGTTCATCTTGATTTATGATTAGGTCTGGACTACCAACGCTTTTGTATAAATTGTTTTCTATTTTAACACTGATCTTTGCTGTTTGTCTATTAATAACAACATTACCAACCCTATATAAATTATTTAAGAATCTTTCGCTTCGTTCTTCTCCATTAATTTTATCGAACCAATTTCTGTAAAATCTTTCTATTCTTTTATTAGGATGTACTAATCTTATTCCCTGACAAGCAAAGTCACCCATTAAATCGATAACATTTTTAACCAGACCAACCCTATTATAAACAACATCTGCTTTATTAAGAATTCCTTTTATATGAGTAGGAATACTTTCTTCTGGTCTAAAATAGTCGTAATCGCTTCTTGTTAATCCTGGGCGACCACTAGTTGGGCCATCTAGATTAGAAAAATCTAAACGATATCGGCTATTATTTGCTGTGCTTTTTTGAATAACGGTATATTCATCTAAAGCCTTAGAAGCTTCGTTTAATGCTGTTCTTTTATCGTCTAAATTCTCATCATTCCATGTGACATAAGCATTTTCTGGAGTTATTGGTTCGGCATCTGGTATTGAAGCGTTTGTTTTTTTCATAATAGTATTGTAATGGGATTATAATTCTTTTATACTAATATACACACTATCTGTAAATTCCTTTATATATATCATCGTTTGCAGAACCAATAAACCAAGCTGGTCCTCTGTATAATTCGCCATTATTATTTTTCTTAAAGTCATCTCGTAAATTTGACCCTATTAAATCAAAATTAACTGGAGATAAAGACCTATTTATTTGTCTAGCAATCATATTTGCTATTACTAATGCGCTATATCGGTCTTTTCTTAGTTTGCCCTTTTTACCATTTGGCAACTTAATTTCTGGAGTATCCCATCGGTCTCTTCCTCCAGATCCTGTGCTTGTTTGTGTCATAACTATTGTTGTTAGTTCATTTTTTAGTTCTTCTATTTCCAAAATACAATCGCTTTGATTATCATATATATTATTAAAATCAGTCTCCATAATATCTTTATTTTCTTTATCAAGAGCTAAAGCTAAACTCAATTGATCGAATCTAGGAAATAAAAGTACCTTATCTTCTAAATCTTTTCTTAAGCCGTGATTAGCTTGACTAGTCCAATCTGCACGAGCAAACTGCACTAATTCTAATATATGAGCACCGGGTTGATCGTCTGTGTCTTTTGGTTTATCGTCATCTATAGCTGGCCATAATAAAACTTCTCCATCTTCTAATTTGCCTGGATCATGTAATGCTTCTTCAATAGCGACTCCACCACCCTGAGCATCCATTCCTATTTTAGCTGGAGGAAAAGTTTTCATTAGATTACGTATTTTTCTAGCGCAAAATCCATAAAAATCATATTCATTTATCAATCCGGTTTTTTGTCTATCTTTGAAATTGCTTCTATTAGTAGTCCAACAATAAACAATTCTATTGTGGTCCGGATGTAGCTCTAATACTACTATACTGAAATTATCTTTTTCTGATGCTGGGTCAATTCCGTAAACATATTGTAGGCTAGCATTCCCGGAAGTAGATGCATCAAATACAACTGTTTTACCATTAATTATGATTGGTTTTGTTTCGCTAGCTACACAACTTTCTATAAGACTACGCCTGAAAAACCCATCGCTATCTTCTGTAAAACATGCAGCATATTCCATATTATATATGCCTGTGTGAATAGTTGCTTTGGCTCTACTTACTTGTTTATCATCCATAAATCCTTTAGGAATAAGTTCGTATGGTATACGAATGACACTATAATCTTTCCAATTAAAGCTGTCAGGAACCTCTCCTTTAAATATTTCTTCTAGTTTATGCTTATCTCCCTTACTTTCTAATATTGATTTATAACGATTCCAATAACTAGCAAAATGCTTAAAAGCATAATCTGCTGTACCAGATATAATAGCCTGATTTCCTTTTTTGATTTGTACGGCTTCAAGTTCGTCGTTCCACAAACCAGCTTCTGCTAATGCTTTTCTTTTAGCTTCTTCCTTAACATTTTGAATTGGGTTTGCACTAACAGCAGCAAAGCCTGAGACTACTGTTTCATAAATGTCAGGAGATATTGATGCGAACTCGTCTGCTATTATGATATGTGCTCTAAGACCTCTGATCTTACTACCATCACCCATAGGAACCGCAATTGTCCAACTTTCGCCCAATCTCAAGGTACATCTGTCAACATCTCGACGCGGACCATCATTGTTTCCTGTAAAGATACTTCGTAATATTGGACTGTTTCGCCACAAAGTTTCCATATATTCAAAAATAATTTTACTTTGACGAAATGCAGCACCAACTACCACAATTTTTGTTCCAGGAACCAACATACATTTTAATACGCAATATAATGCCATCAAAAAACTTTTACCAAAACCGCGAGAAGCAATAAACATTGGGAATGGTCTTATCCAGAATTCTTCTAATATAGCTACTTGTATTGGGTGCAATTCTATATCAAACAAGAGTTTACAAGTTGTAGCAAAATATTTAGGATTACGTAATAGTCTTAATAAATGAAGGTCTGGATTTTCTATATCATCTTTGGTACGACCAATCATAGGGTTTTTTGTAACCTCTATTTTGGATAGGTCACCAAGTCCTAGCCAAGCGTCTTCGAAAAGTTTTTTATTTCTTATAGTATCGTTCATATATTCTTTTCATTAAACTAGCTGAAAATCTCTCAGCATTAGATGAATCGTCACAAAAAACTATTTGAATATTATATTCTAGTTGTATCTCTATTAGCCTTTTAATAATATAATTGCCGCTAATTTTTAACTTATCCCACATTCTTTTTGGGATATCACTACCAACAGGAAATGAATATACCTCATCAAGACTAAATTCGAATACCATATATGGATGTTTAATTTTGCTTAATCTTTGTAAAACATCCTTAAATCTACTTTCGCTGAGATTGGTAGCAATTTCACTAACGCTCTTTTTTCTTTCTATAGCTAATATATCTTCGAATCCTTCTATGCTATAATCACCAGTATCTAATTTCTTTTTAGCAGTATCGTGAAATCCAAACTCCCAAGGAATTTGTTCTCTAGTATCTACTATTATTGTGAAAGGATCTTTATTCATGTTACTAACCTACTAAAGAATCCTCTGTAATCATCCTCATTATTTTTAATAAGATCATGATGAGTTTTACAGAGAGTTATTCCATTTTGAGGGTGGTATCTTAAACCGGGAAAATCGGCCCATCTGTAAATATGGTGGGCCTGTAATTTTTTGGTATTTTTACAACCGGGCCACTGACACATATGATTGTCTCGTGCATATATCTTTTTTCGCCATTCTTTATATTGTGGATCTTGATAATTTCTAGTCATTTTCCATAACGCTTTCGTGGTTTAAGAATGGTTTATCCACTTTATTATCTTGATAGTTATGATACCCAAATAAATCTTTTTTATATTTTTCTGTAGCCATACTAAGAATTTCCATTTCACGACCTTCTTTTTCTCTTACTTCTTCATCTTCTAACATTCGTATTAATCCCACCCAGCTACTTTTACCATCTTCTATTCTTTTGATGCGTTGTTCTCTTGTGGCTTTCAAATCTTTGCTTATCTTTTGTTGTTCATTTAAAAGTTTTGTATATTCATTAGTATAACTAGATATGCTATTACGAGCAAAGCTTAATTGTGTTTCTAAATTAGTTAATCTTGGAATATCTCTTTGGTCATCTGGCTTGTCATATTCTGCATCTACTTGTTTTTGTAGTTTTTCTGTTTCACTAATATGACGCTTACGCTCTTTCATACTTCTATTAATAAGAATATCAATAGTGATAAATTGTTTAATTTGAAGCTCTTCAGCGGGTAGTACATCTTCTCGAAACTGCTTAACAAGACCTATCCATGTATTTTCAAAGTATTCTAGTTCGCCACTTTCTTTATCAAATTGGCGTTCTATTTCGTACCAAAAACTTTTACTGTGCAACTTCCGTAATAAAACCTCGTTTTCGTTTTTCTCTTCAATAGCATATAGTTGATTTTCATCAATATATCTATTAATAGGAGCTTCATTCCTATTTAACGTATTAGCTATTTGTTCTATGCTTAAACTTTGTATATTATCTCTTATAAATTTTTCTTCGTCTAAGCTTAGTTGTCCTCGTTTTTTAGGCATAGTACTTCTCTAATTTTAGCTAAAAGTTTATTTTTGTCTACTGTGCTAACTTTACTTCCATTTTTAAGTTTAAGATAAATTGTACGATATTCGCCTGACAGATTATTTTCTATTATTTCTATAATTTCATTATTATCTGGAGAAACTGATGAATCAAAAAATATATTTCCATAATCTTTAATTTCGTCTACGGTGGTTAAATGCATTAGGTTCTTTTTATTTTGATTACGGTTTAACCATTTAGCATACAAATCACAATCATTTTTATTAGAGTATTTTGTGCAAGCAGATGCTGATTTGTCAAAAAAAGGACAAGTGTAACATGGCTTGTCGGGGCGTTGATAGTTATCTCTTTTGTAGTTGAATAAACGGTTACGAACGTGAGTCCAAAGAAAGTTTTCTAGGGGCCTTTTGTGGTCATAATTTTTTAAACCCTCTATTGCAAATATACTAATTTGCTGTTTCATATCTTCTATGTCATGATAGCCAAATTTAAATTTATATGCTAATTTTTTAGTAATAATATCAATGACTTTTAATAGTTCGTTTTCATCAACCTTGGGAGCTTTGTTCTTTTTCGTTTTGCTCATTTATTATTTTTTCTAGACTCTTATCTGGATCTTCTGTTTGTAAGTCTTTTTGTATATTAAGTTTTTCACTAGCAACAATTTTTAGTTCACTCGGAATAATCTTATCAATTTTCATGATTTTGGCCTTGCGTTAAATGATCAATGTTGTACTATATAGTATGTTATTAGTACACTTTTGTCAAAAAGGAAATAGTATTATGGGTACATATAAAAAGTGGAGTGATGCAGAATTAGGGTTTGTAAGGGACAATATTAGCCTTTTAAGTGATGAAGAACTGGCCAATAAGCTTAGTGTTATGACCGGGGAAAATATTACAACCGGTATGGTTCGTCGCCAGAGACGAAAGATTGGTATCGTTAAGCCTAGAGGTCGTAGAAAAAAGGTAAGAGATGTTCAACAACTACCAGTAGAAAATTAATATATAAAATTATAGAATAGATTTAAAGCAAGCATCAAGAATTTCTTGGTGCTTGTTTTTTTATGAATTAACACAACAAGTTGGTGTGTCGTTAATAGCTTCTATAGTTATAGAAACCCCCAAGAACAATTGGTATTTTCCACCAGATGTTGTTCCATCATCAAAACCAATATTGTATTTATTTTTATCTACAGGGGTTGTAATTTCGTTGGTAAAATATGAGTTAGTAAGTTTAATTTGGAAAATATTTTTCTTTTCGGATCCTTTGATGGTATAAGAGTCTTGTATAGTTAATGTAACACCGTTATCGTTGTCCGTGGACATTCCAATAATTGATATTTGATGTAACGGGCCTGTTGATCCTGATATTTGATTATATATTAAAGCGTCTATATCTTCATTATTCATAGAATTTTGATATGATTCGCTTCCTCTGAGAATTATTGGCACAGAATTTCCGGACTCTAATAGTTTGGCTACTCGTATTAATAAATAACTTTGAGACAAAAATAATTTGCGTGATCGACGAGCGGGAAGATTAATTAGTCTATCTACAAATATAGGAGAAACCGATACGTCAACGTAACAGTCATCACTATCTGGACAATCATCGCTAGATTCTTCTTCTAGTCTCTCCTCTTCTGCTGCTATCAAAGTTCTATATGCTGATACTTCAGGATCAGTATCTATAGCTTGTTGTTTGTTAAGAATATTTCTGTCAGATAGAATAGCTTCTATTCTTTTTTGTAGATTCTTTTTTGTTTTATTTAAAAGTGATGTATCAATTTCTTGTGGTAAAAAATCTTCTACTTTTTGAGATTGATCAATGCCATCTTTTGTTTTTAACGGTATGCGCAATTCTTTAAACATATCGTATTTAAAAGCTAAATATAGCTTATAGAACCTGCGAAATCTTTCTATTCTTTCTCTATTTTTTCCTCTAAGATTTTCTGGATATGAGAAAAAAATCCCGTCGGCTAATCTTAGGTCTGCTTCAAAGTTTTTTGGAAATTTTTGATGTTCTAATATTTCTGATAAACATCTGATGAACTTATTTATGTCTATTGTGCAGTTAGCGAACCTGGGGTCTTTATTGAGTGCTGTTGTAATATTTGTTATGATGGAATTTAGAGCGCAACTAAATGTTTCTCTTTCTATATCATAGTCGGGATTTTGGTCAATATTTATATTTGTGGATAGACCTACTGATACGGATGATGAACCGCCTAAGTTTCTAATAATATCGTCTTGTAAAGAATATGCCGATAATGAAAATGGAGATCTGGGTGTGCTGGGTGCGAGTTTAAGTCTTATGTCTGGAGCAGTTAAATCTATAGCTTGTTCTGCATTGTCGGCGGATATAGCAGCAACAAATGTTTGGGTTGAGGTTACTCCGAAACTTGAGCGAGAATCGTTGAGATAAACATGATATATTTTTGGCATATATTAATTCCTATTTAATAAGATATTTAGTTTCATCAATAATATAAACGCCATTATTAATTGATGGTTGTGTGCCGTGTTCGGGTATTGTGGGAAATCTGACAATTTCAATTCGATTAATAGGACCACCTGTGGAGTCTGATAAATCTGTAAATTTAAAATTGTAATCTGTGCTTTTTAAGGGTAATTGAACGTTGTTCGGCGTGACCGGATCTAGATTACCAGAAGAAATGCCGGTAGTAATATTGTAAATCATAATTGATTCCTGTTTTTTGTAAACATAGCATCTATAGATTCTATTACAAGTACAATACACCAAAAGAAACTGGCCAATTTTATTTGGGATGGCTTATTGTTTTTATACCACCGGCCCGTTTTGGGTAGTAACCCGCCCGATAGGGGGGAAAATGAAAAAACCCCCCTTTGGTGGGGGTATGCCTCTGTGCAACTATCGTGCCAAAACACCAAAAAATAGCGGGAAAATAGCCAAACGGATTCTCTATTTTTTTTTCTTGCAAATGCCGATACCAGAATGTAGAACAGTGGCATACCGATTGGAAGTTTTCACCACCAAGGATTAGAACCATGCGAAAGTTTGCACCAGTTCACGTTGGCATGTATTTCGTCGCGACCCGTAACGACGGTCGTTACTTTCAAGGGTTCATCGAGTCAGTGAAAGCACTGACCAAGGGTACGCTAGTCGTGATTCGCGACAGCGACAGCGACAGCGGGCCGGTTTACAAGTCGGTCTATCTGGAGAACCTATCTGTCTGGGAGGCCGTGCCGGCCCGCGATGCCGAGGCCTTGGCGGAAGAATACTCCCTCTAAAGGGGGGTAGACTGTCGATTGTTGGAGCATTCAAACACCTCCCCCTAACGGGGGGCAACCAAGTGAGGGTAAGATGAGCGAGTTTGAGCGGATTATCGCGGATAGCATGACTTGTGAAGATGGGAAAGATTGGCTAGTTGGATATTACGGGGTGGATTGGGACGACGAGGAAGAATATATCGAC
>Ga0070749_10002100_pt1 | contig 13403 bp, 14 predicted proteins | sample VirMetDEL_Nov_18_FD_75180 | JGI IMG/M metagenome (GOLD analysis project Ga0070749, IMG submission 75180) | Aqueous microbial communities from the Delaware River and Bay under freshwater to marine salinity gradient to study organic matter... | ecosystem: Environmental > Aquatic > Marine >...
GGGTGAATGGGAGTATTATTCACGCAATGTTAAGACCGGTAAGACCGTCAGGATCAACATGGAAGAAATGATACGTGACATAGAAAAACTGACCGGTAAAACCTATATCCAATCCAAATAAATACACGAGGACACACACATTGAACGAATTTTTTAGAGCCGTTGCAGGCATCACAGCAATAGTATTTTTCTTTTTTGTAGTCTATTCTACACTAAACTATGCACAGTCAGATGACCATGAATGGAAGGCAGGCGACATGGTGTGGGTAGATCATCTGTGTGCCAATGCAGAGATACTGAAAATGTCCGCTGATTTGATGCAACAAGCCACAGATGAATCTGTCAAACAAGCAGAAGACTTATGGAAGTTGGCTGTGACCAGTGGAGTATGCGTGAGAAGTCCCGAAAACTTTTTGATCAGACTTGTGACCATGATCGAGCACTTTCCAAATCTGTTCGGAGCAGAAGGTTACCATGGCGAACTTTGGTTCGCAACCACGGTACTACCAGACGGGACTCCGTTGCCAGTGTACGCAGGTGTGATAGCAAAACCGTTTGCCTCTAAACGAAAGACATCTTCAGGTAATAATATCCAGTATAGTTTGTAATTTTGATTTGATTGTTTTGCTGTTCACAGTCTTGAACAGTCCTTGGTGCATGGGTTTTGGCCAACAGTTCATCTGCACCCAACAGTAGCCGATGTGTTCCCCATTCAGCACAGGCACAAATTCTGTATCCACAACACACACATAGGTGTTGAAGAAGAACTTTTGATCAGTGCTGGTGAACATCTCCAAAGGTATAAATTTTTTGATCGAAGGAGTGTCACCAATTTCTTCTGATATTTCTCTCTTGAGTGCCTCCACAGGCAACTCCTTGCCTTCTGCCTTGCCTCCCACTATGCCCCATTGTCCAAGGTGTTTCTTGTTCGCCCTTTGGACGAGCATGAAACGTTTTGTGGACTTGGCATAGAATAGTGCACCACTGCAAACAATTTCAGTCATAATGTATTATAATTTATATCAGTCTAAAGGTCAAGCACCCAATCACCGGGAGCATATTCGCCTTCCCATGATTTTTGCCACTGTGTGCCAGTCCATTTGAACTGTACTGATGTTGCATTGTTTGTAGCATACTGCACATTGGTAACATTTGAAGAGTCAAAGTCAACGTTCCATTTGCTGGTCGTAGCATTGTATTGGATTATGTCTGATTCTGACGCAACAAGGTTACCCCATGCACTGCCGGCTCTGTTGGTTTTACCAACTGGTTCACCCAGTGCTGGTGATGTTAATGGAGATGGCACAATTAAATATCCACCGCCTGCTGTGATCAAACTTTGATCTGCTGTTTGTTCTGCGGAACTTGCCGCCGCATTGGTCGGATTTACTGTCTTATAAGTGAACTCCGTGGTGCTAGTTACTGAAGCAACACCTATTGTGCCATTGTAATAACTAGGTGCCGCGCCTGTGATCCTCACAGTGTCTCCTACTGCTAATCCATGTGGCAGTGAACAAGTCACAGTAGCAATGCCAGTGGCACCAGCATGAGTGATTCCTGTGATATTAATGTCGTGTAGGTCAGTGCCAATCGCTTGGGTTATAAGATATCTTTCACCATCAACTTCGGATCCAGTAGGTTTAGTTACAGTTGGATCGATTATTTTAGTAAATTGTGGCACGGAATCAGTTGGTATAGTATCTGTGTCAACTGTGAACAACAACTGATGTGCTTCGGTAGGATGTTCTGCAATAGTGCCTGTGATGTAAGTTACTGTGTCTTCGTTGTTGGCAGTTGTGATAGCAGTCTCAAGTTTAACTTTGCTTAATCCTGCTGTGATTGTGCCATATGCACTCAGTATCTTCACCCATGGAATTTCTTTTCCATATACAAGTTGTGAATCTGTCTTGGCATCATCCTTGGGTAAAGAAGCATGGGCTCCGTCACCTGTGGATTCACTGAATGTGTCTTTGCTTTGTAGAAGTCTTATTTTGTTACCTTCAACGTATAATCCGTAATTTCCAAAAGTAATTTCTTGTCGACTTAGTAGATCGGAACCTATAATGCCAGACACGTCTATCTTAGACGCATCTTCATCATACAATGATGCAACAATTTTTTCTATCACACCAAGTTTCTTAATTTTTGCTGGAGGTGTTAACCAAATAGGCAGTGTGAATTGCAGAGTTGCAATGTCTATTTCATCATCTGTGCCATTTGGAATAGTCCTGGATGAAAAAGTTAGGTCAGATAATTCAACATAACTCAATGACGTCCAGTCCACCCAGTTGTCTGTGGTTTGTAGTTCAAGTGCTGGATTAAACAACACTAATAATTGTTCTAGTATCTGTAATTTTTGATCTGTGTTGTTTGAAAACAAGTCACAGTTCATAGTAAGTTCGAATGGCACCGGCATGATACGTTCGATTGTGTGTTGATTGCCTTGTGTACCTGAATATGTTTTTGTTTCTGGATTGTATGAACGTTCACGCACATGTAACTTGTCTATGTGTGTGGGCTCTTGCATTCTTTGTCTATCATATGACAAGTTTGAGATGTAAGCCGCCATCTGTGGCACACTCACAAGGGCGTTTTCCGAACCTTGTCTCAGTATGTTTGCTACCTGCCTGTTGATGTCTCCATAACGCACAGGCACTTTGATTAGATCTTTGTTGCCATCTGCATCCTTGCCTGTTTCATATTGGAAGTTTGACATCATACGCACGAACTGAATGATGTATCTTCTTAGTTGCCCGTCGTAAAAGTGTGAAATGTTTGCCATTATGTTGTGGTATCCGTATCTTCAGTTGGTGTTTTACGTTCTTTATCTATCAATGCTTGACTCAAAGCACTTCGTTCATTTAGTGTAGTGCCATCTTTGTTGGTTGTGATAGTGTCATTGTTAATGAAACTAGTTTTCGATGTTGATCTACTGTCTAAGTTGGTCATTGTCATTTTCACGTCGTCCTCTTGATGCACCCATCTTTTGCCGTCATATCTAAATAGCCTATTTGGCAAATAATCTGTACGCAAATGAAAAGAACCTTTGGCAGCCCCTGCTGGAAATGATGTGCCAAAGTCATACGACTCACCATTTGGTGCTATGCCATCAGCAGTGAGATATCCTTGTAGGTAACCATCACCTCTAGGGGAATCCATAACCTTATCTGCTTTAATACTACCTGTGTCTGCATCTATTGTTTCTTCGTCTGCTGTTACAATAGCAACTTTGCCGTTGTCATCTACCGGTAAAATGTATAATGGTTGTGTGTTGTAACCTGATTCTGGTGCGTCTGCTTCTGCCTGTGCAATTATGGCATCGTTAATCTCTTGATCTCGTCTGCCCGTGCCTTGCTTGTATGCAGTAGAGTTTTCATCATTTCTTGTGCCGATGATGTCTCTAAACTCTGGTGAATCTCTCAGTGGTTTACACCTTGCTCTAATTAAGTGAGGCCACCATGTTTGTGAAAATCCTTCTGCTGTAACGTTAACATCTTCGACTTGATAGAAACGTTTAAGTGTTTCGTCCATAGTCTCATCTAGACTGTAATCATCTTTCCTGTGTGGCAGTTCTAATACATCACCACTCATCAAACGTCTACCCAATCTTTCGATTGTATCACGTTGATGGAACACAATGAATGGAGAATCATTTTGCATGAATAATCCAAACTGTGTCAGATCAAAGTCAGTGTCCGAAACTGTATAAATGCCTCTTGCAGTGTAAACATCTGATTCGTACTTACGGTCTCTGTTTTCCAATAAAAGTAGGTCCTGTATGCTCATATGATCAATTACTGATCGTTTTGGCTGAGTAGCATCATTAGTTTCACCTTGATCGTGTATTCCCATATATTTGTGGATATAAACGTCTGTACCACCCACTTGAAATAATTCTTTGATGTTACGATCGAAGAATTTGTAATCTTTACCTTTTTCTGGTCTGTATATGGATAGCCTTGGCATTGCACACATATTTATTGCAATCATAGACACATAAATATAGTACAATGGTTGACCAAGTACTAACTCCAGAAAATACACTGTCTCTCAAGCAATCTGTTTTTGATCACTGCAGGACTATGCTGGGTGATGGCATGGTAGAGGTTGAATTAGACCCTAAACACTATGAAACAGCACTTGAAAGAGCGGTGGACAAATACAAGCAACGTTCAGAAAGTTCTGTTGAAGAATCATATGGATTCTTAGAACTTCAAGCAGATACTAATGTTTATACTTTACCTGAAGAGGTAACCAATGTGAGACAGATATTTAGAAGAACAGTAGGTGGTGCAAATGCATCAGAAGGTGGATCATTCTTTGATCCTTTTGAATTGGCATACACGAATGTTTATCTTTTACAATCTGGCAGGATTGGTGGACTAGCAACATACGAAATGTTCTCAGGTTATCAAGAAATGGTAGGCAGAATGTTTGGTGGCTACATTAATTTCTATTATGATTCAGTTACAAGGAAATTAGAAATAGTTCGAAGACAACGCAACGTTGAAACTGTCCTATTATGGTTATACAACAACAAGCCAGATGGCATATTGCTACAAGACAGATATGCTAAACCATGGATAAGAGATTACACACTAGCCACATGTAAAATCATGCTCGGCGAAGCGAGATCGAAATTTGCCACAATCGCAGGACCACAGGGCGGAACATCATTGAATGGTGATCAACTTAAGGCAGAAGGCACACAAGAACTGGAAAAATTAGAACTTTCCATGAACAATAACGAAGTTGGGCAAACTCCAATGTCATTTGTTATTGGCTAGTTGACAGAAACACACAATCATACTATATTGTAATCATGAGACAATTTATACATGATGCTTGGCATGGCGTAATGAATGCCGATAGAAATCCTCTCAAGCACATACCAGATCAGAATGTGAGACACTTAATATTACAGATCCTAGCATGGATGTGGTGTATTACATTTTCACTGTATTTCGGTAGTTGGGTTGTGTTTGGATATACTGTGGTTGCACACTTTATATTAATACTTGCAATCTTCACCACAGTGATAACATTCAGCCTTACTAAATCTTCATACAATTGGGGATATCATTCTGTGAATAGAGCAAGAGAATACACAATCTATAGAGACACAGATGGCAATCCATACAAAGTCCCATTACCAAAGAACGATCCAGGAGGTGAACATGACTGATCCTAAACAACCAATAATAATTGTAGAACAAGAAGATGATGGAGGGTATGACGAATGAGAACACACATCATGGCAGTTGTGATAGCATTTATTTGCTGTGGCATTGTTGCGTATGGAATGTTTGAACACGATGTGCCAAGAAGATTCTTTTATCACGGACTTGAATGTTCAGGCAACATAGGAGGCGGATGCGAAAAATCATAGGCATCGCTGGACTTATTGGTTCGGGCAAAGACACAGTTGCAAATCATCTAATAAAGGAACATAATTTCCAACGCATTAAATTCGCTGACAAGTTGAAGGATGGTGTGGCGGCCATATTTGAATGGCCACGTGAATTGCTGGAAGGTGACTCAGATGAAAGCAGAGAATGGCGTGAAACACCGGACGAATTTTGGTCTAAGGAACTAGGCGAAGACATCACACCACGTTTTGTGTTACAGAAATTCGGCACAGAAGTACGTGATGGATTCCATGTACACACATGGACAATACTGCTGAAAAAAACAATACTGCAAAATCCAAACACAAACTATGTGATACCTGATGTAAGATTCCCACATGAGGACGCAATCATAAAAGACCTAGGTGGCGAAATGTGGCGTGTGTCACGTGGCGAAGATCCTGATTGGTTCACAGATTATGTAGAAGAAAACATCACACCAAAGCATGTACATCCATCGGAATGGAAATGGGCAAAGATAGATTTCAACTTTTTGTTAAAAAACGATGGTACTGTGCAACAGTTGTATGACAAGATCGACACAGATCTCGTGGTGACAACGTTTCCTTTTTAGTCAGGAGTAAGATCTCCTTGTTTCCAACGCATACCCACAAGGTGTAATATCCGCTGACAGTTGGCACACACTGACTTCAGATTGGTAAAAGCACAGTTGTTCCTGTCACCATCTATGTGATACACATTGAACTGCATGTCATATTCTGATGTGTGTCCACAACGATCACAGATGTGTTTCTTTTTGTATCCGGCAGTCTGCCATCTGGGTTGTCTCTTCACAACGCCACGCAGACAACTGTCACACTTTTTCCTGTAGTATGTTTTGTTGTTCTTGATATAATTTACGGCAACAGGGTTCCCGCAGGTGCACAAAGGACGTTTCATACAGTATTTATGGTGCCCTTTTCATCACCTTTTTAACCTACCTCTATAGTGTATAATATAATCAGTATCTGCTAAATATAAAAAACCATATAGGAGACCAAAAAAATGGCATTAACATCAGCAGGAGTTGAAGTTACAGTAACAGACGAATCGTTTTACGTCCCAGCCGATCAAGGCATGGTACCGTCTATCATTGTAGCAACTTCGAAAAACAAAACTTCAGGTACAGGAACAGGCACTGCGGCCGGTACACTGACAGCGAACGCAGGAACAGTTTACACAATTACCAGTCAAAGAGAATTAACAGAAACTTTTGGCGATCCAAAGTTCTACACAGATACAAGCGGTTCGGCTCGTGACGCATACGAGTTGAATGAATATGGTCTTCTTGCCGCTTACTCACTATTAGGTGTAGCAAACAAGGCATTCGTTACAAGAGCAGATGTTAACTTAGACGAACTCACAGGTTCTAGTTCTCCAGTAACAGGTGCTCCAGCAAACGGCACTTATTGGTTAGACACAGCAGAATCTGTTTGGGGGATCAAAGAGTGGAATTCATCTACTCAATCTTTCACAGTAAAGACTCCAAAAATTATTTCCGAAGTGTTTAACTTGGTTGGTGAAACATCCACAGGCGCACCAAAAACTTCATTTGGTTCACAGGGTGATTACGCAATCAACACTACGGCGACTAACAATAAATTATGGTACAAAAATAAAAACAATGCATGGGTACAAGTTGACTCCGGTGACAGCACTACGCAGTACGGTTCATGGAAAACTTCATGGCCAACCATCGAAGGCACAACCACTAATCCAACAGTGACAGCAGGACACACAATTTCAATCAACGGATTCACTGTGATTGCAATGACTGGTACATCACTGGACGATGTTGTCAGCGATATCAACGCAGGTGGTGATGACTCAGCGGCGATCCCGGGTGTCACAGCGGCAAATGTGAACAACAAACTAGTCCTTTATGCAACTGACCTAGCAGGTGGAGAAGATTCGACTGCAAGTGCTCAAATTAAAATTGCAAGTGTTTCAGGAACTGCATTAGCAGACCTAGGTATCACAGCAGGCACTTATGATGCTCCAAGATTACACCTAGGATCACACACAACAGATCCAGGATTTAAGACAGCAGACGATCACAGTGCTCCAACAGGAAGTGTCTGGATTCAAACAACAGCAGTGAACGGTGGTGCTGACGTAAAAGTTAAGAAATACAATTCAACCACAGCGGCATTCTCAACTGTTAGTGCTCCGATGCATACAACTCATGCTCAAGCACTTTACAACTTAGATAAATCAGGTGCGGGTGCAAACTTGACAACAGAAAATCTGTATGTGCAAGTCAATCCAACTGAAAGAGATACTATCCTTTTTGCAGGTGACAGCACAACAGCAACTGACTCAACAGTGTTTGATGCAAACGCATCATTGGGTGCTTACACGGTGTTCAAAAGACAGGCAAGTGGTGCAACCACAATCACAGGATTGAGTGCATTAGGATCCAGTCCATTTACAGCGGCAGAAACATTCACAATCAGAGAAACACTTAGACCAGGTGATCATCAAAATTCAACAAAGTATGGCACATTTGGTCCAACTACAACTGTCACACTAGGCGGCACATCAGCAGATGATTTTGTTGCGGCAGTGGCGGCGGCAGGAATGCAGTACGTCAGTGCAAGTTATGACAGAACATCAGACACAATCACAATGACACACAGTGATGGTGGTGACTTTAGAATGAACGACACAAATGGTACACCTGTTGCAGACGCAGGATTTGGAAGTTCAAATGCTTCTACATACGCATCAGCGATAGACACCACTGGTACAAAGGTTGCAAACCTTTACACAATACCAGCGGGTGCTTTTGGTTCAGATGAAGTTTTGGCATCAAACTGGGGTACATTGGTTTACGAAGCATCAGCGTCGGCTCCAACAGCAGACCCAAGTGATTTAACTTACTGGTACTCTACAAGTGCAAGTGAAGTTGACATCATGGTACATGATGGTAGCACATGGAAAGGTTACAAAAATGTAACTTCAGATGCTAGAGCATTTAACTTATCAAACACTTCACCGGACGGTGTAATTGTTTCAGCAACTGAGCCAGGGGCAACAGATGGTCAGTCAGATGGAACAGCACTTGTGGATGGTGACATTTGGTTAGACTCAAGTGATCTTGAAAACTATCCAAAACTTTACAGATATGATAGTTCAAAAACTGATGGAGCGAAATGGGTTGCTATCGACAACACTGACCAAGTGTCAGAAGATGGAATACTATTTGCGGATGCAAGATTCCATTTAGATTCAGACAGCAACGTTATTACAAAAACTCCACCAACAATCAAATCATTGTTGACAAGTGACAACCTAGACATAGACAAACCGGATCCAGCACTTTATCCAAAAGGCATGTTGTTGTTCAACACAAGAAGATCAGGTTACAATGTGAAGCAATTCAGAAAAAATTACTTCACTAGAACAAACTTTGGTAGCACAGATGATTACCCAACACTTCCTGCAGAAGCAGATGCGTGGGTGACAGCAAGTGGAAACAAATCGAACGGTTCTCCATACATGGGTCGTAAGGCACAGAGAAGAATCGTTGTTAAAGGTTTACAATCTGCAGTGAGTTCAAACACACAATTACGTGAAGAACAAAGAGAGTTCAACGTACTAGCGGCTCCAGGTTATGTTGAGTTGATAGACGAACTAGTAACTCTTTCAGGAGACAGAGGCGACACAGCATTTGTTGTTGGCGATTCTCCGGCAAGATTAGAAAACAGTTCAACAGCAATCAGCAACTGGGCGACTAACGCCAACAGTTCAGCAACTAATGATGAAGATGGGCTGTTAACAAGTGATTCATTCACAGCAGTTTACTATCCATGGGGTACTACATCAGACTTGGCAGGCAACGACGTGTTTGTTCCACCGAGTCACATGGTACTGAGAGCATTAGCAGTGAACGACGATGTGGCTTTTCCTTGGTTTGCACCAGCAGGTATAAGACGTGGAGTGGTAGACAATGCTACTTCAGTGGGTTATATCAAAGCATCAACAGGTGAAAAACAAGTGATTGCAGTAAGTTCAGGTATTAGAGACACTTTACAGTCAAATAGAGTAAATCCAATCACGTTCTTAACAGGAGCAGGATTAACAATATACGGACAAAAAACTAGACACAGCGGCACAAGTGCATTAGACAGAGTCAATGTTGCTAGATTAACAGTGTTCCTAAGAACTCAACTAGACAAGTTAGCACAACCATTTATCTTTGAACCAAATGATGAACTAACAAGAAATGAAATCAAACAAGCAGTTGAGTCATTCTTGCTAGAAGTCCAAGGACAAAGAGGACTATACGACTTTGCTGTGGTATGTGACGCAACAAACAACACACCAAGCAGAATTGATAGAAACGAGTTACATGTTGATATTGCTATTGAACCTGTTAAGGCGGTTGAATTTATATTCATTCCGATCAGACTTAAGAACACAGGCGAAATAGACAAACTAGGACTATAAAGGCTAGGAAAGGTATAAACATAAAATTATAGTATAAACACTATAAATATAAAAAAGGAGAAGATATGTCAGTAGCAACTTTAAGTAAATTTACAGTACCTTTGGCAAGTGATCAATCAGCGTCAAACCAGGGGCTATTGATGCCAAAACTTCAATACAGATTTAGACTGATATTGGAAAACTTTGGAGTATCAACTCCTAGAACTGAAATCACAAAACAAGTGATTGATGTAACAAGACCAAGCCTAACATTTGATGAAACAATTTTAGATGTTTACAACTCAAGAGTTTATCTTGCAGGTAAACACACTTGGGAACCAATTACAATTAACCTAAGAGACGATGTGAACAACTCAGTTTCTAAGTTATGTGGTGAACAGATACAGAAACAATTTGATTTCTTCGAACAAAGTTCAGCATCAAGTGGTACTGATTACAAATTCACAGGCAGAATTGAAATGCTTGATGGTGGTAACGGTGCCAACGCAGTTACAGTGTTAGAAACATGGGAACTGTATGGTGCTTATGTACAGAATATCAATTACAACACAGTGGCTTATGCTACATCAGATCCTGCTACAATTACATTGTCAGTTAGATACGACAATGCTATACAGGCACCAAGAGGAACTGGCGTAGGCACAGCGGTTGCAAGAACATTAGGTACACTAGTAACTGGGGGCGGTTCTACTCAATCAGTTTAATTGAGGAGGCTAGATGGCCCACTTCATCAATAACTTCCTACAACTCCTTGATCCTAATCAAATGCTCAAGGATTTCGCTCATGCGTCACGACTTTATATCGATGGTCAGCACAGACTTGAGCCAAAAAGACCTTGGCTGTATTATGTGGTTATCAATAAGATGGCAGGAGCGGCAGGATTTGGATCATCGTCAAACCAATTGGAACTTGGACAACTTGTAAAAGAAGCACAATTACCCAGTTACAACTTCAACGTTGAAACACAGAATCAATACAATAGGAAAACACAGAAGCAAACACAGATCACTTATGATCCTGTGCAAATCCAGTTCCATGACGACAACTCAGATGTTGTGGTAGGTTTCTTCAACGATTACTACAAATATTATTATAGAGATTCAAAGTATCAGGGAGGACAATTTGACCCAATGGCAAGATACAAACAAAATTTTACTGCTCGTTGGGGATTTGACAACGATCAAACCATGCCGTTCTTGCGTGACATACAACTGTTCACAATCAACAAACGTAGATTCACAAACTACACACTGATATTACCAACAATCACGCAATTTGCACATGACACAGTTGGACAAAAACAAGATGGCACACTAGGACACACCATGACTGTGGCATACGAAGCAGTTTTGATCAGTCAAGGCACAGTGGGAGGTGCTGGTCCAACAGGATTCACCACACTTCATTATGACAATTCACCATCACCTTTGACCATAGCAGGCGGAGGTACGTCATCGATATTTGGCACAGGTGGATTGGTACAAGGTGGCATCTCAGCGATCACAAACTTAGCATCTGGCAATCCTGCGGGTATACTCGAAGCGATCAACGTTTATAGGAATTACAGGACCGGTGGATACAAAGCAGGCGCCGGAGAAGAGATAAATGGCATAGTGAAACGTGGCATACAAGGTATTAGGACCACCAACATCGGTGGAGCAAGTTCTCCTGGTGTGGTGTTTCCACGTAAGCAAAGGCAGTCAAAAGTAGATGCTGTGATGAAAGACGAATTAACCACATCTTATCGTGCAGATAATCAACTTCCGAACAACAATGCTTCATCTCTTACCGCGGTCAATGATATCAGTGCCAACACTTACGCAGTGACCGAAGATGATACGCGATTGCTTACACCAGAAGAGACATACACTTACTTTAAAAATAATTTCGTGGCACTCAATGGCCTAGCAAGAGACTTTGTATATCGTACTGAACAACAAGATTCAGATAATGTCAACACGGTCAAAGAAGCATATGAGGATTTGGGTGATTCGGTCAAAGCAGGATATAGGGCAAAAGCACTAGGCAAGGCAAAAGATCTTGCCCAAACAGGACAAGTTGCGTTGTTACTACCAGTGAATCAAATCTCTGAAATTAACTCTGTGTCTAACAATGATCTCAGCAGTTACACAATAACTGTTGACGGCGACACTGTAACTGAAACTTACACAGACGACGATGGTGTTGTGACTACATACAGTAACTCGGCAGTTTAAAATGACATATAAAAATTTGAATCAAAACTACAATCCAACAGCAGGACAGGGTGTGAACACCAATTTACCCATTGAACCTATACAATCAGTAGATAACACCAAAAAAACACTGAGAATATTTGGAGATTACTTCGACAATCAAGTGCAAATCCACAGTGAAGAGTATGATGCTGTTATTGGTTTCTTCAAATCTAAAGATTATGCTGATGAATCCGCTGAAACACTGTCATATGTGATTTGCAGACAGGCAAAGATAGACAATATTAGTGCAATGGTGATATTAGATCAACTTAAAAACACTAATCCACAAGAATTGTCTGACATTGTGGCAGAAATATTGAATCTTTACAGGTTCATAAGCAGTCTGATCGGCAAAAAACAAGACAATCCTACACAAGACATAGTTTCACGCAACATATTAGGATAAATTATGAGACCAAAATGGGCCTCAGGAGTTTATAACGTAAAAAACCCGGAAAAATACATGGGCCTAAAACAGCCTAGGTATAGATCTTCCTGGGAACAAGTTTTTATGAAATTTTGTGACGAAAATCCAAATGTGGCAAAATGGGCCAGCGAAAGCATCAAGATACCATACCAAAATCCACTCACAGGAAAGCACACAGTTTATGTGCCTGATTTTTTCATCCAGTACACAAATAAAGATGGAAAAACATTAGCAGAACTAATAGAGATCAAACCAAAAAAACAAACACGCATACTTGCCGCCGAAAAAAACATCTCAACAAGAGCCGCAGTGGCAATGAACAGTGCCAAATGGGAAGCCGCATCACATTGGTGTAGGCAAAAAGGCATAAAATTTAGGGTCATCACAGAAGATGACATATTTCATAACCCAAAGAAACGTTAATAACTATTGTATGACCAAGAAATTAGAAGAATTACTGGATTTGCCTGAAGTCAAAGAAGCCATAGACAAGGCAGAGATGGACGATGCCAAGCATGATCAACCTGAATTAGAGTTTGATGAAGTTAGTAATCCAGAAAAAGTCGATCCAACAGACCTTGAGGCGGTAAATCGCAAACTGGACAAGATAGAAGAAGCACTGCCACAGGTAAAAGGACTGGACAGCATGGGTGAGGAAATGGATGAGATAGCACTCAAGGCCATGGACACCTACAAAGATCTCATGGATCTGGGCATGAACGTAGAAGCAAGATACAGTGGACGCATATTTGAAGTGGCGGCTTCTATGATGCGTAATGCAGTAGACGCCAAGGCATCAAAAATGGAGAAAAAACTGAAAATGGTAGAACTGCAACTTAAAAAACGCAAATTGGACCAAGACACAGGCGGTGAAGAAC
>Ga0070749_10002102_pt1 | contig 13402 bp, 9 predicted proteins | sample VirMetDEL_Nov_18_FD_75180 | JGI IMG/M metagenome (GOLD analysis project Ga0070749, IMG submission 75180) | Aqueous microbial communities from the Delaware River and Bay under freshwater to marine salinity gradient to study organic matter... | ecosystem: Environmental > Aquatic > Marine > Coastal...
AGGACTGTTAAATGTAGAACAGCCGACCCTGGTGAGATAGACCCAAATTTAATGCCAATAAGATAATATGTCGTTACCTAAGAAATTAAAGAAAAATTTAGATATTAAAAGGGTGGACCCACAAGGTGGTCCAAAAGAGTGGGTTAATCAGTTTTTAGAACAAAATAAAACCTTTTTACCTCGTTCAGTTGACCATGCTGATTTAGATAAGGGTTTCATTGAATTTGTGGATAAAGAATTAGATTTGGTTGTTGGTGGTGAAAAAGTACCAGTACAATTTATGTCATCACAAAGATGGGCAGAATTTGCTAGAGGATGGAAAAATTCTGACAAATATAAAAACCTAAAGATACCATTTATTTCTGTAGTTAGAAAACCTAACGCACAACAAGGAACAAACCCTGCCGATTATAAAATACCAGTTAGAAAAACCTTTTCTTATGTTAATATGCCGGTATGGGATGGTAATAAAAAGGGTGTTGATATATATAAAATACCTAATCCTGTTGGTGTGGATTTAACTTTCACTGTTAGATTGTTTTCATATAAAATGAGACAATTAAATGAATTTAATAAAAAAGTCTTACAAACATTTGCTTCAGCACAAGCTTATGTAAATATAAAAGGTCACTATTTCCCTATAATGTTAGAGAGTATTGGTGACGATAGTACTATGGATAGTATTGATGCCAAAAGGTATTATGTACAAACCTATGAAATGAAATTAATGGGATACATTGTAGATGAGGAAGAATTTGAAATAACACCAGCTATTACAAGAGCTTTTGTGGCTATTGAAAGTTCTGATAAATCTATCAGACCAATTAGTAAGGTTATAAGTGATGATAGGAATGTTAAATATATAATACAATTTTTAGAGGGTTCTACAACGGAAAGTGACATTACCATTTGGGACACAGTTACCTTAAACACCATTAACACAACTAATGTTTTATCTTATGAAATTTACCTAAATAATGTATTGACCACATTACCTATTAATGTTAGTGAAGGTGATAAATTAACTGTGGCAATAATTAAAGTAGATACTAATAGTTTCTCTGAAATAGAGATTGTTGGTGAAAAAACTAGTTGTTAAATGTCTCTACCTAAAAAAAATAAAAAAGACCTAAAATTAAAGAATACTGTTTTTGGTCCTAAGAACTGGTCTGACCAATTTTTAGAACAAAACAAACAATTTTTACCCAGGGGTGTTGATATATCTGATTTAGAATTAGGTTTTAAGTTGTTTGTAGAAAATTTAGATTTTGAGGTGAATGGGTTATCTGTAGAATTTATGTCATCACAAAGATGGGCAGAATTTGCTAGAGGGTGGAAAGGTTCTGATAAATATAAAAACATAAAGGTACCATTTATTTCTGTGGTCAGAGACGGAGCACCACAACCAGGTACAAACCCTGCCGATTTTAAGATACCGGTTAGGAAAACTTTCCCATATATGAAGGTACCCGTTTGGAGTGGCAACAAAAAAGGTGTTGATATATATAAAATACCGAACCCTGTTGGTGTGGACTTAAATTATAATGTTAATTTTTATTCTTTTAGAATAAGAGAATTAAATGAGGTTAGTGAGGTTATTAAACAAACATTTGCTTCAGCACAAGCTTATGTAAATGTAAAAGGTCACTACTTCCCAGTATTATTAGAGGGTATAGAGGATGCTAGTGTATTCGACAGTATTGACGAAAAAAGGTACTATGTACAAAATTATAAAATGAGGATGCAGGGATATATTGTGGATGAGGAAGAATTTGAAGTTGTCCCAGCTATAGAAAGAGTTTTAGTCTTAGTTGAACCTATGGTAAGGGAGTTAAGACCTATAGTTAAAACTTTCAAAGGTGTAGATAAAACTAAAACAATACAAATTATAATACAATTCTTACCTAAAACGGTTAGTGAAATAACTTTCCACTCTGAGGACACAATAAAGGTGAAATCTGTTGGGTCTGAAAATTTAAGTAGTTATGTTTTACATATTAATGGGGAAGCTGTGGTGGCTCCTTTTACAATAAATAAAGATGATACTATTTATTTACAAGTGAATAAATTAGATGTTAATGAAACATCTGAAATAATTTTAAACGGTGTAATTGGTGAGTAGTTGTGGTTCAGATATAACTAAATTATATGTCGTACAACCAGGTCCGGCTGATATATATACCACTGGTGGTATATTGAACGGTCAGACACTTGTTTTCGATAGGATTGATGCATTAAGTGCTTACACTATAGATGTCTCATCTTTAGGTGATTTCTATGTAAATATTACTGGGGACACTATGACAGGCCCCCTATATATTAATTCTAATTTAATAGTGAGTGGGGACACTATTTTATCTAGTGTTAGTGCAACAACATATTATGGTGATGGGTCTAATTTAACCGGAATATCTACCATAGATAGTTATATGACTGGTGGTACCTACAATAATGGGTCTATCATATTTAGTGGTAGTGGTGTATTTTCTAATGTTACTGTAGATGTTTCAGCATTAATTGATGACACAAACTATTATGTAACAGGGTCAACATTAAACGGTAATAATTTAGAATTAGGTCGTAATGGTGGTTTACCTACATTAACAACAGATTTAAGTTCAATAAATACAGATAATTACGTTAGTGGTGGGACATATTCAAACGGTAATTTATATTTTAGTGGTACAAGTGGTAATCAAACATTTAGTATCGATGTGTCGGCATTAATTGATGATACAAATTCATATGTAACGGGTGGTACTGTAAGTGGCACTAATTTAGTATTAGGTCGTAATGGTGGTCTACCAGATGTCACAATAGATACGTCGGCTTATCTCGATAATACAGATAACTTTGTCACTGGTGGTACCATGGTTGGTAATATTTTAGTTCTTAATAGAACTGACGCTTTATCAGCTGTGACTGTTGATATGAGTCAATTTATTGATGATACAAATTTCTATGTAACAGGTTTTACTTATAACGACGCTAACACATTTACGATATCACAAAACAATGGTACTAGTTACTCTAGTTCTATTAATACAGTTACAGGTTTAACATTTAATAACGGTGATGCCACTTTCGTTGGTTATGCTAATATAGTTAACCCAGGTTACATACAAATGGATGTTACTTATACTGGAAACACTATTGTTGAAGGTAGAATGTATTGGGATGAAAATAACCAAACTATTAGTGTCGGAATGCATAATGAAGCATTCCTACAGTTAGGTCAAGAAACTTATTATCTAATTAAAAACCAAAGTGGGGCAACAATACAAAACGGTAGAGTTGTAAGAGCCGCTGGTACGTTAGGTAATAGTGGTAGGATACTTGGTGAATATATGATTGCTGATGGTAGTATTGGACCTAAGTTTACATTAGGTGTTGCTACTCAAGATATATTAAATGGGGATGATGGTTATGTAACTGAGTTTGGTTTAGTTAGGGGTATTAATACAACTGGTTCACTATACGGTGAAACGTGGAATGATGGTGACGTATTATGGGTTTCACCTACAATACAAGGTGGTTTAACTAATGTCGAACCTACAGCGCCTGATTTACACATTGAGATGGCTATCGTAATTAAAGCAGATGTTAAGGGTTCTATATTTGTAAGACCTCATAGATACCCAATCTCACACGATATCCAAGATATGGGTTGGTTGGGTGGAACTGAAAGCCATTTGGATATTATTCAATGGAACGGTTCGTTAGGTTACTTTGAATTAACCAATACACCAACATTTAACTCTATATCGGCAACAACATATTATGGTGATGGTTCTAATTTAACAGGAATTTCTGACAATAATTCATACGTTACAGGTATGACGTTTAATAATACCACGTATGATTTAACATTATTTAGAAATGATGGATTACCAAATATAACATCCAATTTAGGGGCGTTAGCTAGTGACATATTTGTTATGAGTGGTGTTTATGACCCATCAACAGGTATAATCACATATTCATATAATAGTGGAAGTACTTTCCAAGTTAGTGGATTTACCACAGGTATGACTGATAGTTATACTACTAATGCTTATTTGAATGATAATCAGATTAGATTCGATAACAATATACAAGGTACTAATTTTTATAATGTTGATTTAAACCCTCTATTGAGTGGTAAGACTAATAATAGTGATTTCTATTCATATACAGCGTCAACTGAGTCTATATTAAACTCTAAAGTAGATAACACAACATTCACTAGTTATACAGCTGATACCCAAAATATCTTAAATACTAAAATAGATAATGGTATTAATGTTGGTGGTGGTAATGAGGTGTTTAGTGGTATAACAGGTACAGATATATATTTCAGAACACTTTCTGGTGGTTCTAATACTACACTAACAACAGTTAATGATGTAATTAAAATTGATGTTTCGATACCTGCTGACACTAATTCTTATGTAACAGGTGGTACTGTAAGTGGTACTGATTTAATTCTTGGTAGAAATGGTGGACTATCGGATGTTATTATTGATACGTCAGCTTATTTTGATAATACTAATTATTATGTAACAGGTTCAACCCTTAATGGTAATACATTAGAGTTAGGTAGAAATGGTGGTCTACCAACATTAACAACTGATTTGTCACAATTTATAGATAACACTGATAACTACGTTACTGGTGGTACGATGATTGGTAACACATTGGTTCTTAATCGAACAAACGCGTTATCAGCTGTTACAGTTGATATGTCACAATTTGCTGATGATACAAATTTCTATGTAACAGGTTTTACTTATAATAATTCTAACCAATTAACTTTGGGTAGAAATGGTGGATTATCTGATTTATCTGTGTCCATTAATGAAATGACAGGTTTAACTGTTAATGGTAATACAACATTAAGTGGTTTAACTACGGTTTATGGTGATACACCAACATCAGCAGCAATCCAACCAGGGGTTAACAATACTTACGATTTAGGAGCACCATCATTTAGATGGAGAGAGGTATTCTCTACAAATGTTGATATTTCTAACGCTTTATCTACTGAATTTTTATATGTTAATAATACTTCATCATTTAATGGTGATGTTGATATAACTGGGAATACAACAAATGTAGGTAATTTATTGGTTGTTGGCGATGTTAGTGGTAACACTTTCTACGGTGATGGGTCAAACTTAACCGGTATTGTAAGTACAGATTATTATACTACTGGTGTTACTTTAAATGGTAATACATTAGTTTTTAATAGGAACGACACGTTAAGTGCTTACACCGTAGATTTATCTTCAATAACAACTTCTGGGGGTACAGGTGGTGTAAATTACTATACAACTGGTGTTACTTTAAATGGTAACACACTTGTGTTTAGTAGAAATGATACACTAAGTGCTTACACTATTGATTTATCAACAATAACAACTTCTGGTACTAGTTCTAGTATTGTATTCTCTAACACTTCACCAGACCCATATAGTTATTCTGGTAATACATGGATTAGGACAACTGATTATGAGTATTTTATATACGACACAATAAGGGGTAAATGGTTGAGTACCAACACTAACCAATTTGTGGGGGCTAGAGATAGGAATAACCAAACTAATGTGTTCTTAAGAAATGTTGATGCTATACCATATAATTTAGCCCCATATTATATGACCAAAAATTCTACTATAGTTTCGGTTGTGGGACAAACTAGTACATCAAACACTTTTAAAATATTATTAAGTACTGGTACAACATTACCGACAGATATAATATATGAGTTACCAATAATTAGTGATGTGGTAAATATTGTTAATACGGTTAATGTAGATGTTTATAGTGGTTCTACAATATATTTATATATGTCAGGTACCACCATAGATTACCCTAAAGCGACAGTTTATTATAAAAATAGATGATAACAGAATTTAACATAACCACAACTGGGTTAGTCCCCACTACCAAATTAGAGGGGTTGGGTTCTTATCATGACCACCCCACGACTAATTTAGATTTATTAACACGATTCACTTTAGATGATATAATTAATGATACATGTATACAATTAGCGATAGATGGTGGTGAAATAACTGTACAGGATGAAGATGGTAATAGTATAACACAGTTACAATATTTAGTTAATTCTATACCAGTTTTTGATACTGATATTGTTTCAAACAATAAAACTTATATAGGTTATGGGAATATTAATGCTTGTAAAATACAAGAAGTAACTACAATAAATAGTTTTAGTGGTACTAGTTATACAAGTCTATGGGCTAATGGTAATGAAAGTTTTGATAAAATTTGGGCAAATAGAGTTAGTTACACATATTTTTAATAAGTTTCTGATATTTATTAAAAGAATAACAATAAAGAAGAAAAGAAAAAAAATATGGCTAAAATAATAGACCCAGATGATTTAAACCAAAATGTAGAGATAATTTTTGATACAGTTAATAAAATAATTGACGTAGTAGGTTTAAGTACTAACCCTGCCTCATTAATATCTGATACTGGTACTTCAGCGACAAACGGTGTAACTTTTCAGTGTGTATACTCATTCGCGAAAGAAGAATGGAGAAGTGACGCCAACTTGATTAAGTACCCTTTCCCAATTGTTTCTATTACGGAAGAATCTTTTGAACTTGTAAATGGTTGGAATTTTAATACTGGTACAACAAGAGAACTCATAAGAGATGGTGGATGGTCACTTAAAGATAGTGGTGGTACCTCTGTAGAGGAGTATATGAATGTGACATCACTTGGAACGTTTGATAACTCTGCAACAGATTTAGCCTATTATCTACAGGTTAGTGGTACATCCACATTACCCACTTCTGTTTCCTTTTTTGGTGAAGTTAATCAACCGGTTAAAATTTATGGTTCCCCTCTCTATGGTAATGTAGATTATAGGGACTTATTTAAACTTTATGTAAGAGAAGAAGGTAAGACATATGGTTTCTATGACCTTTTAACTGAACAGAACTTAAATAGTATTACATTTAAGAAATACGCATTACCGTTGAGTAATGGTACTGATTTAAAGATTTCTGTCGCGGATACAGCAATTGATGCCAATTCTGATGGTATTGCGGATACAGCTATATATTCTGGTATGAGTATAACTTATTCAGCTTCTTCATTCGTAAGAGATATTGGTGGTACTAACCGTACTTTTTCAATCCTTATCGATGGTGATAACAAAACTAAAGAACAAATATATGAATTCGTACAATGGTCATTAAGACAAATTGTCGATATTGATACTGGTCCAGGTGATGTTAAAGGTAAGATTGCTGAGGAACTATTAGAGTTCGTTGGGGATACTCTTAAAACTAAATTAACTAGTTATGGTGGTGTTTACATAGATAATTTTACAGCAATTGATACGAACAGTTTAGTATTTGTTGATGACACGGGTACAGAAAGAACATTCCCATTCGTTGCGGCAGGTACATTACAGTTTAATGATAACTTACAAAATGACACTAACTCTATTTATAGGGTGTTCTTTACTAATGATAATGCTGGTGATAATGCTGGTAGGGATTTTGGTACTGTAAGTGCTACAACCCTTCAAGATAATAGTGTTGTAGATATTGAAGGAGCAGTAGGTGGTAATCCTAGTATTACGTTTGATTACGATTACGATAATAACGTACAAAGAGGAGCAGGTTCAGAAGCAACAGATGTACCATTTACAGCGGTAGCTCTAGGTTTAGGTACCGCTCAATATGTGATTACAACGGGAACCCTTGTGAGAAGTACTTCTAATGTTATTAACTTCGTGGCGGCCTTAGAAAGAAATTATCTAAATCCATAATATTTTTTAAAATATATGATAATTAAAAATCCCTTTCTTAAGGGATTTTTTTTTATCTAATAATTACAATTATTAACATATTTATATAAAAAGAGATTTGTAATTATGGCTGGTATAGTATTTTATTTTGAAGATAACGATGTTGATGTTTGGTCTGGGAGAAACATAGACCTTGACGCATGGAATTATAACTGTAAAATTGGTGGTATTACTAAAGCGATTGTTGTTAATCTAACTGACCAAAATTTAATAACATTTGACGGTAATATGGATATAACTTTCGTAAATGAACTACCGTCATTAAGTGGTCATGTGACACAATTAGTTACATCAAATGATACTAATACACCTACCTCGCTTTGGGATTTTGACCACCAAACTGATTGGTATGTATTTGGTCCCTCTAACGGTTGGAGTGGTAATATATTTGGTGATACTTTATTAACAATACCACAAACTTCAGGGGCTCACCACTATTCGGTGTTTGTGGATACCACAATAATGTTCCATAGGGACCATATTTTAAATAATTTATAATGGCGGTAGTATTAATAGGTGAAATAGTTAATAGTTGTGACACGGTAACAGGTTTTAATGTTGGTAACATATCTGGTGATGATGATTTTGTTGAAGGAACAGGTGCCATTGGTCTAAAAGTTGCGGCATCCTATGCTGAGATATACACCACCTCTCTGGGTGCTACAGCTCCGTATGATTTCTCAACCTCAGGTGGTGAAGCTGGGTATCATTATATACTATGGTTTAATACTAAATTAGCTATTGCAAGTACGGGTGGGCTTAGATGTATAATGGGGAATGGTACTGACAGAGGGGAATGGGATGTAGACCCCACTGGTTTTTACAAAGGTGGATTTTTAACGCGAGTAATTGACCCATCAAGAGATTTTGACAGAATTAACGCAGGAACTTGGACCACAAACGGTAATCCGGCACAACTTTCTAATATCACAACAATGGGTGGTGGAGTTGAAACCGTACCTACTATAATGGGTAACTTCAACTCAGTCCAATTAGACCAAATGACAATCGGTCTGGGGTTAGTGGTTAGTGGTGGTACTGTAGGTTCACCAAATACATTTGAAGAGGTTAGAGCTTATGATGAGGATACCAATTTTTTTGGTTGGTGGAGTTCGGCTAACGGTACCATTATTGGTAAGGGTAAATTATTTATAGGTGACAATGGTGGTTCTACGGTTTTCAGTGATGTATCCACGTCTGTTGCTTTTGCTGATGAATTGGTTGGTGAAGATTTCTATGAAATAAATATTAACGGAACCAATACAACATGTGATTTTGAGTTAATGAATTTTAGTGCAGCTAGACCAAATAGTGTTAGATGGGGTCTAACGGTTGAGGATAACGTTAGTGCTTTTACTATGACAAACTGTGTGATTAGTGGTTCTAGGATTATTAAATTAAATGATTCCTCTAATGTTGTTGGTAGTACAATTATAAATGGGTTACAATTAATTCAAAGTGGTGGTACTTTAGATGGAATCTCTGTTTTAAATAATTCAACAGGTTCTACCGCCTATATTACCTCCGATAGTCCAGAGTTAATATCAAACTCAACATTCACCTTCAACAGTGGTCACGCAATTGAATTAACTTCCGCTGTTTCATCAGAATTCACATTTAGTAATAACACCTTTATTGGTTATGGGGCGTCTGGTAGTACTGATGCGGCAATATATAATAATAGCGGTAAAGCGGTTATAATTAATGTTACAGATGGTGGGTCAACGCCCACAATAAGAAATGGGGCTGGAGCATCAACTACTGTAAATAACGCCGTGGTACTTTCATTAAGTAATTTGGTTGATGATACGGAGGTTAGGATTTACACTAGTGGTACTATTACTGAGGTCGCCGGTCAAGAAAGTGTTACTGGTGGGACATTTTCATATGCCTATAATTACGCAGCATCAACATTTGTGGATATTGTTATCTTTAAAGAAAGTTATTTATTTAATGAACCAGATGGGAGAATAAAAAATTTCGAGTTAGGTAACACTAATACAACAATCCCAATTAACCAAAGATTTGATAGGAATTACAATAATCCGTAATTTTTATAATTTACTTAATTACACCCATTAATATATTATAATAATAAATAATGTAACCATAAAAAGAAAAGAAAATGGCAAATATAACAAACAACGTGGATATCGCAATGCAAAAAGTAAGGCAATTACAACAAATGCTTTATGATAATAGTAAGTCAGTTAATGACCTTTTTAAATTCACAAACGAAGTGATAAAGGACATGGAGAAAGCTAGTACCGAAATAAAAACAAATTATGAAGAAATTAGTAGGAAACTAACTGAGGAATTTAATACTGGTAAAAAACAATAATTAATGCCATCTGGGGATTTCATATTTAGTGGTGACAGTAAAAGTATCATCATAGTTAGTGGTGTTACAAATGTTAATGTGCAGGATATGTATTCTAGATGGAAGGAATGGGCACAAGTAAGTGATAATTCAAAATATTTAGGTGCTTTTAGAACGTTTGGGGGTGACCCCACAATTGCGGGACAGTTTGCACCTAGTTATTATTTTCTAACTAACGGTTGGAGGGTTCTAGTCGATTTTGGTGAAGTCGATTTTGGTGTTAATTTATATACAGATGAGTTAGAGCCACCAGTAATAGTTGGTTTAGGTTCTGCCGCATCTATTCGTAACTCAGATGCTGTAACTGTTGATATTGGTGTAGAACAAAGTTTAGATTATAATGAAAAGATTATAGTAAATAGTTTAGTCGGCGTGGCTGGTACAACCTACCCTATAGGTACTTCTGCTTTACCTGTTAGTAATATTGCAGACGCTTTAACAATAGCTAATGAAAGGTTTATACATGAACTACATATTTTCGGTACAACAATTTTTAATGTTGATGTTCATGACTTTGTGGTGTTTGGTGGTAATATTAGAGATGTAGCTATTTTTCAAAACGTAAATATTAGTGGTACAACCTTTAAAGAGTGTGTTTTAGAGGGTACCTATGACGGTTTAATTGTGGCAGAAAAAGTACAATTAGCTGATGGTTTAATCTGTGGAAGTGGTTATTTTAGGGATTCTGGATTACTAGGGAAAATTATGGTTAGAGATGGTAGTGATTTTAATCTATTAAATTGTTCATCTTTGGTATCTGGTAGTGGGTCACCAGAACTATTTTTAGGTAACGATATTTCATTAAATCTTAGAAAATATAGTGGTGGTATGGCTTTTTATGATATTAGAAGTGGTACGACAGTTACCGCAGAATACTTAGCCGGTAACTGTGAAATAATGTCTGGTTGTACTGGTGGTTTAATTCAAGTTAGGGGGATAGCTAAACTAACAGATGAGTCAAGTGGTACTACTGTAGGTACCCAAGGTTTATTAATACCATATCAAATCGCCCAACAACACACCATTAACGTACTTACTGAAATAACCAAAAATAAATAAACTACATTATTTTAATGGTAATATTTTATCTTTTAGCTATTCTACTAATATTTATATAGAAAATAATAAAGTAAAGAAAAAAAAATAAAATAATGGCTGACAAAATTTTTGTATCCCCAGGGGTTTTCACTCAAGAACGTGATTTAACTTTCATCGCACAACAAGTAGGTGTTACAACACTAGGTACTGTGGGTGAAACAACGAAAGGTCCGGCTTTCGAACCCGTATTTATAACAGATTATGAAGAATTTATAGCAATATTTGGTGGTCTGGATGCTTCTAAGTTCGGTGGTGAAACTAGAAGACCTAAATACGAATTACCTTATATAGCTAAAAATTATTTAGCAGAATCTAACCAACTATTTGTTACACGTATATTAGGTTTAACTGGTTATGACGCAGGAAAAGCATGGTTAATTACAGCTGATGCTAATTATAACCCAACAACAATTACTACAGCATCTACATCGACATTTACTGCCGATTTTACTGGTAGTACATATGGTAACTTTAGTGGTGGTGGAGCTTTAGAAGCACAATACTTATATAGTTTAGGTTTATTTGATAATGGTTCTATAAGTTCTCAAACTATTCCTGATGATATTGTAACATACCCAGAGGGTGTTGTTTTAACTAAATTAAACGACACATCATTCAGTGGGTCTAGTGCTACAGTAGTTAATGTAACTTTAAGTGGTACCGTAGGTACTGTTTCTGGTACGGTAGTAACTTACACAGCAGACGCTTACACAGAGTACGAAGGTGTTGTCTTAGCAATGTTAAGGTCAAGAGCTGATGTTTCTAGTGATGAATTAACTTTTAGAACACAACAAGTTAGTGGTGGTGTAACTATGGGGGTAGGTGATACTACTGATAACCCAGAAGGTACTTTCACACTTTCAGCGACGAGTAATACAACAAGTGCGACAACTGAGTATGTTATGTCATTAGATACAACATCAAGAAATTATATTACAAGAGTATTAGGTACAAGTTGTTTCGATAAGGAAGAACTTTTATATGTTGAAGAACATTATCCTGAAATGTTAGAGGATATGATTAGTAAAGGGTATATTAAAGGGTTAAATAGTACTTTAGTATATACTGACGATTTTAATAACTACCAACAAAGTTATCAAACCCCAGAAACTCCATGGATTGTTTCTGAATTACGTGGTAACATTTTAGATAAATTATTCAAATTTATATCAATTTCTGATGGTGATTCAGCTAATAAAGAAATAAAACTTTCTATTTCTAATATTAGACCTGACACAAAAGAGTTTGATATATTAGTGAGAGATTTTTATGATACAGATAGTAGACCAGTAATATTAGAGAGATATTCTAAATGTGTAATGGATACTAATTCAGATTCTTATGTAGGTAGAAAAGTGGGTACAGCTGATGGTGAGTTTCCATTGAGAAGTAGATACATAATGTTGTTCCTTAATCCAGAAGCACCTATAGATTCATTCCCAGCTGGGTTTGATGGATTTATAGTTAGGGATTATGTTGGAGCAACTGCACCATATATCCCTTATAAGTCTGAGTACGACATTGTTAATGAAAAAATAAGAAAAGTATATTTAGGTATTTCTAATGTAGAAGGTATTGACCAAAACATGTTTAATTGGAAAGGTTATACTAATGACGCTTCACCTTCTGTATGGACAGCAACAACTAACGGATTCCATATGGATTCGGGAGCTACTGTAGCGGGTAACTACATTGTTGGTGAATATGAATTCAGAACTTCAGCAGGTATAGAAAATACTGTTTATGAATCTATTTCGGCTAGAAAATTCACATTAGTACCTTATTTAGGTTTTGATGGTTGGAATTGTTTTAGAAAAACAAGAACTAATACAGATAGATATAAAGTGGGTAAAGTAGGTTTTACTGATGGTTTAGCTACTGGTGAATTTGACCAAGTAAGTTCTACTGTGGGTACTTCTGATTACTACGCTTACCTTGAGGGTATTCATTCTTTTGAGAACCCTGAGGCAGTTAATATTAACGTATTAACAACATCTGGAATTGATTACGAAGACCACACTGATTTAGTTAGTGACACTATCGATATGGTAGAAGAAGATAGAGCAGATTCAATTTATATTGTAACATCACCA
>Ga0070749_10002103_pt1 | contig 13402 bp, 16 predicted proteins | sample VirMetDEL_Nov_18_FD_75180 | JGI IMG/M metagenome (GOLD analysis project Ga0070749, IMG submission 75180) | Aqueous microbial communities from the Delaware River and Bay under freshwater to marine salinity gradient to study organic matter... | ecosystem: Environmental > Aquatic > Marine >...
GGTGTTCGTAGCCATCGGCACTACAAACTCGTAGTTGAAGGTTCCGCGACCGTCGATCGAGACGGCAACGTTGAAGAACCTGCTGTCCTTATAGCGGACGCGTCCACGGCGGATCTTCATCGGACCCGACGCCACGACGGCGTACCCCTCGTTCGTCCTGGACTTCATGATCGGCTCACCGGGATCGTAGGTCATGGTGTACCGCTGGCCGACGAAGAAGTTTGTATGGACTCCACGGAAGGTGCGGACCGTCGATGAATTGGTTCCATACGGGTTTACTTCTTCATAACTAAACCCAGAACTATCCACCAAAACGGCGGCGGCACCGGTATCGAGGACATACGGGAACGTGACCGTCGTGTAGTAGGCGTCCGACGTGAACGTGCAAGCCGTGTGCGCCACCCTCCGATCCAGCCGAATCAGGAACCCAGCGGACCCATCGGTGCGCCCAGATGACGGGTTGAGACGCTCGACGTAGATACCGTTCGTGCGCTTAACCAAAACAACAAGCCAGTCCTTGATCCAGGACACACCCCAGATCTGACCGTTCAGATCCCAGCGCATCCACGCCGCCATCGTCTTCTGGTTACCGGACCAGACGTACTTGTAGACGTAGACGTAGGTCTTGTCGTCCGTAAAGAGGGCGAGCGCATCGTGGTTGCTGCTCACCGTCATTTGCTTGATCTCGCCCTGGATGTAGGACGGGATCTGTCCGGTTACGTCGAAAGCGTCGAAGACTTCGTTGGCGTCTACTTGGAGGAACTCACGAATCAGCGAACTTGACCCGAGCTTCTCGGTGAGGAAGACCGCACGGCCCGACGATACCGGCGTGACGTTCGTGAGGTGTACGAAGTCCGTGGTGGGGACGACGGTGACCGTCCGCGGAGCCAAGACATCTTGGCCACGGAGAAGGTACTGGGAACGATCCGACACCAGCAGCAAATACTGGCTGAACGGGATCGCGTGATTGATCTTGGCGACCTTGGTGCCGCTAACGGCCACGTCGATGCGATCGGTGTCGATGAGTTGACGGTTCGACGTGCGGAACAGGTTGTAGTAGTAGCCCTGTTCCGACATGACTACGTTGTCTTCGGAGACGAATCCCAGGCGGTCCTGGAAGAAGAACAGATCGGTGATCGTCTTGCCGAGGATCGACGGGAACGGGTTGATCGTCTCATCACCAACCGTGCGGTTTGTCCAGGACGGACGGGACACCGTTATGACGCCGGATGCGTAGGTAAGCGTAAGTGGGAGCGTTGATGCGTCCCACTTGTCGTGCTGGTTGATCGACGAAGACGGGACGGCTTGATACGGGGTGAGTTTCAGAGACTCGCGCCAGTAGCCGCGCCCCACCGTGAGGCTGTCGTTCTTGTCGCCAACAAACTCGACGTAGTGATCGTCGATGTCCCGATCGGGGTCACCGATGACCTTCAGAATGAATCCGTCACGGGCAAGTTCTGGGAGGAAGTTCTCCGCCTGGTCGATCTGCTCGAACGCGCAGAGCAGAGACGTGTTTCCAACCGAGTCCGTCGTCTCGACGTTTGTAAACGTATTCGATGCCGACGTGGGCCGAACGCAGTGGATGATCGACCCGTACCGCGTAGCGGTGACACCGTGGACGCCACCAGTGCCGGCATTGATCTTGTTCTTGAGATCTTCCGCGATGCTTTCGGTCTGCGCCGCAGCGTAGCCGGTAGCGGGAACCAGCGTGCCGGCGCCACCGGGGCCTTGGACGCCGGTGTTCTTCGTGCCGTCCCAAACGGTAGACGTATACGTCACGGTAGCCAAAGAACCCGTGCACCCGCTCAACTTGACGTTGTAGGTCTGGTTGTAGTTCGCCGCACGGACGAAAATGATGAATTCCTTCTGGTAGATCGAAGGAACCATCGTGACGTAGTTCACCGTGTCCTTCGCTACAATCTTCTCGGTATTCAGGACGTAGGTGGTGTCCTGGACGGTGATCGCCTTGAGGCGTTGCTCCGGAAGCGTCGTGGCGCAATACGAGGCGACGTAGCCGCCGGCGTCGTTGATGGTGACGGCAGCGCCCGTGACGGCGTTGTACGCCTTCATCGCGCCGTTGGTCATGATCAAGACGATCTGCTCGCCCGTGCCGCGGTCGATCGTGTGGAGCTTCGCCCCGTTCGCGGGGATGCTGGCGTTGTTGTAGGCGAACGCCAGATGCTCCGTGGGAGCGCGCTTGTGGAGCCCGTCCACCAAGTTGATATATGCGTTATCGAGCTGGGCGCATTGGTCAGGACGGCGAACCGAGGGGGCTTGTTGGCTAACGCCTCCCAGCACGTTGTCGATGCTGTAGGAGAATTCGTAGTTAGCGGCTCTCGGCATCAGATCCTCCGCAACACAATACGACGATAAGTTTCGGAGTCGAGGACGTGGTAGTCACCGATCTCCATCTCGGTACGCTTGAATCGAGCGGTCGCCTCCATCTCGTCCTGGCGGGTCGCCTGGGCGAGCGTCGGGGTTCCAACCGTGCGATCGGTATACATCCGGATTGCCCGAGCCATGATGAAGTCCTTCGCGTGGAATGGGAGATCCTCCCATTCCAGGAAAATCACGGCCTTGAGCGTGACATCGGCGTCGAAGATATCGGTGTTCTTACCCACGTCCCAGAGGTAACCGCCGCGGATCGTGTAGTCCGGATCGGTGTATTGGTTATCGGGGTAGTCGAGGAAGATCACGTCGGCGTTGACGGGGATCTTGTTGTCGATGTCTCGGACGAAGGTTGTCTCAAACCGATTGAAAGTCCACCCATCGCCTTGAACACGTCGAGAGGCTTCGTCCAGAATCGCCAGAGCGACCTGTACCTGGGCTCCGTTGTTTCCCGCAAGCGTGCTTACCGGAGCTTCCGCAGCGGCGGAGAGCATCGCGTTAACGGCTTCAAGTTTCGTGGTGGATTGCATGGAATCTCCGGGGGGGAAACCCCCAGGAGTCGAAACCCCTGGGGGAACCAAATCACAAATCAGACGATCGTGATCTTCGCGCAAGCTTCGGGGCGGAGAACGTCCACGCCGCACGCGAGCTTCGCAACGAGCAGGTCAGCCTGGTACTCGGTCTTGTATTCGGACTCGACAGCCAGGTCCGAAACCTTGACCATACCGGCGGCTTCCGTCTGGAAGCAGAGAGCGGCCAGCGAGGAAGTATTCGCGGTGTAGGTGTTGCCTTCACCCGCAATAAGGCGATGCGCGGTGCTGGTGAAATTGATGAACGGCATATTGTTGGACATGATGATGTCAAATCCAGCGATATTGCCGAGACCTCCGGTCGCAACCGAACCAGCGCCACCAACGTCGCGGTTGATGAACAGGCCCGTAGCGACACCCTTGAGGGCGCCGGTGATGAGCCAGTTATACAGCGACGGCGGGACAACGCAGCAACGGCCTTCAGCCGGAACAGCGTTGTTATCCATCGAAGTCTTGACGCCCATCAGCGCGTCGATGAACAACGGGATGTTGGTACCCGTATCGGAAACGAGAGACGCGAGAGTCGCGGTGGCGATGTCGATGGTCTTGGCGATACCACCGGGGTGACCCGTGTAGTCCGCGTCAGCCGCGACACCCGCACCGTTGAAGATCACGCGCATGATCGTTTGGTCGATCTTCTCAGCGATCGAGCGACCGAGGAGACGCGAGTATTCCGCACGCGCATCCCAAGCGAGAAGCTTGGCTTCAAGATCGTCGATGAGGACCGACGAAAGGAGAAGCTTATCGGCGTAGATGATCTTCTCGCCCTTGTACACGTCGCCGCGGGGGGCCGTTCCACCGATAGCGGCGTAACCATCAGCGTCGGTCGTGATGATGTTCTGACCGGCAGTGTGGTAACCAGCAGTTGCGGTTCCCAGCTTCGGGAACGAGATCGACTTCGCGCCCTTCGGAAGCGAACGCTGACGCACCTTGCTCATCGCAACCGTGGACTTGGCGAACTCGACAAGAACTTCGCCGGCAAACAATTCATAAAGCAGATCGGTGTTAGCCGCTGCGGTTCCAATAACCCGTGCCATGTTTTTCTCCCTGCCACCTGGCAGATTGAGACAAGAAAATGTGAGACGATCACACGATCCGCGGCTTTAAGGATTGTCCGCCCGTAGGCAGGTCGCAGAAGCACTCGGAACTGTTTAGGTCACACGCCGCTTTTTCGAGCGGCATTCCATGCAGATACGTCTGTTTTTCCCAGGAACATCCTGGAAAGCATGACCGTACTTGCAAGTTGTTTTGCGTGAATTCCAGTGGACAAACCGTCCACGGTTCACCTTCGGATCGACCGCTTCGAGGTGATCCGGATTGATGCAGGATTTGACCCCGCACTTGTGGTCCACGTCCATAGGACCAGCGTCACTCTTAAAAAGAGCAAGGGAGAGCCGGTGAGCCAAACGGTAGTGAATCCCGTTCAACCAAACGTTGACTCTCCCGTACCCAGCGGGACAAGAAGCGCCGATCCAAATCCAACACTTATTCGTGTCTACTTGGATTCGGCGCTTGATGCGGTCTTTCAACCAAATCTCGAAATGGCCAGCTTCTCTTCGACGCGGCGACGATAAGCGGGATCGTCCTTGTACCGCGGGTCCGCGACGGCCTTGGCCAACTCAGCGCGGGAAGCAAAGCCCTCACGCGCATTCGGCGTTTGGCCGTGCATAAGCTTCGGACCTTGAGCGGCCTTGTGTCGTGCCGCCAAACCCGAAACCGCCATGTTGATCATGGCCGTATCGCCCGAGGTCACGGCCTTGTTAAAGGCGTCGATCTCGGTCTTGTTCAGATTGGTCCCAGCCCAGGAAAGCATTTCCTTGTAGCCCTCCTCGCCACCAGCAAGCTTGAAGACCTGATTCCGGCTCTGCTCAAGAAGGGCTTGCTGTCCGGAGATGAATCCGTCCACCATCTTCTTGGAGAATCCCTTCGCCTTGAGGGCGTTGTATGAATCCTCCGATAGTTTTCCGGTCTCCATGAACTCCTTGGAATAACCTTCGATGAACGCATCGGGGTCTTCCGGAGCGGGGGGCGCCGGCTTGATCTCCATGTCGCTGGGAGCAGCGGCTTCCGCCACTTGCTCCGCGGGTTTGCCCAGCTTGGATTCGAGGGCCGCATACGCCTTAGCGAGATCTGCGGGGTCCTTGAACTTCTCAGGCAACCAGGACGGACGTTCCGTCGAGGCGGGTGCTGCCGGCGGTGGCGTCGGCTCCGCCAATGGATTGGTAACGGGCGGCGGAGCGTCCACTCCAGGCGCCTCCGATGCGATAACTACGTTCTTGAGATCGCTCATGTCTTACTCCTGTGGGGGTTGCCCTGGCGTCATCCCAGGGGGCGGGGCAGCTTGCTGTTGCTGCTGCTCCATCGCCATCTTCATCATGTCCATAACACCGCCGGTAGCGGGTCCAGCCGCGCTCTTAGCGAACATGGCGGCGTTGCCAGCGGCTTGTGCTTGCTGCTCTTCGGTGTCCATCTGCTCCCGAGTCTTGACCAAGCCCTTGATATCGAGACCGAGCGCCATCGCTGCGGTACGAGCCAGGACTTCAGGATTGACAAACTTCGGTATCGCTTCCGGACCCAGCGTAGTCTGAACGATCCCCGCCCAAACGCGGAGACGCTCAAGGTCAGACATACGGCCAAGCGCCTCTGTGCCGGTGATGATCGCCGGTCGAATCGCGCTCTTGAGGGCCTTGGGAATTGCGACGATCTGCTGGCCGTTCGTGAGTTGGGCCATCATGCGCCGCACCAATGGAAGCTGAAGTTCCTGGCTAAGTGTGGCGTAGACGCCGCCCAAAGCGGCCTCCAATTCGCTCGCCAACAACCGGATTTCTTCTGCCGTAACGCGCTCCGCTTGGCGTTGCACGCTGGCGTTAAGCAGGAAACTCGCTTCCACGCGCCTGGTGATGGATGCTACAGCCTCTAACGCGACCCTGAAATCACCTCCTTTTTGCACTTGCAGGAAGCTGACATCGACAGCGTTTCCTACAACGAAAGCACCGTTCTCGGCTTTATTGAGATCGGATGCCTTGGTGTATCCAGCAGGATTGACTAGGCCGACAACGCGAGCGGAAGCAGCCGAGCCGATGACGATGGCCTTGGTCAACGCTTCGAGGGAAGCGAGGTCACCAAGCATCTCTTCGACCAGGCCGCGTCCGTAGTGTTCACCGGAGATCGCGGTCCACCGAAGCGCCAGGAACGGGAGAAGATCGGGCTCGTACTCACCGATGGATTCGGGGACGATAGCGCCCTCGATCTCCTGGTGAACATGGTACTTGCCGTCTTCTTCCTTTTCGACGTAGGTGTAGAGATCGTAAGTATCCTTACCAGGCTCGCGGGATTCATCCTCGATTTCGACATCGAGGCCGAGCATGGATTTCGCGTCCTTGGGTAGGGCGTACTTCGAGATCGTCTCTTTGATGACGATTTCGCAGATATTCCCCATCGGATCGCGTTCGACAACGTAGTTCTTCAGGCTGAAGACGCGCAAGCCGCCTTCGTCCGGAAGGTGAATCAAAGCGTTACCCGTGGCAATCAGTAGTTTGATCGCGTAGGTCAACGCGGGGCGTAGAGCCCGAATCTCAATCTCGCGGCTGACGCGCCGTTCGATCGCCGCCAGGGCTTCGTGAACCGTGATCTTGAGTTCAGCGTCCTGGTCGAGCTGGCGAGCAGCCTTGTCGTCGATAACCAGCCGGAAGAAGGGCGAGTTGGGCGGGACCAGGGACAGCACCAGCTTGGAAGCCAGATGGTTGATCCCGCGTGCGCCGACAGAGTTGTACGGCCCTTCAAGTTGCTGGGCGTAGTTGAAGCCGATCTCAGGAAACAGCGCCGGGATCGTAAGCTCGCAGCAATCTTCGGCGCGGATCTCGTACATCCGGCGCTTGCCCACTCCCTTTTCGTAGCAGGAAGCCGCTGTTTCCATTCCGCTCATTTCATCTCCGTGGGATTCACCGGACGAGTCGGCACCACCATACCCGGCTGGATCGTAAGACCGCCGGAAGGTTGACCGCGCAGACTGGGTTTGACGCCCTTAGCGGCCCCCGAGACCTTGCTGATCATTTCCTGAGGTGCCGGGGGAGCAGGGGGCGGCGGCGGAGGAAGTTCCACCTTAGGGATCTTCGGAGCGAAACACATGGTCAGTCTCCTTCTGCCGGTCCGAGACTTCCTTGAGGAAGCTCAGAACCTTCTCGATACCGGCCTCGTAGTAGATTTCGAGCGGATTGAAAAGCGGCGTTATCGGACGAACCGGGAACACCTTCCGCAGCTCCACCAAGAGCCCTTCCGGAATGATCGGGAAAGGATGGTGTGCATCGTTACTAGGTCTTTTTGGGTTTCGCATTGGTCTTCTTCGACGGCTTGAGCTCCGAACATTTGGGCGGGAGCTCCGAACATTTGGCGGTCAACGCTTCCTCGATCTTGCGGAGCTTTTCGTTCGTTGCGTTCATCCGCGTCTCCAGTTCGTTCACCCGAAACAGCAGACTGGTCATGAGGAGGTCAATCATTGGGATTCCAAATCAGCTTTTGGGTCTCCAGGTCAAGCTCCCCGTACCGGAGGATACGGGCAGCAGCCGCGTTTGCGTAGGCATCGGCAGCGGTCAGCCCCTGGGACTCGAAGGTCTGAACGACAGCTTTCCACAGATTCGCGCCGGCTTCGTCGAGGATCGCCCTGGCCTTGACCGGACCGATGCCGGGACAGCCGATATAGTTGTCGGTCTTGTCGCCCACCAGCGTCTGGTACATATGGTTGTAGTCGGCTTCCTCTTTCGAGATGAGCCGCGGGGCGTCGTCCTTGTCGGGGTTGAACAGCCACGCCGGGATCGTCTTCAAGTCCTTATCGACCGAGACGATGATTCGACGCAGCCGCCCCGGCTTGGTGGCCAGCCAGCCGCACACGTCGTCCGCTTCGAGACCAGCCTTCTGGACGCATTTGTATGTCTGCCTTACCCAGTCCCGAAGCGGAACGAAGCCCACGGGCTTCCGCGTCTTCTTACGGTTGGCCTTGTAGTTTGGGTAGTACTGGAACCGCCAGTTTGCCGAATCGGTCAACGCCAAGACGATATCCGTCGTGCGAAACCGTTCCTTCAAAGCCAGCAGTTCCCCGGCCACGATCGCCTTCGCCGCCGTCAAGTCGGAAGTGACGCTCCAAACATCTGGCGTCCATTCGACTTCAAGCTCCGCAGCAAACGCCGCCTTGTAGAGAAGGGTGTCGGCGTCGATTACCAGTTGGCACTTCAATCGTCTTCCTCTTCTTCGGAGAAAGCCTCCGCAGATTGGATATCGAACGGCAGATCAGGGGCCTCGACCAGTTTGGATATCTTGGTCACCAACCGCTTCGGGTTGGAGATGCGTCCCGTCTTCTCGTAGGTATTCACCATGTATTCCCCGATACGGGTGAACGCCTCCAGTTGCAATTCCTGGAACAGCGAATGCAAGCGGAAGACGTAGGCGTTCTTGAACTTCGCGTCGTCCCCGATCTTGACCGTCTTCACCCTGGCCATCGCAAAATCATTCTTGACGGACGGGGTGTTCTCACCTTCGTAGAAGCCGAGGGTCATAAGAACTTCCGCATCGTTACCCTTGTGAATAACGATGCAGAAATCCCCGACGCTGACGAGCAGACCTCTGGAGTCAAACCGCAGATCGGTGTCCTCCATCAGTGTGTCTCCGCCCAGTTGGTGCCGATCTTCGCATCGGTATCCAGGGGGCAACGGAACTTATAGAAGGTCCCTGCTTGCCGCAGCGCGGTCCGGAACATCTCCCCGATGTCGCCAGCGCACTGGTCCGTAGCCTCGACCTGGATTTCGTCGTGAATATGCAGCACGATCTTCGTTTCGACGTGCTTGGGATCTGCGCGGAGAGCGTTCTCCAACAGCACCGTAGCCTTCTTCATGAGGATGGCTTCGGCGCCCTGGAGCAGGACGTTCAACGCGACATGAGCGGAACGGATGTGGTACAGCCGCCCGTCCAAGCCCTTCAGATACTTCCGTTGCCCGATGGCATTCTCGATATTCGACGTGAGCAGCGCAAACGCCGGAAGGTTCTCCAGGAAGCGCTTCCGCACGTTAGCGGCTTCCGAGGCGGAACAGTTGAGAATGTTGGCAAGCTTCGTGTTGCCGGCACCAAAGAGGAATGCGTAGATAAAACGCTTCGCCTCGGCTCTGGTGGCAAGCCCTGCCGCCACACGATTGCGTTCGTGCGGGTCGCCCTCGACGACAAGTCGAGCGTATTCGCCATCATCGTAGGGGGCAAGGTAGTGCGCGAGGCATCGAAGTTGGATGCCCTTCGCGTCACAACCAATCAGGACTTTTCCGTCTCCTGCGTTGAATAGAGATCGAAAGTCTTTTCCGAATTCGACCTCGACCGAGGGGACTTGGGCCAGGTTAGGATTGTGATGAGAGCAGCGCCCAGTGACAGTGCCAAGAGTAGCAATTCGACCATGAATTCGACCTTCCTTGACGAGCTTGATAAGCCCGTTATCTCCATCGGACAGCTGCCCGATGCGTTTGGTAAGCATCATATGCCGAGCAAGAAGCTTGGCTTCGGGGTAGTCGAGACTTTCAAGAACCTCTTCATCGACCACCGCCAAACCGGTGTCGGTAAGTTTGGTGGGCTTCCAGCCGTAGCGGTCCTTCAGATTGTTGGCAATCTGCTGGCGGCTGTTGGGGTTGAAGACTTCCTTGCGGACGCGCTTCTCCTTACGCACGGGGGTCTCGTATTCGATCTCCTGCGGAGGGAAGACCTCCTGGAGTTTCAACGAGATCCCGTCCTGCTCCGCCCGTAGCGTTTGGATAAGTTCATGCGCCTTGGGCGAATCGAACGAAACGCCGGTACGCTCCATGCGACGCATCGAGGCCGCGAATTCATGTTCGAGCCTAACCGCCGCCTCGCACGGCGTCTTCACCATGCAGTGCTTGTAAAGCGCAGCGCAGATCCGAGCGTCCTGGAGATTGTAGTTCACCATGTCGATATCGAAGGTGGACCAATCGGTACGCTCCTTACCGTAGTCGCCCTTCTTCATGTTCAGGCGGAAACCCCAAGACTCCAGGCTATGCTTCCCAATGAGTTTCATCGGGAAGCCCGTGCGGCGGAAGTCTTCGTCACGAACATCTGGGTACACAAGCGGCGCGAGCACCAGCGTGTCCAAAAGCTCCGCATCGGACGAGAATCCGTAGAGCTTCTGAAGCACGGGGTAGTCATACCCGACATGGTTATGCGCGACCAGGGTAGTGGCTTTCTTGAGGTACGCGATGCCCTCGATGATACCACCGTCAACCTTGAGGCCCTGGACGCGATAGGCGTCACGGAGAAAGAACTTCTCTTCCCCCGTGTCGATGTTCACCACGGCCATGCAGTGGACCGTCGTGACGGTATCGAGAAGCCCGTTGGTTTCGAGATCGTAAGCGAGCTTCATTGATGCCCCGCCATGTATGCAAGAGTCGGGTTGTCTTCGTCCCGATCGCTGAAGCGCTTCGGGCCGTATTCATGGCGCCGATTGATCTCGCGCTTGATGTACCAAATCGCCTTCTCCAAATCCTCGATGTCGTTGTTCTTCAAGTCGGCACGCCACAAATACTTCATGGCGTTGCCAAGCAGGAAGTTCATGTGTTCGGTGATCGCGATGCACTCGACACCGGAAGGATGCGATGTGTAGTGCGATGGACGTTCGACCGAATCACCCATCGGCGTGCTTTCGGATGTAGGCGACGAAAGACGCTCGACCTTCAACGGTTGAAAGGTCAAAGCTTCGAGAGGGACTAGAATCAAAGATGATTGCATAGCGCTTTCCATTTTCTACTTTGAAGTGAATCAACATCATGCGGGCTCCATGTTCATGTCCGCCAGGCTGATGTCCTGGAGGATCGCCTTCTCCTTGACGTACCGGGCTCTCCCCGCGAGGCCCGTGACGCCATTGTAGCGGTTCTTCAGGACGCGCATGGTAAGCACGTCCCGATTTCCACCTTCGGCTTGCTGATTGCGCTCCAGGCCGATGACGATATCCGAGAGTTGGCCGATGGACCCTGAACCGCGGAGTTGCCCGAGGGAGGTCTTCGCGCCCTCCTCATGGAAATCCCCATCGGTCGCACGCTTCAGGTGGGAGAGGGCGATGACCGCGACCCCGGTCTCCTCGATGAGGGTGCGGAGATTGGTGACGAGATTGTCGATGATTCGACGTTCGTCCCCGTCCGCAATCCCCGAGACGACGATTGAGATGTGGTCAAGGATGACGATCCGGCACCCGAGACCCACGGCCATATACCGGATACGCGCCAAGAGATTGGTGGCGTCCGTGCTGCCGAAGTGCTTGTAGCAGTAGAAGGTGTCCTTGAAGATCGTCTCCCAAACGCTGAGAAGGGACGGGTCCTCAAAAGGATTCGCGGCCTGGTGGAGCGGCTGCTCCGCGATGATCCCCAAAAGCCCGAGGGCGGTGCGGGGGACGGATTCTTCGAGCGCCAAATAGCCAACCTTGATGCCGGACAAGAGCCCCCGTGCCGCGATGTGCCGCACGAATTCGGACTTGCCGATGCCCGATCCGCCACACACGGTGACCAGCTCCTTCGCCCGAACGCCCTGGGTCATGTCGTTGAGCTGGGCGAAGGGGTACGAAATCAACGCCGCCACGTCCTGGCGGTTCACGATCTCGGAGAACGCCTCGTTGGCGTCGAGGATGCCATCTGGACGCCACGCCTGGGCGTTCCACAACGCTCGCGTCAACTCGTTAGCCAGACCCTCGACCAAGCAATCCGATGCGTCCTTCCTGGGAAGCGCAGCGATGTGCGCCTTGCCGGGAGGGAGGATCGCCGCGCATTCGTTCGCTGCCTTGATCCCAGGACCGTCCTGGTCGAAACAGATGATGACCTTCTCGAACCCGCAAAGCCATTCAAGTTCGTTCTTGAAGGTCTTCGCGGCGCCGGCGGCTCCGTTGGGTACGGAGACTACGGGCCATGCGCCGTACTTGCTCTTGACATCGACCTCGTACACCGACATGGCATCAAGTTCGCCCTCGGTGACGATCACCCGCTTGCCGTTCGTCGGCCATAAGTGTTGTCCGAAGAACGGGAGATCGCGGGTCTCCCCGAGGAGACGAAAGTTCTTGGACTTGTCGCGAAGCTTCTGCGCGACCACCCTTCCGTTGCGGTGGTAGGGGGCAACCTCGACGGTTTCCCCGTCATACGTTGCCGTGCCGTAGCCAAAGCGCCGGCAAGTCTCCGCGCTGAGAGCGCGTTTGGTTTTAGCACCGATGGTTACGTCACCGATCAAATCCGACATAGCGGTTTCCTTGCTGTTGGAGTGTTTACGGCACACGAAGCAGAACGTGTGACCGTCGTCGTAGATGGAGTTTCCGTCGCTACTGCCACAAGTTTCACACGGGATGTGCGCGATGAATCTACTGTTTTCCATGATTCCTACGTCACGTTTCCTTCCCTTCGGCTGGTGCGTCGAGGTTGAACGCATCGCAGAATTCCATGAATTCCCCATGCGATTTGATTCTGTGGAGAATCGCCGGCGTTCCCTCGCCCATCCAGGCGCCCTCGACGTTGAAAGAGATCCATTCGACGGCTTCATCCTCGTCCATGCCTTGACCCATGAAATGCTTCACAAGCTTTTCGTAGTCATAGACGAGAATGGGATCGGGTTGACCGCAGCGTTGAAACCATCCGATCAACGCAGATGAAGCATCGTCGATGACCAAAACGCTACGGTCCCGTTTCATGCTTGCAGGCCCTTCGTTGCCTCGTCTTCGCCTTCCTCGCGGAGATCCACTATGCGATCGTAGGCTGACCAAAGTGCTTGCATCATGGTCAAGAGAATTCCCGAATCACCGTCGATCGGCTCCTCGAAGCGGGAGTAGACGCACGGACCGATGTTCGTGTATTCCGTCTTGATGTAGACGACAACCTTATCGTCTTCCTGCTGGTGCATGATGCTGACGCGAGGGTAGAAATCCAGATTCCGGCTGGAATGGAAGTGCTTCGGGGGCTTCATTGAACGTCCTCCTGTCCGGTGCGTTCGCGCTTCAGGTCCATGCCGTCGTTGTTGTCGATGGCGTGGCCGCTGATAGAGCCTCCCATCCAGAACCCGTTGAGCAAGGCCGCGAACTCCGAACTACTCATGTCGGTGTACTCGCTGTTCGTGGTGTCGACGATCTCGTACCTGCCGGACGGCCACCGACGGACGCGGAAGGCGTTGTTGCCATGCTGCATCCATATCGTCGGCGTCTGGTAGTGCGTGTCGAGGCGTTCACCCTCGATCCATTCCTTGATCCTGTCCTCGGCCCAGTACGGATCTTTCTTCGTCATGACTTCTTCGCTTTCTTCTTGTAGTAGTATTTTCGACCAGTAGCACGCTTCTTTTCCATGAACACCGGATCGTTCTTCAGGGCATGGTAGCGCTTGAAGTTCTCTTCGCGCTTCTTAGCCATGTAGTTCGGA
>Ga0070749_10002104_pt1 | contig 13400 bp, 8 predicted proteins | sample VirMetDEL_Nov_18_FD_75180 | JGI IMG/M metagenome (GOLD analysis project Ga0070749, IMG submission 75180) | Aqueous microbial communities from the Delaware River and Bay under freshwater to marine salinity gradient to study organic matter... | ecosystem: Environmental > Aquatic > Marine > Coastal...
ACCCAAATATGTTCTTTGAGTCCAATTTACACCCGAATCGGTAGAGGTCCAGATATAGCCTGCTGAAGAGGAATTTTCTACTGCAACAAGTTTGGTTCCATCGGCTGAAGAAGCAATATCTTGCCAACTTTTACTAACACTTCTTTGGTTCCAAGTTGCTCCTGAATCATCAGATGTGTAGATGAAGTCACCATTTACTACCGCTGCTAATTTTACTCCATCTGAAGATGATGCTATTCCATTCCAAAGTTTACTAAGACCTCTTTGGTTCCATGTTGCTCCTGAATCATTAGAAGTCCAGATATAACCACTACTCATTACTGCCACAAGTTTAGTTCCATCAGATGATGAGGCTACTCCATTCCAATTTCCAGAACCTAATACTGTTTGTTGGGTCCACGTTACACCTAAATCAGAAGATGTGTAAACATAACCGACATAATCTCCCGCTATTAATTTAGTTCCATCTGCTGAAGAGGCTACTGATCGCCAGTCAGTTCCACCATCTCCCACTCTTGTAACCCAATCTTTTCCAACCAATCCTACACTAATTCTTTTTCTTTTATTAGCATTAGAAGTATTTCCAATATTAAGCATTATGCTAAGTCTCCTGTTAGTAACCACTCATTATTGTCTAATTTAATGATAGTTGCAACTGAATATTGAGTTCTTAATGATGCACTAGGAGTAGCATTTAAAGTAACTGTTCCATTTGCAACAGCAGAAGCCATTCCTTCTACGGTTATCTGTCCAGTCCCAAGTTGAGCAATATGAATAGATTCTCCAACTGCAAATGTTCCGCCAGAAGTAACAGGATCGGCTGGAATAATAACAGTACCGGCAGTTCCACCTTCAATAAGCAGCATATTTCTTACATCGGCATAATCAATAGTATAAGTAGTGCCAGCAACAGAAGTGCCCAAATTATTCATTGGAGTAAAAGTTAGATCTTCAATAACAGTATTAACTGCATCGAATGAAGATGTTACGCTACCAAAAGACACATCGGCTACTGTTCCTTGGGAATATATGTGATTAGTATTATCTCTTACATTGATGTTCCAGAAGTCTGGATTCATCTTAGTTCCGGTAACTGCCGTCGCTGGTGTTGTATAAGCCATTATGCTAAGTCTCCAAAAAGTAGCCAATCTGTGGTATTAGTCTTTAATAAAGTTGCCGCTGAATATTGAGTTCTCAATTGGGTGGAAGGAGTATAATTTAAATTAGCAGTTCCATCGTTTTGAAATAAAACAGTTCCAGATCCCATTTGAACAAAGTCTACTTTTGATCCAGTAGGATTGACTGTCCCAACAGTAATAGTTACAGTTCCACCACTAGGATCTACTTGATAAGTTTTATTCAAATCAGCAGTTCCAATAATATAATCAGAAGTAATAGTTCCAACAGAAAAATGAGTTATAATATCATCAAGATAGTCGCCAGCAATTGTGATAGAACCAGCAAGCGCTGACCCTGCTGCAATTCTTGCGGTCCCCTCAGAATATAAATAAGATAGATTATCTCTTACATCACTATTCCATATTGCAGAAGTTACAACGGAGCCTTCGATGGCTGTTGATGGAGTTATAAAAGACATTATGCTAAGTCTCCTGTTAGTAGATAATTTGTATCATTTAATCTAATTATAGACGCCGCAGAATATTGTGTTCTCAACTGATTAGAAGGAGTATAATTTAAAAGTATATTATAATCAAAATCTTTTAAATAAATATTATAATTGTTTCCTCCTAATGCAAATCTCTGACCATTTGAAGATATATTTACTATAGGAGAGCCGGTAGGTGTAATATAATTTGTCCAAGTTGCTCCTGAATCAAATGAAATCCACATATTATCTGGACTACCAAAAGGAGGACTATCCGATAAAACTATTTTTGTTCCATCTGCTGACATAGAAATATTCTCAAAAGAGGAGTCAAACGGATCGCCTATATTATTAGCAGTCCACGTTGCCCCCGAATCAGTTGAAACATAAACAGATACATCTGTTATTGCAGCCAATGTAACTCCATCGGCTGAAGAGGCTACTCCACGCCAAGATCTACTTGTATCTCTAGCAGTCCAAGACGCTCCAGAATCAACTGAAGTGAAGATTTCGACACTATCACCTACTGCTACAAGTTTAGTTCCATCTGCTGAGGAGGCTGCTCCTTTCCACCAATTGTAAGAGAGACTTGTTGCAGTCCAAGTTGCTCCAGAGTCATCTGAAGTGTAAACAAGACCTCCGGGATATCCTGTGTTGTCATCATCTACGGCTATTAATTTTGTTCCATCAGATGATGATGCTACCGAAGTCCAATATCTATTAGAATCTCTTGCAGTCCAGTTTACACCTGAGTCTGTTGAGGTATATATTTGACCGTTGTTTACTGTTGCAACTAGTTTTGTTCCATCAGATGATGAGGCTATTGAAGTCCACTCTCTAGTCCCAGATCCCGTTTGGGCGGTCCATGTTGAGCCTGAATTTGAAGAAGTCCATATGTAGTTAGATCTATTACTATCAATTATTGCCATTTTAGTCCCATCTGAAGATGAGGCTATGCCATCTATTATAAAACTACTAGTTGATACTGTTGAAAAACTTGAGTATGAAACAGAAAACAGAGTAGTTCCAGATCCCGTTTGGGCAAAATCAATTTTTGTTCCATCAGAAATAGAAAGATCGGATGGTATATCTATATTTATAGTTCCACCGCTAGGATCTACTTTATAAAGTTTATTTACATCAGAAGTACCAATTTCATAATCAGCAGTAATAGTTCCAATAGTTTGTGGATAGATTGCGTCTACACTACCAGAGAGAGATGTAACAGATCCAGAAAAGTTTGATATATCTGATTGATAATTAACCAATTGAGTATTTAAATAAGAAATATTATCTCTTACTTCATCATTCCACTGACTGGGGGGCAAAACAGTTCCAGATAGCGCTGTTGAAGGTGTAATAAAACTCATTACCCGGCTCCAAATCTACTAGTTTCACTAAATGTGGATTCGTCAAACACGATTCCCGGTTGAGTAAATGTGATAACTCTTCCAAGAGTTGCATACTTGGGAATTAGTTCATATCCAGAAATCCAAGCATTTTTGGTATAAGCCCTCGCTCGTACTTTAAGTCTAGTGTATTCAGAAATTCCAGCATTATAATGTTGTTTAATTGTCGCATCATCAATAATTTTATTGTATGCTATAATAGCATTGAGCCAAGTAAAGGAAGTGTTGACATCCAAAGTTTGGACTTGGCTTTCTAAATCTGGTAAAGCAACAGAACCAACAGAACTGGGGCCACTAATTCTAAATGGTCCCTCAATTGTTGGTATCACTCCTACAGATGAAGATGCTGTTCCTCCAAGGAATTCTCCATCGTAGTAGAGTTTAATATTATTACTATCGTAAGTAAAACCAGCATAGTGCCATCCTTGAGTTGCAGTCCAATCGGGCACATCATATTCAAAAGTTGCAGTTCCGATAGTAACACCTAATGCTGTGTTTCCGCTTGAAGAATATAAACTACCAAGAGCATCAAAAGACCAGTCTGGAGAAGCGGGTAGTGCTGTTCCGTGAGCGCCTAAATTGCAGTTCTCTTCTTTTTGATTTGAATAAAACCATGTGAAGTAACTAATCGTTGTATTATCAAAACCAACAATTTCTGAAATTTCTATATATCCGCCATTATAAAGAGCAACAAAATAATCTTTATTTAAACTTTGAATACATTTAGGAATGTTATACTGAACTCCAGATACAGAAGTGTTGATTGTTTGAGGCATAGATACTGGATAAGCAAAAGTTACTTCAGTTGTTCCAGATCCCTTGAGTGAAGCAGAATTAACTCCATAAGGAAACTGATTAGTTAAAAATGCTTCAGTATTAGTTGTGCCATCCATTTCGTATTGGATATCAATAAGATCATCAAAGGTATGTAATATTTCAGGCTGTTCTTTTACAAGCAACGAGTAAAAATTATCTGACGGGAAGTTAACACTCTTATATGGACTAGACAAAGCAGTTAAGAATGGCAAATAAGTTCTTCCATCATTATTAGAAACTTCCCATTCAACAGATTCTGTAACTAGACTTGGATCTTCAATCCAGTAACTGGAAGACTCAGATACATCTCCAAAATGACCAAATTCGAAAACTAATTCATCGTTGTAAAGAACATTAGATATTAGAGAAATTTCGATTTCATTCCATTTGTTTGGCACTAACCCAGTGACTTCTTGAATAAAGGCAAGTCGCCTTCTGCTTTTATCCCAGAAAGCAACTTTAAATTGACCTCCCATCATACCTTCTTCAAAACGTAATTTAGTTTTAAAAGTACATTTTGAAAAGTTGGGGATAACAATAACATCTCTGTATTGTAAAGATGCAATATGTGCGTTAGGGCTTTTTGTAACTTTTATAGATTCATTTTCATAAATTATTTTTGTATCTGGAGTAACGACAACATCAGTGTCTAGATTCCCCACTTCATTAATACCAATTCTAAAATTATCAGTATTAACAACTTTATCAAAACCAGACTGTCCTAAGAAAAGCAATTCTGTATCTGAGATTGCTGTTGGGAAAAGAGTCGCTGCCTCTACCGGCAAATTAGATTCAAAAGTTTCAGACTCATATTCTGCAAGAATAACATCTTGAGAATATACATAATCTAAATAGAACTGACCAGAAGTGGGTTTGAATTCATAGCCCGCATAACCTTCTCCTGCAACATATCCTGCGGTATCAGTTTCTCCTTTAAGCCAAGAATCTATTATCTCTATTTTTCCAGTTTCAACAACTAAGTCTTGAATGAAGTGTTCTTCTCCGTTGTACAATTTTGCTTCATAAAATTCATCTTTACAAATAACAATAATATAAAAATCTTTTTCCAAAGTTACATCTGTAGCGACAGATGAAATTAAAGATGCACCTTCATAGAAAGACAGAACTGTTTGTGTATCATCAAAAACAAGTTTAGTTTGTAAATATTTACTTGAATAGGTAGTTCTGTCTGGGTGTACTCTTGTGTAAACAGAAAATTCATGGGGGCTTGCAGTACCGGGCAACGCTGTTCCGGCATTAAGTTTTGCGATATATTTAAAATCTTTTACAAAAAGGCCGTCTTGAACAATTGCTGGCAAATCTGCTTGGGCAGTTCCCGGCCATCTTTCCATTGCCAGATAGCCTCGTTTTGTATCTACATTAGCGGAATAATGATCATATGAGTTTGTAACTACTTTCATTTGACCTGTTTTAAATGTATATTCAGTTCCTGAAAGCGGGGCACTAATATCAAACTTAATTGCTCTTAAATCGGTAATATCAACAGTTCCGGGGCCAACAGAACCATCTGTTAAAACATTTCTATTAATCTTCCAGACAACATCTCCAGAAGAAGAAAGATCGTTAATCAAAACTGCTGTTCCAGCATCGAAAGGAATAGAAACCGTAGTTTCATCATCATAACCAAGAGATGATGAAAAAGATACAGTTCCCGCTACAACGGCAGTTCCCGGCCAATCCCAAATGGGCATTTGAATATAATAATCTTCAACACCATTCATAAAGTCAGAAGTCAAATCTTCTCTGAAAGTTGATCTTAAACTATAAGCAGGAGTATTTGCAGGAGCCGCTGTGCCGGGTGCATCAGCAGTTCCAACTGTCATATAAATTCCATTATTATAATACCCATCGGCATTTTCTGATAATGGACTTCCAACGCTTTCTAGTTTTCCAATGCCTATCTGATTTAAAACATCTAGTTGACTTTGAGAATAGGCGCTAGGAGATGGAGTTCCGGGATCTAAAGCAGGACTACTAGTTCCAGAAAGGAAAGTTTGAGTAACTCCGGGCGCTCCGACCCAACCTTCGCTTACCGTTGTATTGACAAAAGCAGTTCCGCCCACTCCAAAAGTTGCAGAGTAAGCAGTTCCGTGATACAATAGATCTCGTTCATTAACTATCTCAGGCTCTATTTCTGGAGCAAAACAACGAAGAGTATAAGATGGATCTGTAAACGCACTTCCGTTTGATAGATAAATATATGCCATTAGAACGCTACCCCGTTAAAACTTTCTGCACCATACTCAACAATATTTCTTGAACCTAACACGAATTGTTTCTCTGGAGCGATTGTCCATCTCCAATCTTTTTGGTAAAAAGTGTTTACCGAGATTGAAGAATCATCAATAAGATTCTCTCTATAATTAGAGGTGTCGCTACGAACTGTTTTGTCTTTTTTGTAAAACTTTATTTCTCGTATCGCAACATAATAGCCAACGTTAGCGGATCTTGGGGCTTGTATTACTTTATAAGCATGGCGACATTTTCTCATAAACCACATATCCGGCCAGTTTTTTTCTTCTACAACGGGGGTTCTATCGGATCTGGTCGCTGCGGTAATTAAAGGCTTTGCAACAATTGGATTTTCTGGAATCCAGTTGACAGAATCTTCAAGGTTTACAGAATATCTATACCTGTTGTCAATTAAGTTGGGCTTTACAGTATTGAGAAGATTCTGCTGATATAAGTTAGATATAGCATTAGGGTAAAGAATAATCTGACGACCTAAAATTGGTCGGTCATTCTTTTGTGTCTCTGGATTTTTCCAAACTTGATACTCAGACAAGACAGAACTTTTTCTATTTGTTTGAATAAAGTTAAGAATACTCTTTGGAGTTTCATCTTTAAGTTTATCCATTCTTGGCGGGAGCAGGCCAAGGTTAGCGGTGTTTGCAGATACTCTAGTATACAAAGATGGATTTTCTAAAGGATCATTAGTTTTACCAGACGGGTTTGCATAGACATAACTTTCTACCCAACTGGGGAAAGTTCTATAAGTCACATCTAACTTGACTGGTAAGTTAAGAGTATTGTAGGGAGTAATCGCTAGTTTAGTAAATTCAAGTTTTATATATTTAGCATGAATTGTTTCTACAAGTTTAAAATTACCACGTTTTAAGATATAGTGACGAGGAACAGGAGTCCACAGTTTGTTATCCCAATTATCATCATTGGTATCATCCGTACTGTAATATACATGCATTAAACATTCGGGTGTTAGAGGATCAACATATAGTTCATCAATAAATGAAGCATCTGACCCAGTTCGAACATCAAGATAAAGAGATTCAACAGCAAACTTAGATGGATTTATTTGACTTTGCCAGTATGTGTCTTCTTGTTCATCAAATGCTTTATCATAATTGTAAGTTTTTGCTTCAGTTACATATGCATTGCCAAGAACATCAACTCCACTGTTTGGAACAAATTCATCAATAGAGGCTACTACTTGTGCAAGTTTTAGATTTCTTACATCAACAGACCACTGAAATGGTTCTGAGTTGAAAAATGGAAATGGATCAACTCTTCTAGAAAATACAATTTTTACATCCTTTGCATTAACTGTATTGAAATACAAAACAATATTTTGCCAACTGTAATCTCCAGTTCCATTGTAAAATATTCTAGTTTCGTTATTTACATCAGATCTATAATCAACTAATTCCCAATCTTCAAGTTCTTCGTCATAGTAATATACATCTATATCAATTGGTTTTTGACAAATTTCAAACTGAACCATGTTTACAGGACGAACTTTACCAAGGTCAATATTAAGTTCTTCTTGAGCGTCTGGCTCTCTTTCTTGAGATGCCCAAAATAGTTTTGTTGGCTTGTCAAGAATAAAATTATCATCAGCAAAATACCCAACAGGATAATGCTCATTAATAACAAAAGAATCTTTACTAGCATTTTTTACATACCAAGGCGAACTAAACTTATATATATCTGGCGTATCTGATAATGCCTGACTCGCCTCGTATGGATAAGTATTCGTTCCTCTTTGCAGATGAGTAAATAAAACCTGTTGTTCTGTTGAAAAGTTTCCTAAATGAAAACTACTTGATGTTATGTTATTGACAGTTAGATAAATAATTGATTCAGATCTATCTCCAAATGCCTGAGTCGGCGCTTCAACAGATTCTCCTGTTTTGATCCAGTTATTATTTTTTGTGTAAGAATAATCTATTAGGCTGTTTCCAGTTACATATCTTTGAATATAAAAGTTATAACTAGAAGCAGTTCCGCTATTGATGGGGACTTCTGTTAAACCATTAGAAGCAATGTCTACGCTATATACAGAATTTGATGGTTTTAATCTTCTGATTACTTCTGTAATTCTTCTTTGCTCTTGAGGAGTAATAGACGCAACTTGAGGTCTTATTACAAATTCTTCTGGTGCATTTAAAACACCATAATCTGGGATACCAATAGGTTGATCTGAGTTAATATCATCTAGATATTTCCATCTTTCAAATACTTCACATTCATATCCAGTTGCTGCTCTTCCTAGTAATTTTAATCCTTCAACTGTATTGCCAAGATTAGCCCCACGCATAAAATCTTGCGCTCTTGTTTTGAACCAAGCATCTTTTCTTCTTACTTCAGCCCATTGATCTTGAGTGAGCATTTGGTTGTAAGGATCATACTTATATATTTCTTCATTCAATCTGGTTAATTGAACGACATTAGAGAAAAGTGTATCAAGATCATTGAAGTTAGTAGAAGATAAAGATTCGTATAATTTTGGAGCCAAAGTGGCTTTCTTGATTCCATTGATTCCAGCATCGCCCAATAAAGAATAAAGAAATTTATAAAGTAGACTATCTGAATTTAAATTATATACTTCTTCAGGAAAGAAAGTTTTAACTCTTTCCATAAAATCAACAGGGGGGTTAAGGCTTTCAACTATTTCTCTTTTTTCTACTAATTGACCATTACTTAATAGTGTGAAAAAATCAGCCATTAAACTATCCAGTTATTTTGAGTTTTCTGAATTGGAGCAACAGGATCACTAGTTCCATTCTTGTCTGGACCAAGTGAATAGAATACCGGCAAGTCAATATCTTCTAAGAGAAAATCTTCTTCATAGATATTTATATTTGTTCCATCTGCGGTAACTTCTTCTAGACCATAGTGAACAGCATCGTCTGAACTAGTTGCAAAACGAGCATTGTCTACTCCCGGAGTTTGATAAACAACCTGAAGGATATCATTCAATTGAATTACCGCTCCGTAGAGTTGATTGTTGAAATAAGTTTCAATGTTGTTTGCAATATCCGTGTTTACAGAATTAACCAAGAATCCATTTGAATAAATAATAACAAGATTTGCTATAAAGTAGCGGAATTTTGCAGTATGGACCAGAACATCTTGTCCAATTTGACGGTGGCTATCAATAACTCTATTTGTTAAAAATGGTAGTTTATCAAACGTATATTCAATAGAAAATACACTCTGATCAGTGGCATTTGCCATTGCTGTTGTCATCTCAAGACCATCTCTACAACGGTAACTATCTCTTAAATTAGTAATATCTTTTAGCAACCAATAATCAGTTCCAAGTTCATAATCAGTTCCATCAATATTCAAGATAGATGGAATAGTGCGTACCGGAGTCCAAATTAAGTTGATAAAATAATTTCCTATACTTGGGTGAGTAGTTGTATTGTTTCTATAGAAATTCTCATAATGATATTTATCTGTAAAATCATCTTTAATCACATTACCGGGGCCAGCAGTAACGTCTTCGGCGGTTTCTGTATTTTGACCAGATATAAAAATGTCTATCTTATTCATACTTGAATAGTTATTTGTCAGATCAATAGAATTTCTACTCCACTTAGATAGATACTCATGTTCTAAAAACACAATTGATCCATCAGTCAAATCATCAGTTGGTGGCTCTCCTACTCCAACAGAAAGATTGTCATAAAAAGCAGTAATATCTACAATTGCTGTTCCTGAAGCACTTGCGCTGCCAATTGCTGTTGTACCGACACCATCTAAATAAGTAAGAGAAGAAGAACCAATAGACAAAACTGTTCCAGCAAAAGGAGAAACAGTTGATGTTCCAATAGTTACAGTCCCAACCGATATAGTTCCGCCTGTTTCAATTCCGGTGAGAACGGCAGCACCTGAGTCAAGATAAATGGTTGTTGTGCCTCCAGTTGCTCTTTCAAAAGAAGTAACTTCAAACGTTCCGTGAGTAGCAATTTCTCCAATATTTTCCCAAATTGGATTTGCGAGTCCAAGATCTTTTCTATAAATATTTTTAGAGGTTACACTTCCGCCAGCAAGAGATGTCCCCGAACTGTTAATCAAATTAGTTACAGTTCCGACTTCATTAGAAAAAGTAACTTCATTACTTGAAGGACTAATTCCACTTTGCCCACCGGGAGTGTAATTATATGTGTAAGCATACTGATAGTTACCGATTAAGAAATCTTCATCTATAGCGGTCCCCGCAACCGGAGTGCCACTGGGGGCTGGATTTCTTAAGTTTTCTGCATATACTTGAGCGGTTGGAGTCCCAGCCGTAGTTATACTAAATGTATAATCTATATCTGGAGTGTAGAAACGAGATATATCGTTTCCTTCGGTACTTAGATAGTAATTGAAATCATAAACGTGCTTTGAATTAGGGTTGAAACTAGATGCACTACCTGAAGCATCTAAAGTCATATATTCAGCAAACTTACTAGTTGGACCCACAATAGTTGCTCTATTTGTATATTGATTAGCAACTGCTAATGCTAAAAATTGATCGTCCGTTCCTGCAATATTTCTAAATATATTGTTTTTAAATCGAACTTTTAATTCATCATCTGTTTCTTGATTAGTTCCACCAGAAGTAGATGTATAGTTGTTTACAATCGCCACATCTGAAATTTTTGTAATAATTCTATTGATTTGATTTGCGGTCACATTTCCGACTTCACCCGGAATAGTTGCTTCAATAGGAACTTCTGCATAACTACCGTTTTCTGGTATGACTCCATCGGCCACAGTTATGAATAGGATTTGAGAAGAAACAGCAGAGGCAGTCGTGCTTATCTGCGTACCACTAGGAATAAATATAGCCGTAGGGGCGGGCGTCTTTCTACTAAAAGTGACGAATCCAGAGGCGCGGCGAGCGGTTTGACGAGCAAAGCCGAATAATTGAACAAAATCATCAAGATCTTGACCAAACTTAGTTGTTATGTCTAATTGGTATCTTTGGACAAACTGATCAAACTGAATATCAGCAAGTGATTGAGATACGACATCAATGATTTTTCTTTCAGGGGTACCAACTTCTAAAGATATTTCTGGATCTAATACATAAAGTTGGTCTCTAATTCTCTTGCTAATCTCTTCTTGCGTAAACATATACTATTTATCCCCCGTAATTTTGAGCAGTAGATGGGTTTTCAACCGGAATATCAAATTGAAGAACATCTCCACTTACCATTTCTAAATCAACCCTTACATATAATGTGTCGTAATCTCTTTGATAGTAAATATTAAAATTTTCTATAATCTCATTATCTGCAAATGTATATAAACCATTATATTTTTGAAGTTCTATTCGCAAACGAGACATCTGTTTTACTTGATATTCATTAATGATTCTAGAAATTTCAGAAACTACCATTTGAGAATAATCATCATCAAAAATATTTAATTTTTCATTTGCATAAATGGAGTTACCTTCTTCTCCGATATCAATAAAAGAGCCTAATTCTGGGTTCAGAGGATCAGTACCATACGGCTCTCTTATCCAACATATAAGATCTTGGACCGTTTTTGATGGGCCTTGAACTGTTTCTATGCTATTTCCGGGGCCTTTAACAATATCCCCATTAAAAAGCCTTAAACTCCAAGTCATTTACGTTAAATCCTCTCTAATTAGGTGACGCTATAAGCAACATTATTGCCTAGCCAGCCCCTTCATATGTTACAATTTCTTCTGGTTCAGGATCTTCCAATGGATCTGCTTCCACTCTCAGTGGAATTATTTGCATCCAACGATTTAAAAAGTTTAAAGTAGCATCAGACGGACTACCCAAATGGTCTGGATCTTTTCTATATACCTCAGTTAATTCATCATCTTTATTTAACGTTATTCGGTATGTTGTATTAACACTTTGTCTAGTATTTGCAGCAGCAAGGAAACCAGTAAGTGTAGATGTTGGCAAAGATCCATTAATTGATAATCCTAATTGAAAACCAATATTATTATTTCCGCAGTACGCTTCGGCTCCACCGGAAAGAACATATTCTCCATCGTAAGGAACTCTTAAAACAGGGGTGCCACCATAATCAAAAATACTTGTTCCAGAAGTGTTTGTGTTTTCATTAAACCATGCTGTACCAGTTGTTGTCACTTCTTCTGAAACAAAATTAATATAGGGAGCGCCCCCAATAAAAAGCCATTTATATTCAGAAATAGTTGCAGCGTGATATTTGAAAGACCATCCGATATCTCTTCCATCTTGCGTTGCAAAAAGATAATAACAATGTTGCCCGTCTACCACATTGCGAGATGGAATAAAATCATCAAAAGGAGTTATCAACTTTTGCGATACAACGACAGTCCCGGCATTTAATTGATCCAGAGTCGCAGATCCATATAACGCACTTCCGGGAAAAGTCGCTGTTCCTAACTCTGCAAAACTATTGCGGGCCTTATTAAAATCGCAAATAATTTCTTCTTCGGCATTAATAAAAAGTCGTGATGGAGCATTTATTCTTACATCTCCTCCGATAAGATTTCCTACGGGCAGGCTTTCAGCATCTTCTTCAAAACGAGAATGGATAACCCAATTGTTGTCTAACTTTGTTACAAGCCAATGTTCTCCAACTTTAGGAACTTGGACATAGGGAGATTGAAAAAAAGCAAAAGTTAATTGAATTTGTTGATTTGCCGAATCTCTTCCTTCGATATAGCCAACTGAAGGATCACATTGAGTTATTCTAATTTTTTTATATGAATATGCCTGATTTAAAAGGCGATATTGAGGAGTATTTCCCATCATTCTGCAAATATCCTTCCAAACGTAACTGTTTTACCCAAAACTTCATCAATAGTATTTCTACTATTATATGTATGTTTTTTACCATAAACTCCTCTTCCCCCAGTTCCTTCTGCTCCAAAAGTTATTTTTCCAGAAGAATTAACAAAAACTTCTCTATCTGGTCCAGTATTGCCCTCAATCGCGGTAAATAAACCGATACCACCCCGATTACTCCACGGCTTTATTAACCACTTGGAGAAAAACCCAACATGGTCATTTTCAAAGTCTGAAGTTTCTAGGCCAAAGACAACAAGATCTCCAGCCTTAACTTTTTTAGCAGAAATTGTTCTTAATTTTCTTCTTCCTATTAATCCTTCTTCACCCCACGCTTTTGCTAAAGCAAGGTTACTGATGCCTTTGATATCTTTAAAGCCTGCTTGATAGTAACACCAAGCAGTGAAAGAAGCACACCAAGCGGCATTATATGCTCCAGTTATTTCTTGATACGGAGGAACTCCCGCTCTTGGGCTTTGACTGATATGAGGACCAGCG
>Ga0070749_10002105_pt1 | contig 13397 bp, 15 predicted proteins | sample VirMetDEL_Nov_18_FD_75180 | JGI IMG/M metagenome (GOLD analysis project Ga0070749, IMG submission 75180) | Aqueous microbial communities from the Delaware River and Bay under freshwater to marine salinity gradient to study organic matter... | ecosystem: Environmental > Aquatic > Marine >...
TATAAACCTTTGTATGATTTGGAAATCGGATGACATCACCTGCCTTGAGGATTGTTACTGATGTTTGATCTGATGTTACAGTGCATGAAGTAGATCCAGCACTGTTTGTTCCTGTAGGATATGTTAGTTGTGCTGTATACCCACTTGTTGTAGTTGACACATTAGGAATAATAATGTCAAATTCATTTAAACTGCCTTGACATCTTGCCGCAAATGCCTGTATTGGTCTTGACTCTGCAAGTGTCATAGGTGGATATTGCAGTGTGCCTGTCCACACTGTTGTTGAATTTGTTGCTCTTATAATTCTACCACTTGCTGATTCTGTTTTCTTAGTTGCAGTATTCTGTCTAAAATTAGCAGTAGTAAAACCTGGTGTTTGTGGAAAAAATCCTATGTATGCCATTAGACTGTTACTCCTGTTTTACCACGACTGTTCATCGCTTGGTTAATGATACCTACGATTGTGCTTCTGCGTTCTACAAGCAGTTGATCAAATCCTCTGGCATCTGTTGTTGTTATGTTAAAGTTTACCTGCACTGGTTCTTGTGACATAATTCCATTAGGAACAATACTTCCACCAGCGTTAGGCATAAACAATTCAGGACCTTTTTCACCTACAAGGTATGATTGTCCAGCACCAACAGGACCACCTTTTTCTCTTGGTCCTGTATACTGTTGACTTCTAATTGCACTAACCTGCGCCATACCTGTGGCAATTGCCGCCGCCGCCGCCGCGGCACCTAATGCAGGACCAATTACTGGAATAACAGATAGCGATTTATATGAATTAACCGCCATTGTATATGTGTTCATAATTGCTTCTGCAATAGCAAGTGCCTTTGCCGCTTCAAATGCCTGTTTATTGTGTTCACCTAAGGCCTTCATGCTTTTTGCCAATGAACCAATAACAAAACCTACTCTGTCTTTTTCATATTCTTCTAAAGTTTTTAATTTGTCTCTTGCAAGTTGGTCTTCTTTTTCATCAGCACCTTTTCTTGCTAATAATTTCTGATCTTCAGAAGTATAAACAAATTCTTTTTCTGTTCTTAAACGACGCAGTAATCCTGCCATTGCAATATCGTCTAATTTCTTTTGATTTTCTCTTTCAATTTCTGCAATTTCTTCACGCAACGATTTTTCAATTGCTAATTTTTTACTTGCAAATTCTTCTTCAGAAATAAGTTTTACATCTAAGGCATCTTTATAAACTTGAATATCTCTTAGTGATTGTTTTCTTGCAAGTCCTTCTGCATTGTTAAAGAAAGCACTGTATTTTTCATTTAACTTATCAATATGTTGTGATAATTCATTTTTAGCATTGATACCAAGTAATTCTTCTGAATTTAATGATTTCATTGCCGCTTCATAATATTCTAATGAAACTGCACCATCTCTATATAGAGCACTTATATCTGTAATTGCTCTCTTTTGAAATTCAGTTTGTGTTACACTTTCTTGCGTTGTCTTTTTAAGATTAGCAAGGAAATTTTCATAGGTATTTGCCGCCGCATTTTGTTTTTCAATTAAATTTTCAACTTCAGCACTGTAACCTGCTACTGCTTTTTCTGCCCCTGCAATTTGTTCTGACAGATCTTTATATCCATCTGAATTAAATCCACTTTCATCAAGTTCTTTTTGTGCTTGTGTTAATTTTTCTAAAGCAGTTTTGGCCTCTTCTAATTTTCTATTTGCTTTTTCAAGGGGCGTTCCAAAATCTTGTTTGATAAATTTATCACCAAGATTAATATATTGTTGATATGGTTTTAAGATTTTATTAAGAGCATCATTTCTTTTTTGTTCTTCTTCAGCAAGTTGTTTTGCTTTTTTGGCCGCTTCGTCTTCTGCCATTGCTAATGCTGTAACTCTTTCAATCATTGTAGAAAAAGCATTAGCATTTAATCCTGCCGCTTCTATTTGTTTAATTAAAGAATCTACTTGTTTTTTATTTGATCCATCTAATTCATTCATAGCAATTAGAATGTCTCTATATCTAATAAACAATTCACGATAGGCATCATTAGCAGTAATGACTTTATTATTCATCATTTCCATTAATTCAGCATCTGTTTTGTTTACAAGAGCAGATTCTGTTCCAGCAAATTTGTCAAATTCTCTTGTTAAACCTTTAATAGTTGCTTCATACGCTTTTGTTAATCCTGAAACTTCACCAACTTTAACAAGTGCTCTATCAAATGCATCACTTAATGCTGTTTCAAGTTGACTAATTGTTGGATCCATTGATTCAAAAGCACCTGATAATGCTGTTGAATTTTCCAACAATCTAAACATAGTCTCAGCAGTTAATTCACCTGCCTGCGACATTTTACGCAATTCACCAACTGTAATTCCTGATTCTCTTGCCATAATAGCAAGTGCAGGACCTAAACCTTCTACTAATGAACGGAATTCATCACCACGCACTTCGCCTGATGCCATTGCCTGTCCAAACTGTCTAATAACACTTGCGGCAGTATTTCCATCAGCACCAGCAACCTGTAATGCTTGTGATAGTTTTGAAGTAACATTTATAACACGCTCTTCAGCAATGCCTAATGCTTCTGTTGAAATTCTTAATTTTGTAAATAGGTCAACTGTTTCACCAAATGAAGTTCTATTTTTAACCGCAGTTGCTGAAAGTAAATTGAAAACCCTGTTTAGGTCTTCTTGACCATCTGTAATAAGTCTTAATTGGTTGCGATAGTTTTGAAATTCTGCTGTTGTATCTTTAATGCGTTTTCCAAATTCCAAAACTTCGCGAGCACCAAGAAAACCAATGAATGCTTTTAAACCAGTGGCGGCACCAGCAAACCCTTTGTTAAGGTTTTTGGTATTTTTTTCAATTGTTGTTAGGCGTTTGTTAATTTCGCCTAAGGCACGCGAGGTCTTATCTTCTACGACGACCTGAATTTTTTGCTGTGCTACCATTCATTGCCTCCCTGTTTCTTTCATGCTGTAATACGAACCATTCATACCACAACCTTATTTCCAGGACACTCAACTGCATCACTTCTTCAACACTTTTACTAAGTGTCTCTGCGATACGCATTATTAACTGGAGTTCAGTGTCCTCCCTTAGTTTTTTGCGATATCCTCATATTCAGCAACAGCATTATTCAACTCACTGCATACTCTTAGTAATACAGTTGGGTCTGCTTCATTCATTAGTGTTACTTTGTCTGCTTTATGAAAGATTGGTTTTCCTTCTGGATCCAATGCTTTTAGCAATAGACTTTCAACTAATGCTTCAACGGTGTTGCCATGTGCTTGTAATTGAATAATTTTTGTTTCAACTGCAAACGGATATGCCGCTTTATAATAGATATCAGTTTTCCATTCTGGAACTGAAATCTTCTTTAAACCACCTGCTAATTTTTCAGCAAAGTGATTTTTAATTGCGTCAGTTACTTGACTCATTTATAACTCCTTCGTGTTATCTCCCTAACAGTAGGTCCAAGTATCCCGTTAGGTGCTTGTTTTGAATGACCATCTTCAAGTGCATCAATATGAGGAACGCGGTTGACGATATTCTTCTGTCTAAATGACGATTCCAATCGCCAACCACGCCTCGCTTGACCCTTGTCTATTGGAGTCTTGGATTTTGCAACCTCCAATGTATCTTGTGCCACTCTGGTATACAATGACTCTTTTTCTCGTTCAAGAGTCCGCATAACCTTCTTAGTGTTGTAAACACTAATCTTTAACATATCAATCCTTATACAGAACCAATAGTTAAAGCGCCACTTCCTTGGAAGTTGACAGTTGCAGTTACTAAGTCATCAAATGATGCTGTTCTTGAAACAGAAGTTACAAGAATGCTTCCTGAAAACTTTTCACCTGTGGTTGCATCTGGATAGAACTCTACAGTTAGTGCTCCATCTTGTGCTGGATCAAAAGCATTAGTTGCTGATGTATGAGTTGAGTCATACACAACCTCCATTGATCCTGTAAACTGGTGTAACCCAGCCTTGTATGTTCTTGCCGCATCGCCCATAACAGTGTCTTCAATCACATCTTTTGTGTGTTCAACTGTCCAAGAGCGAACTTCAGCAACGGTAACGGTTCCCGCTGAATCTTCAGCAGTAATTTCTACCTTACCATTTTCTCCTGTAAATGTTGCCATAGTTTAGTCCTCCTTTTTGGCAGTTTCAAAGTCGTCTTCTGAATAAGTCCAGTTATCTTCACCACAGTCTTTGTATGAATGCTCTTCGCTTCCACACTCAACACAAGGAATAGCGTCTAACTCTTCCTCTGATGGTTTGATATCTTCAACTACTTCTTCAACTACTTTTTCATCTGAAGTCACTTGGGCCTTGGCAGATATTTTGTTTTTACTGCTTTTAACCTGTGACTTTTTTTCTTCTTTGGGTTGATCTACTAATTGCCAACCCTCAGAAAGAAATCGTTCAACACGGTCCTGTTCCACTGGAACTTCTTGACCGTTGTTATCTATCATTTTAGTATATTGTGTAACCATTATACCGCTCCTTTAGTAAATGAATAATGCACTTCAGCAATCATTAAGAATTCACCCAATGGCGGTGTTCTATCTATAACTTCAACAGACACAACATGAGTTGTTGCGGCACGGGCCGTTGCTAACTCTCTGTTTCTATTTGTGTTTAGTGCTTCTTCTATTCGTTCAATTAGATTGTTGCGTTTTTCATCCACTGACTGGACAAAACCTTTTCTACCATCAGAGCGAACAAAACCTCTAATGTTTACTTCAATTATACCGCGTCTATAACCACCCATTGCTTGGTCTTCGCGTGTTTCATTGCCTGCTGTAACCAACAGTGCAGGAAATTGTGTGATTGCAAGTTTATCTAAATCAAATGGTTCGCGAGATACAAATGTAGGTCTTGGTGGATTCATATCCTCCAAAACTTCAATAATGTTTTTTACTGCTGATTCTCTATTAGACATACCTACTACCTTTTAAGGCGTAGGAAATGTGTTGCTTCTTTTTCTGAATTGTCAACTACTCCAGAACTATCCGCATCATATTCTACACCGTCTCTTAAAACAAGGTCTAATTCACGCTCGTATTCTGTTCTATAGAATTCCATTTTGCGTTCAAATAAATCTTGCTCTGGTTCAAATTTTGCTAATTTTGGATAGATATGAAAACCCAATGCTTGATACACACAGGCACGAGTCAATTGACTTGCTGTGTATAGGTCTTCGTCTGGTTCAGATTGACCTGTTGTTAATACTTTAATGTCATACAATGCCTGCTGTCTTGTAGGCCAGTATCTGATACGCAAATCACGAAACACATCATTCTGTGCTTGTGTTAGTTCTGCGTCAAAGTCTGGTATACCAAAAGAAGTGATATCAGGTTCGTATGCTTCTACATCTGAAATTGTTGCTAAAGTAATGGCCATAATAAAGGTTCTTCCTTTTCAATGTGCTACAGGTCCTTCCCATACCACCAAAATTATTACACAAGTATTTAGCGGATTGAGAAGAATCCAGTATATATTCAAGAGAAAAGGGCGAATTTCTCCGCCCCTTTCATTGCTATCTAATAGTTAGACTATTATGATACTGTTGCGTTACCAATAATACCTACGCCGTAAGCATCAAAGATTTCTTTAACGCCGTATGCCATAGAACCTACGATTTCTGTAGATCTTTTAGTTGCATCACGCTGTTCTTCAATTCTCATTGATCTTTTTAGAACATAACCTAATGCGTCTGCTGACATTGCCGCACCGTAGAAGTTGCCTGTGCCTGATACTGAGTCACCAGCGTCTGCTGATACCACAGTTGATTCAAACACATCTATGCCCGCCACTCTCGCGACAAATCCATCCAATAATGCCTGATTACCAATGTTTGATAAGTCAGTTACAGGAGTATTGCCTGCTTGTGTTAGTTGCTTCTTAAGTGTGAATGCTTGGTATGGGTGTAACACACAAACATATGGTCCAGGTGCTTGGTTTGCTCTTAGGATTGCCGCCGCTTTGAACATTGTTTCTACTGTAATGTCATCGCCTGCCGCTCCAACTGATTGTGAGAAACCTGGGAATAAAGCGGCCAAGTCTGTGTCCACTTTTTTCGCCATAGCGTCACCAATCTGTCTACCAATTGCCGCCGCAACATCAGTTGTAGCAGACTCTCTTGATAAGTCAGTTAGGTTTACGAATGTGCCAATCTCTGAACAAACGATTTCAACACTTGAAGTGTCAAAACTTGCAGGACCAGCCGTGTCTAAGTCTACATTTTCTGCAACGCCTGTCGCAGTTAATGCAGGGTAAATTGGCACTTGTGCTGTTAGGCCTGGTGTGCCAGTCATGTCGTAGTTACGAACAAGCGGACGGATCACAGTTTGTTCTGAAAGTGTGAATAATGCCGCTTGAACTACATTAGCGTATAACTCTTGTGTAAGAGTTGAAGTTGTAATTGCCATTGTTGTTCTCCTTGTTTAATAGCAGTTAGATACGAACACCTTTTGCTCTCATAATCTCCGCATATTGTTTGCGATGATTAGGATTGTTCATATCAAGTTTTGTAACATCTGTATCTACCACATTTGTCTGCCTGCCTACTCCTTGTCCTGTGCCTGAACCTGTTGGTCCTGCACTTACAAAGTGTGGGTTTGCAGTAAGGAACTCATTTACCAGGGCGGATACTTTTAATGGCGAACCATTTTCATCGTATCTTACCTGTCCATTTGCATCAACAACATCAACAGTGCCTGCTTCATTTAACTTAACTTGGCCTTTAAGTAGTTGCACCACTTGTTGTGGATTAACTGCCTTATTAGCACTTGCTTCGTTAAGCAATGCACCATCTACCTTAATGGAAGTTAGTTCTGTTTGATATTGATTGATTTTACCAGTGAATTTCTCCGCCTGTTCTTTCAACAATTTTTCAAACTCACCACGCTTTTCCATTTCTTGTTGGCGTGCTTGTTCTTGTTTTTCAACAAGGTCATTATAAAGATCCAAATCAACGCCTGAATATTTCTTTTCAAACTTTGCTTTTTCTCTTGCTACCCTTTCTGCTACAATGCGATTTACATCGTCTTGTGACAGTAAGTTGTCTTGTTCCTTAGTCTGTGTTTCTGTTACCTGCTTTTCACCATCAGTTACATTAGGTTGAACCGCAGTAGGTTCAGTTTCTTTTACCGCTGTGTTTTCCGCGTTCATATTATATCCTCTTCAATTGGTTGAGTTCTACCACCTACCCTCTAATAGTAGTATGTGTATATTTATGCCTCCCAAGCACAAAACCGTTTTATTTGCGGCGTTTACCGCCTCTTGTATTCTTTTTCTTTTTCTTTTTACCGCCACGCATTGCCATGGTTTGCCCTCCTAAGGTTAATTTAAAGGAACGCTTTCTTGGTTTTTCGCCAATCAATCCACTAATGCTATTAGTTGTCGTCAGCATAACCCTCACGCTCCCAACTTGGATGAACACGATATTTGTATTCGCGTTTCTGTTCCAATATCTCTCTCCTACGCTTCTTGCATAGGTGGTGTAATTCAAGCAGATATTTCCTTGCTCTTACACCTGCGGCCATATTCTTTTTTGCGTTTAGTTCATTTACTTCTTCAAAGTAAAGACGCATAATGTCCCGCATATACTGTTCTGTAGGTTCGTCTTCTACCCAGTTTCTATCTGGAAATAGTTTACCCATTACTCACCTTCTTGTAAAAGTGCCTGTTTTTCATTCTGAATATCTTGATTTGTTAATTCAGGATGTAATTGTAAAATTTGTGCATCAGTATAACCTTCCATAATCATTTCTCTTATGTGTGGTCCTTTTGAAACTGCATCAAGAGTAGGATGTTCCATTTCTTCTTCTTCCATGTCTTCCATATACTCTTCTGTGATAGTTTCATAGATGCGTTTGTCAATTTCTCTTGTGATTCTTGGATCAGTAATGTTTGCTTCTTTGGCCATCTTTAACATAGCAATATCATTTGCTTTGTCTTGGATTGAGAAACTTCTTGGATATTCAACTTCACCATCCCATACTTTACCTTGATACATTGCCCATAGTCTCCAAATTTGTTCTTCTGCGTGTTCAAGACTCATTGCAAATCCACTTAATTTACTGTTAAGTGTTTGGAATTCTGAAGTAAGTGCTACGCCTGATAATCTGCGACTTTCAATTGAGCGGATACCTGCCAATGATGCACTTCTATCAATTGATTCAACTTTCTTTTCAATTGCTTGTAGAACTGCTTCAATACTTGCACCATCTGGTTGCAGTAGGTAAGGTTTTAGTGCGCCATCCAGGCCTTGTGGCATTTGAATGATAGATCCTGCTCCTGCACTTGCTTCTGTGTCTACGGTTTTAACGAGACTTGGATGATTGGTTAAACGGATAATTTGTTCAATCTCAGAAGTCATCTCATAGATTTCTTTCTGGATATCCGCAATATCGCCTATGGCACTTATACCAACACCTCTTATGTTAGAGCGTTGTGAATATACACATACAGCAGGAACCTTGCCTAAAGTGTTTGGCATAGTTTCAATTAGGTCACCTGTTTTTTCTTCACCATTAATCATATACACATTGATTTCAGTTGGTGTGTATTCACGAATGTATTGATTGTTTTCTACAATCTCTTCTTTGACTTTTAGATATGTTAATTCATACAAACCATTTATTTGTCTTGAATAAGTCCAGTCTAAAACATTGTCTGGTGTAAACAAACTAACATAAGGTCTAATACCCTGTCTTAATTCGTCTGCTCTTGTGTTTGATATAGTTGCTGGTTTGTCAACAATGACCCAGCAGTTGCCATATACCATTGCATATGTAGACACATCTCTTAGGAATGCAAGGAAACTTCTTCCATCAAGGTCTGCGTCTTTTAAGAATGGTTTTAGACCAGGTTCATTATCTACTGATCCATAATCTCTTTTAATTTCTTTTCTAAATAAGAAACTGTTGTATAAGTCTGTGATTGATTTAACATGATTGTCTAATCCTACTTGTCTTAGACGCTTTTCATAATCATCTCTTGACTCATAATAATATGGTTCTAAATATCTTCCCATAAAGTAGTCGTAACCACCTTGGTAAGAATCATTTAGAAATGTCCATCTGTTAATATAATATTTGTAGGCATCATGTGCTTCTACAATATAGTCAACAGCAAATTTGCTGTCTCCTTTTATTACTCTGTCTCTAATTACGGGCATTAGTTCCAACTCCTTGCATTATTGTTACCTGAGAATGCCCATCTTTCTGGTTGTGCTTTCGCATACTCAGTTCTTAATGGATATAAGAAATCAACCAAATATCCAACAGCATCTGACATATGATCATGCTCTCCATCTTTCTCAATGATGGATGTTCCTGGTTTGTAGACCAATCTTTCAAGACTGTTTATGACTTGTTTACATTTAGGATCTACAAACAGTGTAGAAACGCCTTTTGCATTCTTTAATTTAGAATTCACAGCGTTTACTCTGTCCCTGATGGGTGTGTGATTGTTTCTCACATTCACACGAAAACCTGCATTTTGTAGTATTGAGATATCTGTGCGTCCACCTGCTGAGGTCTTTCTTTGTCTACCTGCAGGATCTGGATACATAATAATTCTTGAATTTGGATATCGTCTTTTGATTTCGTCGCATACTTCGTCAGTGTTTGATCCATTCATAACAATTTCATCTACGATGTATATAACATTATTTTCTATAACAGAAATACAAACTGACATAGGATCCACATTGAAATCAATTCCACAATGTATTTCTGTTATATCCTTACCACGGCAAGGCATAACAGTTTTTGTTCTATCAAAATTATAATATACTACACCTGAATAAGTGTTAAATGTAGCGAGGTATTCTTGTTCAAAAGTTTTTTCATCCATGTCTCGCTTTGCTTCTTCAATTTCTGTTTCAGGCACATTGCCACCATCCAGTGTTGTGTAAGTATGAGCACCCCAACCATCAGTTGTTTGGGCCATTGTAAACATTTCATGACTAAACGAACCAACTCCTCTTGGAGTTCCTGTGAACAGTGCATGACCACCTTTGTCAGATAGTGTAGGTCTTAAAACTTCTGTCCAAGTTCTTTTATCAATGTCTTGGAATTCATCCAAGATGATAAAGTTTAGTCCACGCCCCCTTAGTGAATCAGGGTTGTCAGCGCCTTTCAAATGAATAACTGACCCATTCTTTAATCTCAATTTAAGTTCTGCTTCGTTGCTTTGTTCAATCCAACGCAGTTCTTTTAATTTGCCCTTTAAGGCGTCCCACACAATGCCTTTACTCATTCTATAACTTGGGGACACATACCAAACTTCTTGATCTGGTTTACTTGCAAATCTTGCCAATTCACGCATTGCCACATGAGTCTTGCCAAATCGTCTGCCTGTTACGGCAACACGAAAACGATTTTCATCGTTGCAAATTACTTGTTGTGGATTGCTTAATGGCACTATTTGTCCTCCACTAACAAATCAAATCCTGCATTGACACCAGTTGTTGCACCTGCGAGTGCTCTAACTTCAATGTCTGATTTTTCATTTATAATAATTGGTAATTTATAATCTCTAATAACAGGTGGTCCTGATGTTCCTAATTGGTCCTTGACATTAAATGCACCACCAAATGGACGAACCATAATTCTACCTATAGTTTCTTTTGCTTTTTCTTCACCAAAGTTAAAATTAACAAGGTATGCAAATTTGCCTGCTGGCACCGTATAAACTGCCATTAGTGTTTGTCCTGCACCTGCTGTAATCTTAGCGGCAGTGACTGCACCAATGTTAAAATCAATTACATCGTCATTGGTTCCTTGTGAACCTGCTGTTGCAACAAAGGCACGGTATAATCTAATATATTGATTTGCACTTCTACCTTCAACACCAGCACTGTCTGGATTGTCTAATGTAATTGTTTCTGATTGAAAATTGTAATCTGCATCAAGTCCTTCAATGGTTACTGAATTAGCACCTGTGCCACCTGATACATCATTAGTGCCATCTGCACATACTACATCAACATAGTCTGCGGCACTTGGATATACATAGTTGCCACTACCATCCCAGATAGTTTCAAATGTAGCACCTACACTTGCTTTGAATCCAAATTTGTTTACAGCACTCAGTCCTTGAAAGTTGCCTCTTCTTACACCAATACCATAATCAATACTGATGTTACTTGGTGCGTCTGTAATTTTAAGATTTCCTCTTGCCATATTAGTCCTCCCACGGCAACGGCATTTTATTGCTGTTGTCTTCTGGTGCATCTTTCATGCCCAGGTATTGTTTTGATAAGAAAATTTGAACTCGTGTATCACCGTTCATTGCTTTTTCCCACATTGCACGGCGTAGACTTTTCTTACCTGCTTGTTTGCCTTGGTCAAGCAGTTTGCTAAATCTTTTTCTTAATAGGCCAACACCAATACCTACTACTTCTGCAATTTCTTCATCACTGCATTGTATACAGGCAAGTTTGTAAACCATATCTCTATCAATGGTTTTGTGCTTTGGTGCACCTGTGTTTTTGTTTTGTTCTTCGCTCATTATACTTGTCTCTCTACAACCTTGATTCTAAAGTTTCTTGAATCCTTTAGGCCATTTGTTGTGTCAATTTTATATTCTAAGTTATAAATGTTGCCTGCTGTGCCGCCTGAAATTGTTGCTGTTACGAGATAATCTGTGTTAGTGCTGGAATCTACTACTAAGGGTGATGAGTCGCCTGAAATTGTTTCTGCCGTTACAGCAATGGTTGAAATTGTATCACTGTCTGGCATCCAATTTGTAAAATCTAAGGTATAATCTAAAACAGCATAAGGATCTTTTTCAATATAAGTTCCTACTCTGTCTTCTTTAAATCCTGTTAATGATGGCATATCTTATGTCCTTGTGTCCAAAGGTCCTGCCTCATCTACGAGGGTAAGATTTTGGACCGTTAGTTTGCGTGTCTCACTCTTAATCTGCAGACCCCTGCTTTCTTGTTCTATATTATTTAACCTATTCTCACTTTTTACTACAAAATTGCGGTGTTCTGCTTCAATTACGAGCGTTCTTGACTCAGATCCTACAGTTTTAACTCTATAAGGATCAATAATGTATATGGTTAAGGCACTTACTACTGTGTTGAATGCTTGTAAGTCTGCACTACCACTTGCAATAAATCCACCTAATGCACTTACACTTGCTTCACTGCTTAGAGTTGCACTGCTTCTTGCTGTTTTAACTGCACTTGTTGAAACAGTTGCATTGCTTGTTAGAGTTGCTTCACCTTCAATTGATGTTCTGGCAAAGAATCCATAAGCACTTGAAAGAGTTGCTTCACCAAACAATACTACTTCTGCAGTTGCTGACAATGTGCCTGAACTTGCTTGTAAAACAATACCTGCTCTTGTTCTTTCAGCAGTTACATCTACTGTTGCAAGACTGTTAATTGAAAGTGTGCCTGCTCTTGTGCGTTCTGCACTTGCTGTCAATGTTCCTGCACTTGCTTTTAGAACAGTCCCCGCTCTTGTGCGTTCTGCTGTCGCAGTTAGGGATGCCGCGGTGTTGACTGTTGTAGTGCCTGTTCTTATTCTATCTGCACTTGCATCTAAATCATTAAATGCCGCTTGTAAACTTGCACCACCTAATGTTGCGTTTGCTAATGCACTAATATTGAAATTACTGCTTAAGGTTGCGACAAATTGTTTAACTTTTATTGCATTTACAGAGAAACTATCCCAATATGTTTGTGCAGGATTGTTCCAAGTATTCATTTCCTCCCATGGAGTTGAACCCATGTTAGTTTTTAGTGTTGCACTACCTTGAATAATTTCATTTGCCGCAACACTCAAAGAAGTTACAGCATTCATATCAACACTTGGTGAAACAATAGCACCAGCACTTATGTTGAATGCTAATGCACCATCAAGACTTGCTATACCACCTGCAATTATATTGCCATCTATTTGTGTTGATATTGCACTTGATACACTTGCACTAAATGGTTTGATTATACCACCAAATATAGAAACTGTTGCTTGACTGTTTAGACTGCTTGTGCCTGCAAATATTTGATTTGCAGTTGTTGTTAAATTAAATTGACTTGATAATGTAGCAGAAGATCCTTGCGTTCTTTCACCAACACTTAATTGACTTGCAAATGCTGTTAAAGTTGCTGTTGCATTTTTAACCTGTGTAGAAGATGCTGTTAAATTAAATGCACTTGATAATGTTGCCACTGTAGGTGGAGTTGAATCATCATCAAATCCTGTATCAAAATGTAATAAAATTACAGTGTCTGTTGTGTTTTCAAATGCACCTGTTGGAACAGTAATTGAAGTATCAGTTACATCATTTAATAATCCTTTTGTAATGTGTAATTCATCAAGATATTGATCTGGAACAGCACCTGAATTACTAAACTGACCATAACCTATTTTAAGTGGTTCTTCACCTAAA
>Ga0070749_10002107_pt1 | contig 13384 bp, 24 predicted proteins | sample VirMetDEL_Nov_18_FD_75180 | JGI IMG/M metagenome (GOLD analysis project Ga0070749, IMG submission 75180) | Aqueous microbial communities from the Delaware River and Bay under freshwater to marine salinity gradient to study organic matter... | ecosystem: Environmental > Aquatic > Marine >...
CTTTTGCAGAACACCCAGCAGATGTGTCAACTACTATCTTATTACCATCAACTTCAAATGGCGATATTGGTGTATCGCTTGTATCTACCAATTCAATATCTTGGTCTTTTACGCTTGGCTTCGTTAAAAATGCGCCACTATTTAAGGTAATGTTTTCATCGGGTAGTTCTAAATCTCCGCCACTTGCCACGTTAACATCATAGCTATCATCGCTATTACTTACTCTTGCATCTCCACCGCCCTGCGTTACTACTATCTCATAACCAGTAAATGTAGCATCGTTGATTAAATCGCCATCTTGGTTTTTTAAGATAAGTTCTAAATCCACTTTACAAGCTTGGGTATATCTCAACACATCGTTAAAATACACCTGCACTTGGCTCGGTGTTGGCGTTATTTCTTCTGGATCAATACAGAAATTTCTTTTAAGTCTGATATTTACTTTAAATTCTATAGATAAAAAACCCTCTATGCTTAAACGCTCTGCTATTGGAATTTCATCTGTAGTTATAACCTCTAAATAATCATCTCCATCAAACGGCATTGACTTAAGCCATGTAATAAAATAATTTCTAAGCGCATTTATTTCAGTTACAATATAATCTCTTTGATAATCTGCTGACTCGGATTTCACGCTATCTGGGAAATTAGTTAAAAGATATACATTTAAACTCATTTCTGTTTCAGAGTCATCAAAATTATTTGTTTCCCCTGCGTACTGCCAGAGCAAACATGGCATTGTTTGGTTAAGCAATTCGTTAACATCAAAAAGCGTTTCAATTTCTGTGTAGGTTAACCCCGCAGCTATTGCCTTTGCTCTAATCCTATCCCTTAAATCTAGTAATGTCATATTCTGGTAAATATACGTTTAGTAAATTATTATTTTTATAACTGCTCTTGTGCTTTCTCACTTTCAATAAAACTAAAAACATCCTCAAACGGTTGCATTAATACTTGATCTAGCGCGGTCCTATTTACTCTTGGGTTTGTGAATACTCCAGTTTTAGCAATATTAGCGAATAAAGGATAGTAGCCCAGCCGTTCAAGACTGACGCCAGTTTTTCTACTTCCAACACTAGGGTTAAAGGTACTGTGATATTTGCTTTGTGCGCCCTCAAAGAATTGCGCAAAAAGAAAGCAGCGGAATAAAACAGATCCATTCTCCCATGTTTTTTTAAAAACTCTTTTCGCTCCATAATTTTATCAACGTCTTGCTCATATTCTCCCTCTCGCATATATATAGCCGCTATAGCTAAACCCTTATCTGCTTCTTCATGATCATTTAATGCGCTTATAAGGCTCATTACATCCATAAAATCTCCAGCCGATCCAGTTTCAAAATTAGGGACATTAAACTTTCTGCCATTTATGTTAAATTCCTTTTTTGGGTTTTCATTTGTTAGCCATGAAAACTGGACCAAAAATAAATTGTTTAATTTATCAAAATTAATGTTTATTAAATCATCATATTCTAGGTTTTCACTTAAAGCAGCCATTGTTCCGCACATGCTTTTAACTAGCATTATTTGCGCGTTAGCAATATCCCCATCTTCATACAATTTTTCCGCTTCTTTTGTTTCTACTAAATACGGATAAGCGGTATTCCATTGCTCCAGAGTAACTTCATGTCTGCCATCTGGCATTAATGCGGTGTATTTAGTTTCCCCATTGGATGTTATCTTAAATTCTTTCATGTGATTAGATTAAAACTCTGTTTCTTGGTTTAGAATATGTAAATATATAATATCCGCCTGCATCTGCTATGTGGTCAAATCCGCTTTTTTTATCTGGGACCCCATTCGAGTCGTAAGCTTGTTGTTCCATAGCTTGCGCGTATGCTGGGCATTTATGCCTATTTATTTTATACCCCTTACGGAACATCATGTTCATGGTATTAACGCGGTCCCTAATTAATGGGTTTGTTTTATGCGAATATAGTTGGAATCCGTATTGTTTTATAATATCGTGATCAGTTCGACTGCTGCTGCTACTTCTGTTTGCTCCGCTAGCATCTGGGTAAACAATTATTTTTTTATTGGGATATTTAGATTTAATAATCTGACAAACTTGGTCCGTATTATATCCTTTAGTGATTTCATCTACTGCGATTGGCAAGCCATCATCTACAACATGAAAAACAACTGCCATTTCTGTGCTATTAAAATCCATTCCAGCAAATAATATTTCATCTGAATCTTGGACCTCTCTTTCGCTATGGTTTTTATCTCTGTCATAATCTATGTATACAGATCCACTAGCCAAGTTAGTAAATTGTCCGTTAAGATATGAAACTATTTGTTTATCGTTGTACTGGTCCTCTAGACCCTTTATATAAGACTCTGGCAAATGTGGATTGTCGTATGTACTGGCTTGTATTAAATGTTTGCTATCGCTTTCCTCTGTAACAAAAAACTTATATAAAAACTTAAAACCCTCTGGAGTGCTAACTAAATCTGTGCAATTTATTGATCCATCTTTTAACGGCTTTCTGTTTCTGGCTATAATTTGCCTAAAAACATCTTCCATTTTAGGCGTTGGCAAAACATCTGCTTCATCTATAAGTGAATAACCCACCTCATAACCAATTATCATGTCTGGATTATCCATTGATCTAAAGATAATTCTTCCATAATCCGTATGTATTTCTTTAGCTGATTTATTTAAGACATAATGGACCCCCATCTGTTGAAATGCCTCTGTAAACTTTACAAATGCTATATCCCGAATAAGCCAGTAAGTAGGTAAATAATACGCAACATCTACATTAGGATGCTGCATCTTTTTCATTATAGTTTTATATACCCCTGCATGCGATTTACCGCCACCAAATCCAGCTACTAGACCAGTATGCCTAGCTTCACTTTTTATAAACTCTAACTGGTGTTTAAGTAATGTTATTTCCATCTTCTATTGTGAAAATAACTGGCTCGATTGTTACATCCCTAGTTTCTAACTCTCTGCGCTCAACATAACCTCGATCTTTGCCTTTAGTTTTTAAATAAAGTATTGTAGATGTTGGGTTTCCATTAGCGATCTGTTTATGCAGTTGTGTTTCTGCAAAATCTAAAGCTACATTTTCAATATCTTTTACTGCGGCTTTAAAATCTGGATCTTCCTTTAGCCAAGTATAAAATTGAGTTCTTCCAACCCCTGCCGTTTTACATGCTGATGTCACAACACCTAAAGTTTTTTCTAGTGCAGCTAAAACTGCCTTTTTATGTTGTTCAGTTCGGTTCATTTAATTATTTATTTTGGAGTCCATGCTTTCCTAAATTCAGCATCTTTAAATACATCGCTTTTAGGTATTCCTGCTTTATATAAAAGTCTTGTAACTTCTTCTTTCTCCATGCCTAATCTTAGCATAATTTCTTCCCCAGATAATCCGTTATTAACCATTTCTGTAACAATGTCGCTCATGGCTAAAACTAAATGAGTTCCTCTGGCTCTATTATGTCTAATTGTAGCCATCATTTTATCATCTTTAGTTTTATTTTCTACAACAACTACTGGGACCTTACCATCTGTTAAATCAAATATTTCTTTATGACCAGAAACGGTCCATCTATGGAATCCGTCTATAATACTATAATCTGAATTTACTACAATAGGCTGAGTCCATCCATCTTCTAATATAGATATTTTTAAAAGTTTTAACTCTGGCGGTGCTACTACATTAGGATTATAGTTATTCGGCTTTAATTCATTTCTATCGATCCAAATAATTTTTTCTAATGGTTGTTTTTTGACTTTCATATTAAACCTCTTTTTTGTTTGTATTTTGTGCTGCCATATTTCATAACGGCTTCATCAAATGATTCTATACCTAATTTTTTTAATGCACTAATAGCGTTGTTTTCTAATTTTGGTCCAGTCCTTCCTTTTAAATCTCCTTTTATGCAAAGCTTACATATAAACTGCCAACTGGTCCCAGTCAAAGGGTGTACTTCTTTATCTGGAATTGGATCATCTGTTTTATCTTTATGCCTTTTTATAATACTATTAAGATTCTTTTTAACTAATTTAACAACATCAGATTCATAGCTTTTTATTATAATGCTTGCCCATTGTTTATATGTTATGTTTTCTGGTTTTTCAATTTTGCCAACACCGTATAAATCCGTATTAGCATATCTCCAAGCCGTTGCTACACCAGAAACTCTGTTTAACATTTTGTGCCACATTTCGGGAAAACATTCTGAGTATATCCATAAAGATCTTAACGGCTCTTCCCCAAATGGCGGGCAAACTCTTTGTTTTAAAAATTTACCATAAAAATCTGTTTGATTAAAAATGTCGTAAGTTTTGTTGTAATCCCAATTAAACTTTTTAACTGCTAGCCAAACATCTTCGCTATCCCAATCATATATTGGAAAACATCTGTATTGATTTTGTCCATTTTCTGATTTAGCTTGTATAAATGCATCATTTTTTTTACTAGCAATTACCTTATATCTTCTAAAACTTTCTTCGGTGCGGATGCCAGTTAACATTGCAACTTTACCATCAGATTTGCCATATAAATAAGGCGAAAATTCTTGGAATGATAATCCTTTTTTAAATCTAGGGTGCTTTGTTAATGCTTCCTCTGGCATATCCCTAACCCATAAATCTTTTTTATCTTTATCCCATGTATACCAAAACGGCTCCTCATTAGAACACGCGTTGCGATGCTTAAATTCTAAGCACCACCACTTTAAATCTATTTCTTCAATTTCAGCCACTCTGCGGACATATTCTATTGTCGGCGGGTGTATGGCTTCTTCATCAAAAAATACGACCTCTAAGGGTAATTTATTACGCTCTTTTGCGACTACTAGTGTTGCGTTTAAAACTGCCGTACTATCTTTGCCCCCAGAAAATGAAACAACTACCTTATCAAATGAATCGTAAATATATCTAATTCTGTTTAGCGTTTCGCTCCAGACATCTGTTTCTAAATATTCTTTTTTCCTAAGCTTACTCATTATCTGTATTTTTGCTCAAATTCTGATCCTCCACTTTCACGAATCACTTTCCAGCATTGATCAATATTTCCATTAAAATATTTTTTATTTAAACTATAAAATGGAGCATTCCCTTCAGTTTTGCCAAATGGTGTTTGATAAATTATAGGTTTTTGTATGTTGTGATAATCAAAATAATCCCAAACATCTTTTTCTTTCCAATTTCGTAATGGATGGCATTGCATTCCATTTTTACTTGTATTGTATAAAATTGATTTAACTGTATTTTCTTGTGTTCTTCTACCAGTAAATGTTAGTGCTGCGCCCATTTCTTTTGAAAATCGTTTAATTGCCCTTTGTTGTCTAATCAAAAATGATTTAGATCTAATTTTTTTATCTGATGAAAACAAATATTCCTTGTTTTTTGCAAGCCAATCTTCTGATAAAGTATTTGTGTATTTAACATTAAAATTTAATTGCTTTGACATTTCTTTAATGTTTTTTAATTGATCTGGAAAGTAATATGAAATTTCACAAATCATTTCAACATTTGGATATACAGAATTAACTATATGGGCAATACAAGTTCCGTCTTTACCTCCAGAATAAGCAACAATAGGTTTTCCGTATTTTTTAATAGCAAAACCAATAATTTCTTTAGCTTCAATAATTTTTTTCTCTAATTCTGAAAGCATTATAATTAATTTATTTTGTTCTTATATCTTCAATCTGATTTGCGGAAACTCCATCTACTATTGTTCGGTTAATCATTGGATGGTTTATATCTGTTGCCCCAAAGTCTGAGTCTGGATGAAAAGCAATAACATCCATTGGTCCATCAAATGTTTTAAAGCTATGCGTTCCACTTGGATAAGTTTCTCCATCTAATCCGACTCCTTTTGAAACTCCATCCCATTCTTTAATAACGAAAATCATATCTTCAAATAAAGGTAAATTACCAAATGGGGTTATGCACTCCCCAGTACCTTTGGCCACAATTCCTATTCTATGGCTCGGGTGCGTATGTGGCGTTTGATCGATTTTTTCTGGGAAATGTAAATGGTTAAAACATGGATCGCCCATTTTAACTGGCGGAATTAACAAACTATCTGTGCATCCATCTATATAATTTAACCTGCCCTTTTCTTCTATTGGACCACCTATTGTATTTACTGCGCTATAATTTGTTTCTGGGTATACCCCTTTATTGTGCATTACCTCAATGATAATGGCTTGGTAGATGTCTATATTATTTTTTAAATTAAACTCGCCAGAAACGCTAAAATACATGCCCTTTTTTAGATTTATTTCCCCCAGAGTATCACTAGATAAAATCGCGTTGCCTTTATAAACATAAACATAATAGCTATTACTTTTACTAGGAGTAAATGGCAAAGAGTTAATAGCGTTATAATATTTTATTGGGTATTTTTCGTGATTGCTTTGATCAAATAACATTGTAGATTTAGTATTATCAAAAACTACAAAGGAATCATTTTCTTTTTTAGTGTTTAACATCTTATTTGTTTTTATTATAATTATAACTTTTAGCTAAATAAGCTAATGCTTCGTATGAATTTTCTAATGCTTGTTCTTCTTTAATTTGCTGCAAAACTTTTATTAATACAATTTTATCTGAATGTAGCATTACCATTTCAAAAGTGCTAAAATCATCATCACTCGCCAATGGTTTAACTTTTTTTTCTTCTGGATCTTCATCTAGTTCAAAAAAATCTTCATCAGCATTCCAGACATCCATCCCCCAATCATTTAAATAACTAGAGTCCCATTGATTTGCTAAAACATCCCAATCCCAATCACCAAATGAAACATTATCTTTAATCGTAAATTCTTTTTGCTGGTCTGGAGTTAAATCTTCTGCTTTAATTATATGTATATTTTTTAGACCTGCTTCTTGACATGCTCTAAGCCGCATATTGCCACCTAAAACTTCCATGTTATTATTTACAACTATTGGTCTGATCTGCAACATTTCTGGAAAATCTTTTATTGACTGCACAAGTTGTTTAAATTTGTGGTCTTTTATTATTCTAGGATTTTCTCTATTAGGCTTTACCTTTGTGATCGATATTTCCTCTATTAACATATAATGTTATTTTAATAAAAATTCAAATATAGGCATTTTTTTAAAATGGCAAGTCATCTATTTCAACTGGTGCTTTTTTTGCACTTGTTTTTGTGGTGCTTAAAACTTGTTCTTCACTACTCCATACAACCTTTCCGTTGCCTAAGTAATTTTTACTTGCTTTCGCTTCACGTTCTTCTTTTGTTTGATTTTCCCATACTGAGCAATCATTGTCGTACTGATCCTTTTCATCATTTACCGCAATGTTTAAGGATAAATAAGTGCCTTTTGCCCCTTTAATTAATTTTGCTTTATCAACCTTATTAAGATTAATTGATACGTTAATAATTTTTGCCATAGTTTTTTAGTTTATGTTATTTAAATGTATTTGTTTTATATATTCTTTACTTAACTTGTTTTTTCCATGCCCAAAATCCGCTTTAATATGGCAAGACCTGCACAACGCAATTAAGTTTTCTATTTTATCTTTTTTTTTATTCCCGCCCATTCCTCTTGGCTCTATGTGGTGTATATCTACTGCTTTATTTTTACAAACTTCGCATGCTATAAAATCCCCATTGTCGTAACCAAAATATTCTAAATAAATTTTAACATGCTTTTTCACAGAAAACTTTTATGCTTTTTATATTTGCTGATCAGATTTAGGATATAACGAAACTGTAGCATATAAATCAATAACTCTAGAACGCAATTCTTTATTTAAATTAGCCTTATATAATGCATACTGAAAATCATCTGTTAAGAAATAATTGCATCCATTCATTAATTGCCAGATATACTTGGCTAAATTCCCGCCAAGTTGCCATGATAAATCTACTATCTCTTTTCTTGTTGCGTCTGTTATGTTTTCGTACTTGTTGAAATATGTTGCTCCCATGTTTTGTTTTTTATATTACGCTTTATTGCGTTGATGACTCAAATATAATACCCTTAATCTGTAATGGCAAATATATTGTTAAATATTTTTTAGTATATCAAAATCAATGCCCTCTGTATTGCTGATTTTTTTTGTAACATTAAGATTGTAGATGTCACGATCATTAAATTTATATTTCTTCTGGAGTATATCTAAGAAAGGCTTTAATGGATTATCAATATCTGACAATTTATTTTTAAAATAAAAAGTCACATTTATACTTATTGATCCAGATGGTATTTGCATAGGCTTTAATTTAAGGAGCAATTCTTTTTCGTAAGCCTTATATTCTTTTGTTTTAAATCTACGCCCCTGCCAAGCTTTATTAACGCTTAATGGCTTTATGTAAATCATGATTTATACTGATGGTAAAAAAACTCTATTTGATTTGCAATTTTAATTGTTTCCCAATATACGTTTTTTAATCTATTTTCACTAATATCAATAGGAAGCATTAAACATTCTTTACCTACCTTTAATTTTCCGCCTTTATATGGGTTACCCTCTCTCCGTATAAAATTTACATAAGCTTCTTCTGGAGTAATTCCGTATTGCTGCCTTATGCCTAAAGCGTATAAGCATAACTGCGTATATTCATTTTTAAGGTAGTTTAATTCTTTACCTGCACCACCAGTCTTATAATCTATAATAGTTCTTAAATCGCTGCTTATGGTGTCTATATAGCCAACTAAAATAAACTGATTAAAATCAATGGTTATCTTTTTTTCAAATAGATCTAACCTAGTGCATTTTTGCAATGTTTCTTTTTCTTCTGGATCAAATTTTGTGAAATCATTATGCTCTAATGCGGTCCCAACTTTTGTCCCAAAATCCATATATTCGTTGCCTTTAAATGGCTCTTTTAAAATATACCTTTTGTAGTATTCCCGCTTTTCATTTTTAAATAAATTAATCTGAGAATAGCTTAATTTGCTAACACCGTTTTTGTCTTTTACTGGTAAATCTAGCATTTTATTTTTCATTTTTCTAACGCATCTTTTACTTTGTAATAAGTATCGCTTAACTCTTGATTATAGCTATATGGATGCAATGCATCTTTTACCGCGTTTAATGCATTTATAATAGTAGAGTGATCTTTATTCCCAAATAATTTACCAATTTGCCTTAATGTCATGTCTGTATTATGCTTTAAATAAGCTATTAAGCTATATCTGTAATATAAAACATCTCTGGATCTTTTTTCTAAAAAATCCTTTTTGCTAATATCTAAATTGTTACACAATATTTCCATGTAACTAAGCACAGAATTACTTAAATACTCTTGACTTTTTTTAGGCTCTATCCTATACATCAATAAATTAATTTCTTCTTTATAATCTGGATGCTGGTGTTTTAATTTTGCGAGTTCTCTTATTAATTTTCTAGACATTGTTTTTGTTTTTAATGTTATTTAATCTTTTTTATAGATATTATTTTGAATAGCGGTTAATAAATCTTTGTTTTTCTGCTGCCCGAAAATAACGTCTAATATGTAATCAATAGCTAGGGTTAATTCGTTTTGTGCGGCAAGACCATCTTTAGCTTCTTTTTCCCCTGCATTATTAACTATAATTTTCTCTAATCTTTTTAACTCTCGATCAGTAGCATTCATAAAGTTTTTATGTCGCTGCTTATAACTATGCTCAATTTCGCCATTTAATTGCTCAAATGTTAATTGCTGCAATTGCATTAAAACTAATGCTCTGGATATAATTCTTTCTTTGCTCATTTTTTTTTTGATTTATAAATATCTAAAATAATAATCGTTATCTGAAACATAATCTTGCATTACGCATTGTGCAGTTTTTCCCCAGTCTATGCAAATATAGCTTGGTAAATTTTCTGGTATTTCTCCATCTATTTCTAAACGATCATATACAAAATCTATATCGCTATTATACTCCCCGCAATATGCTTCTTCTACATTTTCTATTAATGCTTCTATATCTTTTTCATAAAAACCAAAGCATTTAAGATATGCTTCAACAATATTTAAATCAATATTTGAATTTTCTATAGCGTCTATAACTTCATAAATGTTTTTATTAATGTGACATTCAGAAATTAAATTTAATTCGTCAACTATACTTGGTCCGCAAATGTCTTGTATCATGTATTCTGGATCTTCTTCATCAGAATGTATTTTAGCCATTGCTTTATATAAATTTTCTAGACTATCATAATCTTGGATAGTTAGCCATTTCCCGAATATAGATCCGCTATTGTATTTAGCGTATGTCCCAACGTATATTTTTATTGTTTCCATTGTTTTTTGTTTTTTTGTTTTATAAATTAGCTTACTCTATTTAGGATTTTCTGCATCCTGCGTTTTGTTTATTTTTAATAGTTTTTAGGGTTATATAAATCTTTTAAAATATCTAAAAATTGCTGCGTAGTGATTGTTCCATCTTGGTGCTGCTTAGTTAAAGTATCAATAAGGTCTTGAGGTACTTTTGGCGTTTGATCAGTTGTCATTTTGTTTTGTTTTTATATGGATGCTTCATTGCTTCCATGACTCAAATATAAGACACTTTTTTAAAAATCACAATTTATTGTAAATTTATTTTGTGTTTTTTAATATTTTTTTTGTGGAATCTTCTGAATACCCTGCAATATATAGGCTTCTAGCTAATATTATTAATTGATCATCTGGTAATTTTTTTACATTTTCTGCAAATTCATTTTCTATTTCATCATTTATTAACGACAATACAATATTTAACAAATCTATGTCGCTCTGCTCATGTAAGGCTTTTAATAAATCTTTCATTTATCCCACTTTTTAAAATTGTGTATTTCAAAATCTGTTTTTAAAACCCATACTGGCTTTGTTTGGGCTGGGCTTATTCTTACTGCTTGATAATTAGCGGTCCCATTCGCGCATATTTGTTCGTGAGTATATGTTTTCACGCTTCGGTCATAGCTTACAAAATCAGCAATACTAGGTTTAGGATAGCGGCAATTATCTATAACGTAATTTACCGCATCTGTAAATCGTTCATCAGTAAAACCATTACGTTTTAGGCTTTCAGTTAGCAGGTCTATAAACATGCTATCTGTTTTTTCAAATGCGGCAAGTATTTTTATGCAGTTTTTCTTAATGACTTCCTTAGTAAGATCTCCAGTATAAACGCTTATAGATCCGTTTTGTATTTCAGAAATGCTTGTCGATACTTTGCTCAAATTGCTCTCTTGTAATATTTCTTTTAGCTGGTGCATTATTCGCGTTTAAAATTAATTTATTAAATTTTTCCCTTAGTTTACTTGTGCTTAAAATATTCTTCTTCCAGAATGGATCTGATTTCAAAAATATAAAGACTTTTCTAATTGACTCCATTTCCACTTTATCAATTTCTATTAACTTCCTAATATCATCATACCATGTCCCCTTTGCCTTATCTATTGCGGCAGTAGATCCGCCAGCACTTAAAACATTATCTTTAAATAACGACTGAAAAGCTTGAGCCATTAAAAGATAGTTTTCATTTTCTACGTCTGAAACTGAAAGTTCAGACAATAATATATTCTTATATTCTTTATTTCTTATATTCTTTACTTCTTTAGTAGTTGTCGCTCGTTTGTCGCTTGTTTGTCGCTCGTTTGTCGCTCGTTTGTCATCTGGCTTGTCTAACTGCTGATATTTGTCGTATGAAACCAGCGTTATCATTGTGTTTGATGCGGTTGACTGGGTTGCTATTTCGTTTGTCGCTTTTAGCTTTTTTATTGCAGTTCTAAGCTGCCTAACTGATATTCCAATTTCGCTGGATAAATGACTAATAGATGAAATAAAAGACCCTCTGGGGATATGAATGCCTTTCCACTTTTTATCTTCGTAATTGGCTTTCATTAAAAAATGAATAAATGTTAATCTTACATTTACATCTGAGTACCATTCCCAGTTCAAAATACTTCTATGTATTTTAATCCAGCCTAAATTGTATTTTTCCATTATATCGTGTTTTTATAAGAAAGTTGGGCAGGGAAACACGACTAACCCCAGATCCGAAAAATCTGTTACGCCCAACTTAAAAATTTTTATATCTGTATTCATGTCGTGTTTTGTTTTGCTAATATACTAAATTGAAATTAAAAAATAAAAAGTAAATAAACTCACAAAATAAATAAATATAGATTTATAGACATCTTCATTTATAAGAATATTTACGCTTAATATGCCACTCGCTATAATTATTAAAATGCAAGCTAAAATTGTAATCCAGATCATGGTATTAAAATTGAAAGTTGTTTAAAAAAACCGTTTGCTTCCCCCTGCTTTTTCCACTTTTCAAATTTAGCTTGCTTTCTGGCTTTATTTAACTCGCTGATGTCTACTGGCAATCTGTCCGTAAGGTCCCATTCTATAGCTTTCCTGCCAGTTATTTTGCATTGACGCACTCCGCGCTCATATATAACCTGCTGGTCCCTTAACTCCGTAAATCTGGCTCTTGACTGAGATAAAACATTCCCGCTTTTTTCAAGAATGGTTTTTATTGCTTCCGCGCTTGTACATGGGGCGCAATTATATATTGCTTCATAAACTTCCATTCTGCGCTTAGGTAGCAATCCTTCTGATTTAATTGCATTGTAGCAATCTATTGATGTTTGTCTTGTATTCATGGTTTTGTTTTTAATAATTAATAATTATAGTACAATTTAAAAATTTTCTTGGATTGTTTTTAATTAACATTTCTAAATATTCTTTAGAATCTTTAGTGCATTCCCAGCTATACTCATACCAACGTTCATCGTTAGTGTCGTAATGCTGACCTGCTCTTACTATTGTGTAAATTTCTGCTTTTTTCATTGTCTTATTGTTTTGTAATTATGTAAATTCTTTCATCTTAAATACTCTTGTTATTAAAATAAGAGTAATAAATACTCTTGTTCCAGTAAATCATTAATGGCTTCTTGTTCAGTTCTGCCATAGCCAATCAAATCGCCCTCATGCCAATCTTCGCGTGATGCTGACCAGTCATAATCTCTTACTGGTATCGGCGGGCAGTCATGGCTTGTTGTTATCTTTCTCATTGCTTTTTGTTTTTGTGTTTTACCATATTGGCAGTTCAAATATAACAATATATTGTTAAAAAAGCATTGTAGCAAAAAATATTTTTACGTTACCTACAATACTACTTTAGTACTTTCAATAATTTCTTTGCATAGTTCGTTTGGTATCTTACTTCTATTGTATGATCCTTTTCTCCCTTGCGTTCCAGTTTTTGCTCCACGTCTTGCGCTTTCGTGATGGCAATGTCTTTTGTTCGGTGTTTGCTACAAGCTGCAATACTATAAGTTGTACAATCGGGACTTGCCCAAATTACATCTGGTATAAAAGGGACATCTTCTTTTTTTAATTTTCCAATATCAATAGTTAAATCTATTTTATCGTATGCAGTCCAATCTACACTAAACACATTA
>Ga0070749_10002111_pt1 | contig 13372 bp, 10 predicted proteins | sample VirMetDEL_Nov_18_FD_75180 | JGI IMG/M metagenome (GOLD analysis project Ga0070749, IMG submission 75180) | Aqueous microbial communities from the Delaware River and Bay under freshwater to marine salinity gradient to study organic matter... | ecosystem: Environmental > Aquatic > Marine >...
AAGATTGTATCTGATGAGATGACTGGGGGGTCTAAGCTTGTAGATTTAACCCCTCCGGGCCTAAAAGCTGAAATTGTAAGGCTTGAAAACATGTTAAGTTCTCTCATGGGTGCTGGGTTGCCACCACAGTTTGATGCATCCAAACCAATTGCAAGCGCAACAAATTCAGGGTATTCTTTGGGAACACCAGTAAAATAATCATGGAGTAATGTTATGGGCGTTATATCCGTCTCTGGCCCTCAGTATGGGCAGCGATACAGTGTAAACATCGCGGGAGATGAACCCACCCCAGACGAGCTTCAAAGGATTAATCAATGGGTCGGGCAGCAAGAGCAAGCCCTAACCACCCAAATTGCTGAACGCTTTGGTGCCCCACAGACAATGCAAGAAGAAGCTCCTCTTGTTGAAGAGGAGCCTTCAGAACCTTTCGCATTTACTCGCGGCCTTAAGCGCGGGATAGAGAGTGTAGGTTCTTTGTTTGGCACGGCAGTTGAAGAAGCGGGTAAGGGTCTTGGCGTTGAGGGAATTGAAGAGTTTGGCCGAGGACTAGAAGAGAAGTCTCAAGCTGATCTTCAAGAGCTAGAGCAGCAATATGGCCGAACTGCTAGACAAGATGTCGAAGGAGTTGGCACTGGCCTATCTTATGTGGGGGAAATTGCTGGTGAACAAGCCCCTATTCTTGGTACGACATTGGCGGGTACTGGTGCTGGGGCACTGGCTGGATCTATATTTGGCCCCGTTGGTGCTGGTGTTGGCGCAATTATTGGTGGTGCTGCAGCTTCATTCCCTCTTTTGTTTGGTGGTAACGTCCAGCGGCAAGAAGAACAGGTTGCCGCAGGGGAACTTGATAAGGTTGATATTGAGAAAGCTCTTATCGCGGCGGGTGGTCAGTCAGCTATTGAGGGTATTGCTGGTAAAATCTTGGCATTCACCCCATTGCGTCCCGGTGTTGGTGGACTTTGGACACGCGCAGGGAAGGGTGCTGCGGCTGGTGTCGCAACAGAAGTTCCAAGCGAGATTACGCAGCAGCTTATTGAACGCGCACAGGCTGGCCTTCCTATCGGCAGCGACGATGCTATTGCAGAGTACATTGATGCTGGTATTGCTGCAGGTATTCTTGGTGGTGGCATTGGGACTGCTGGTGGAGCATTCTCCAAAGATCAAGGGAAGATCGAACTAGATCAGGACTTGGCCGAAATAGACCCAGATCTTGCAGAGGGGGCACCAGCAGGGACATTACTGCTTGCTGCACCTGAGCCAGAGGTCATTGTGTCTGAAGAGCAAGATGTAAGCCCGCAGGTTGCGGGGCTTATTGCTCAGGGCATTGACCCGTATGCGGAAGAGGGCTTCACCCTAAACGAGTACAATGCTGTTCTTGGTCAGATCAAAGAAGATGGCGAGCTTAAATTCCCGAAAGCTCGTGCTGCAATCATGCAGCAGACTGGTCGTGATAAGGTTCCGCCAAAAGTGATCAATGATATTGTTGCGGTTCTTGAGCGTGAAGGCAAAGTATCCAAGAGCCAGCGAGCAAAGCTTGATAAATATACCCTGAAGCCAGTTAGCCAACGCGCTCAGGAATCAATTGATAACCTACGTCGTGACACAAACAATACTCTATCTACCATTCGCAAGATCACCCAGTCACTTCCAAGGTTGGAGCTTGACCTGCGTTATGCAGAGCAAACAGGTAAAGACACAAACGGCAAGGTGACAACGGCGAAAGATGTCGCCAAGAAGATTGATGCCAAACAAGTTCAATTGAACAAATTGAACGAGCGTCTTGAGAATAACAAGCAAAAGCTTGCATCTGTAAACCAAGACTTCAATGTGCCAATTACTGAGACACTTCAGATCCCAGCATCTAAGGTGCGGGTGCAAGATCTTATCGAGGCTGATCGTATCCGTCAGCAAGAAGAACTCCAAAGTGCGCAAGATGCAGCGAATGCTCGTACCACAGCGGATGTAGCAAAATCCCTTAAAGAACAAAAGGTTGAGCTTCGCACGGATGAATATGCACAGGCGCAAAACAAGGTTCTTAACACCCTGAGAAGCCGACTGAAAGGTATTGGCTTGAAGGATGTTCGCCTTGAAGGTCAGGCCGCAGTGCGTGATCAGTTTGGCAACATGGGATATGAAGGTGTCTCGTTCACATCGCCTGACGGTGATCAGGTTATTGCATTGTCCATGGGCATCTATCGCCCAGACATGAAGCCAGAGGCATACGCAAAACGTCTTGGGGACGTGATGAACCATGAGGTTATTCATGCTCTAAGAAACCTTGGTCTGTTCACTAAGAAAGAGCTTGGCCTTTTGGCAAAGGCTGCGCGTAAGACGCGCTATGTCAGAGAGATTGATGGGAAAAAAGTAACGCGCGGCTATACATATTTTGAGCGAGCCGAGCGATTGAACCCAGAGCTTTCAACAAAGAAAGATAAAGAGGGTATTCTTTCAGCATTAGAGGAAGAAGCCATTGCGGAAATGTTCCGTGACTATGCGGCTGGGCGACTAAAGGTTTCTGGTCAGGCACGGTCATTGCTGAAGCGTATTGCTGACTTCTTCCGCGCCCTTGTTGGCGCTCATGTTGATAATGGCTTTAATAGTGTAAGCGGTATCTTTGGTGGCATTGATGCGGGTCGTGTTGGTGCCCGTCAACGTCAGGCTGAAGCAGTACAGGGCGCAGCAAAAGCATCACGTCTTCCAGCGGTTGAAGAAGAGATTGTTCCGATACAGGACATCCGTATGCCAATCGATGGACGTGCGCCACAAGATCAGGTTCGCGCTCAAATCCAACGGATGACAAATCAAAACAGACCAATGGTTAAGAACTTAATCAAGCGCATTGATGAGAGGTTCGGCACTAAGTCTGGTGATAATGTGAAAGACCTGTCAAAGGTAACTCAGAAAGCTAAGCGGCCATCCATTCTGGCTGTTAAGCCTTGGCACGATGTGTCTCATATTCGGGATAGCTATCGCTTCAAGACAGTGATTGATGACTTCCGTAAAGTGCCAGCAATATTCGATGAGCTTTTGGGTGAAGGCATTAGCCTAGTAAAGATCGACACTAACAAGTTGTTCAAGCCAAAGGAATGGGGATGGCGGATTATCGCGTTTGATCTTCGTATGCCGAATGGACAGTTGGTCGAATGGTATCTTCCACTGAAGGAACTTGAGGTCGAGAAGAAAGAGCGTGGTCACTTAATCTTTGAAGAGTGGCGAAACAAAACTCAAGAAGAGTTAAGCAAGCAGCAAAACGAATACTTTGATTCGATCAAGCGCAGCTATCAGAATTATGATGAGGCATTCAGTGCGGCTCTAGACCGCATGGGAGTGTCTCGTCAGGATGCAGAAGCTTCTTGGAGCAATGCAGAAAGCTCCATGTTGGAGGCCGCACGAAATGCTCGTAACTCATCTGGGTTTGGGATTTCTTCTGGGCTGAGCGTACCGACAGGTTTGACCACACCTTCAAGTGTGCGAACAGCCTTTGATCCATCTCTCATGAATATGACTGCACGAGAGGTTCCGTCTTCTATTAGGGCGAATGCTTCTTCAGACATAGGGGTCACTCCTTCTGATATAGATGTTACAGGAATACCGCTTGAGCGGCAACCTAAGTTCTCAAGGCTAGCGAGATCTTCAGCGGTCACTGGTCTTGCTGACTTTATCAGGGCAAATCCTGACGGGTTTACTATTTCCTCAGACACATATGAGCCTGTCTCTGGAGGCTATGTTGTTGCACCTTTGAAAGAGGCCGAGATAATTGTCGGTGAAAATCTTCCAGAAGAGGCACTTTTAGACTATATAAGGGATAATAAAGATATTGCAAGAGCAATAGGAAGTCCTGTATACTTAGGTGGTTGGTTTGATTCTGAGAGTGGTCAGTACTTCCTAGACAATACTCTTATCATGCCAACAGTTGAGGATGCTCTGTACATTGCAGAGGCTGCAGATCAGCTTGCCATCTTCGACTTAAATAATTTTGAGGAGATAAGAACAAATGATGGAATCAGACAACTCCAAGAAAGTGGAGCTTACTCAGGTGACACCGCAGTCGGATATCAAAGACGACTTGCAGAAGTTGGTCGCCGCTTTGCGGAAGCAAGGAATAACCGTAACTCCCGCGAAAAAGAACAGCTTGTTGGACGAATAGAGCCTAAGTTCTCACGGCTAACAATACCGCTCACACAGGAGCAGCGAGATGCAAGTATTCTGGATTACCTAGATCCAGAAACTGGCAAGCCTCTATTCAAATCAAAGCAAGGTGCCGAGACACTTGTAAGCTTTGCAAACAAACTGCTTGGCTTACGAAACACACGCAGCTATGACATCGAAAACTCTGATCAAGACCGTGATGAGGTTGCTCGTATCTTTGCGGCAGAGGCAGAAGCCGCCCTGCTTTCAAGCAGTGATGCTATTGGTTGGTATGACGCAACTCTGAAGCTTGCTAAGCGTATCCTATCTGAGAAGTACCCAGAGATATCCCCCGTTAGATCTGATGGCACTCCAAACCCAGAGTACGATCCAAACGCAGAAGTTATCTTTGACTTTGCCACAGCCGTTACTTCTAACGGCCTAGCTGTAACTGACAACTATGACTTTGCGGCAGATCAGTACGAGGCTCTTCGCGGAAGTGAGGATGGCAAGTTCCCAATTAAAGGAAAGGGCAAGCAAGGATCTTCGATGCATGCTGCCTTTGAGTTCTGGAACACTCTAACAGATAACGGTTACACACCTACAGAAATCGATAAGCTATTGATGACTGAGGTTCGCCGTAAAGACTTGGACGATCTGACCGCTGATATACTTGGCGTAGACAAGAAAGACCTGCCCAAACAACTAAGAGCCGACTCAAAAGAGGGCGCGAACGTAATGGTTTCGGTTGCATATCTTCTGGGTCCAAAGATCGGCAACGGCTTCTATCGAAACCTTCGTGGAAACTTTGATCCAATCACAATGGATCGTTGGTGGATGCGCTTTGTCAACCGCATCACTGGCAACCCAATCAAGTATATAAACCCACAGACAATAGAGAATAACATTGACTCCATTTGGAGCCAAATACAGGACAAGGATGCACTGCAGCAACTCGACAAAGATGTCTTAGAGATGGCAGTTTCTCGTCTGGATACAAACAAGCTTAATCGTTCTGACATGCCTGATATCATTCCTATAATGAATGATATCTTTGAGCGTGACTTCTACAAGAAAGCTTACAACGACAAGATAGAAGAGCTTGAAGCACAAGGTTACAGTCGGGCTGATGCTCAGACACGCCGAATTGCACAAGCGGCAAGGCCAAATCGAACACCATTCCTTAGAAATGTTGGCACATATGTAAGCAATATTGATGTCCAACTGCAAGAAGACCCACGCGGAGTAATGGATCGCGCAGCTATGCGTGATGTCACAGCCCGTGCCAAGGAAATACTTCAGAATGAACTAGGCGTTGAGCTTACAAATGCTGACCTGCAAGCCCTTATGTGGTACGCTGAGAAACGTATCTTTGCTTCTGGTGGTGTTCGCAAGGGACGTGGAGAAGACAACGATTACGCTGATGGCGCAATCTATGTATTAAAGAAAAGAGGTGTCAACGATGACAAAATCAAAAGCGCACTCCCCGATTCAGAGCGATACAGAGTCAGTGTTATCGCTGATGAACTCCAAGCAGATGACCAAGCTAACGCAGCAACTGTCACAGTTAGTGAACCAAAACAAGGAAACTTCTTCGGGCCTAGAAGCCTTATCATTGAGGAACGAGGACTACATGAAGACCTAAGCCCAGAGGATCAGGCTTACGCTCGTGAGGCACTTTCAAATGCAGAGCTAGGTGGTCGCCCACCAGTCATGTTCTCTAGCTTGCCAAGCAATGCATACAGACCAGTTCGTGCCCCAGTCCAAGGTGGTGGCATTCTTGATTATGCATATGGCTTTATCCAAGATGGTGCCAACAAGATCCCAGTAATTCTTCCAGAGGGATCGCACCGAGAGTTTGATAATGGAACTGAGGTGGGGCAAGGTTTGTACCACATCCACCGCCGTATGCACGACAAAGAACTTGTCGAGAACTCTAAGTACAAGCGTGTTGAGAATGCCATCTACGATCTGATGCGCCGCTGGCAGAACCAAGGCTTTGATGATGGTGATGCAGTAATTGGATATCCATCAAGAGATGGGACTTTTGTTCTTGAGTGGAGAGACAACTTAGCGTTTGGCGCACCGCCATTACAGCTTGTTCTTGAGCGCAGAAAGCTTGGCGATATGCCAGTGTACTACGTCAAGACATTCTTCCCAATCTTGGACAAGAAGGACAGAGCGTCTGTGCCTAAGCGTGGCAAGAAACGCGCAATGTACAATGCCAAGTACAGCAGAATACCTCAGTATGCTCGTGCTGCAGGTGGGACTACTCCGTTTATCGGCCCATCAGATCTAGCTTCAAAGGCAGAGATGATCCGATACACCAAAGTTCAGGACTTTATGGCTAAGGTTCTGAAGAAGGTTCCGTTTATCTCAGACAAGGTGGCAGATGAAAAGTCAGAAGCATTTATGACAAAGCTTCAAGACAGCATGCTTCCAGTTGGAAAGATGTACGACAAGCTTCGTGATAAGTATGGCCCCAATGTCATCACTCAAGACATGGACGCATACTTCCAAGAGACTTTGCTTCACGGTATTGCTGGGCCTAAGAAAGAAAAGTTCGATAGAACTTCATTCAAACCAGTGCTTGAGCAGATCGCCAACATCAATGTGACAAATCAAGAGAGCGATGTTCTTAGCAATGCATCTGGGTATTACAAGCAGATACTTGAGAAGCACGAAAACAAGTCTCATGCTTTAGCGAATGCGTACCTGTATGCACAGCATGCTAAAGAGCGCAATGCTCGTATCTCTCAGATCTCAAAAGGCAAGATCACCAATGGGTCTGGCATGTCTGATGCAGAGGCAAATGCAATCATATCGTTTGTAAACTCTTTGCAACCAGCAAAGCGTGATGCGCTTCGTAACATAGATAACCGAGTTCAAGACATGATCAGTCAGACAAACCAAGTCTACATTGATGGTGGCCTGATCCCAGACTATCTGATGAATGAAGACATCGATGACGATGTGAAGGCGGCATTTGAGAAGTACGACAAGTATGTTCCTCTTCGTGGGTTTGCCGATCCTGAAGCAGACTTGGACATTGCAGATGACCGTGTCTTGTCTTCGACAAACAGACTTGGGTCAAAGGGTAAGCCAAATCCATATGCTCTTGGTCGTACAAGCTATGCTGGTGACATCATTGCTAACGTTGCCGTTCAGCACCATCAAGCAATTGATAAAGCCGAGCGCAACAAGGTCGGTCAGTCTATGCTGAAGCTATTAGAGCGCGATGATATTGACACATCCGAGTTTGGTCGCGTCCTAGAGGAACACCCAATGAAACGTGCTATGGTAAACGGCACAATTCGTTACGTTCCTGATCGTGATTTTAATGACCCAGATGCTCCGATCTTAGCTGTTCGCCGTGGTGGAAAGGAGTACCTGCTTCTTCTCGAACCAAAGATTGCGACAGCAATGAAAGGGACTCTGTCTCCAAAACAAGCGAATGCTGCGGTGCGGTTCTTGCACAACATCACGCGCTTCTATGCAAACCTTTTGACAAGCTACAACCCATCGTTCTTGCTATCAAACTGGCCGCGCGACATTGAGACAGCTATCTTCAACGCTCAGCAATACGAGATGAAGGGTTCCTCTCGCGCAATCATTAAGAACGTTCCCAAAGCTTATCGCTCTATATTGAGAACTCTAAATGAGAAAGCTGGCGGAGATCCATACTGGAATAATCGCTATAAAGAGTTCTATGAGAATGGCGGTCAGAACGTGCTGAACCAAATGTCTAACTTGGTAAGCACATCACGCGACATTCAGAACACAATCGGCAATATCGTGGCGGCTGATAACCAAGGCTTAACCCAAAAGGTTAAGAACGGTTTCATTGGCAAAGGTGCCAGCGTTCTAAACTATGTTGAGGCTGTAAACAGTGCTGTTGAAAACTCAACTCGCTTGGCCTTCTTCGATGCCATGGCTTCTCAGCTAGAAGCACAGGGTGTTCCAAAGAATGAAGCCCTGAAACGTGCTGCGTTTGCAGCGCGTAACTTGACAACGAACTTCTCCAAGGGTGGTGAATATAAGAACGGTCTGAACTCAATGTACTTGTTCTTCAACGCATCACTTCAGGGGTCTATGGCTATCTTTAACTCTCTGGTGAATAGCCCAAGAGCAAGAAAGCTTGCTGGCTCTATTGTTGTCCTTGGCTTCTTGATGGATCAGGTCAATGCCGCACTCTCAGAAGATGACGATGGCGATGGCATCAAAGACTATGATGACATCTCAGAGTATACACTGGGTCACAACCTGATCTTGCCTGATCTGAACGGTGACGGGAACTACATCAAGATCCCAATGGCGTATGGCCTAAACACATTGTTTAACTTCGGGCGCATCACATCAAACATTCTCCGTGGCGCTGCTGGAAGCGAGGGCACATACACTCCACAGCAAGCTGGCACTGAGCTTGTTGGCTATGTGACAGAGATGATCAATCCATTTGGTGGCAATAGCCCACTAACATTCCTGTCTCCAACAGTTGGTGATCTTCCGATTGAACTGCTGACGAACAATGACTTCCGTGATGCACCAATCTACAAAGAGCTTTCGCCATACCAGCCATACCTATCTCGCAGTGGTTTGTACTGGTCAACGACAAGCCCTTCTTCTGTATGGATGTCTAAGTTTATCAACGATACTTTGGGTGGTGGAGATGATTACATCCCCGGAGAGATCCTTGGGATGCGGGTTGATATTCAGCCTGATGTTATAGAGCATATCTTCGGGTTCATGACTGGTGGTGTAGGCCGCTTGGTAAACCAAACGACTGACACTCTGACATCGAACATTCCTAACGCAGCCATGGGACAATGGGAATCTGACATGATCAGGACAACACCATTCCTGAACAAGTTCTTGACTGCCGTTACAGACAAAGATCGTGCTGGGGATTACTACGAGAAGCGGGATGATGTCTTTGCTATTCGCCGCTCATTCAGAGCGGCTTTAGAAAACGGTGATCGTGAGCAAATGATGGTCATTCGCCAACGTTATCCTCAAGTGATTAGGATCATGGATCCTGTCAACAAGATCGACAGCTCCATCACAAAGCTGCGCAAGCGACTAAAAATGGTAAAGTCTAACACGACGATGAGTGACAAGAAGCGACGTGAACTTGTAGATCAGATTGAAGATAGGATATTGATGCTTCAAAACAAGGGAATGGAATTGATGAGAGGCATTTAGTTCAATTGAACTTTTCAAATCTCTTGAAGTCTCGAATATCAATATGGCAGACAGGCTCAACATCTTGTGGGTCTGATCTGTCAACCCTACCACCCATTGTAACTGTGGTATCGACGTTACCGATATTGATATAGCCAGTCTTATCAATCCACCTCACAACCAAGAAGCATGGTATGCCCGTTGCTATCGTGGTCATTGTGGCATTGATAACCTTCGTCATTGAAATCATGTACGTTGAGTACTGCGACATCTTATTGGTGCGGTTCTTTATTTCTATGAACGCAACAACCCGCCCTTCTCTTACAGCCGCATAATCAAAGTGATCGCGCGGCTGTAGCTTCTGCATGGTGCATCTCCAACGCTTTGAAATCAATGAACCAAGAGAAGCTTCTTTCGCCAGATCTTCTTTTGTTTCATAGATTGGCCTCATGACGCAGTCTTACTCTCAATCCAAGACTTGATGTCCTCTGGCTTCCAGCGCCTCATTCGTGGCCCAAATGATATTGGCTTCGGAAATGTTTCGTCTTTCTGGATCAGTGCGTACATTGTCTTTGGGTGTACAGATATCATCTGAGCAATGTCATTCACCTCAAGCAACAGCTTTTCATTTACATCTGTTTTTTCCATTCCCGAAATCCTTCTCTTAATTCATCGAACTTGTTACGGGCACTGACGTTATCTCTGAACTCAGAGCGTGATCTAATGCCACACTTCTTGCGGATTACTTCCGCTGCTTCTTGCTCTGATGTTACCCAGTCACCTTCGTCACATAGGTAATCCCAGAACTCATTGTTGCGGCACAGCAATCCAGCGGACGCAATCATTCTTTCAATTTCTCTTTGGTTCTCTCGCGTTTCAGGTTCGTCTTGATCATTAAGACGAACCATAGCAACCATGTATCGTGTGCCGACCCAGTCCGTATGCAGGTCTGGGGGGCAGTCATTAGGATGAACGTTCAATCGCAAGATTATTCCATTCCTATCCTGAGACATTGAAACCTTTACCGCTTCAAACCCAAGGGCATTTTCCCTTATATCATTCATCTTTCACTCCTGTGAAAAGCTTTCTTCCCTGTGTATCTTTTGTCTGGGGGCACATCGTCATTATTAAAATGAAATTGTGCAGCATGTAATCTTTCAACGTGGCTTCTTGTTTTGTCATTCTTGTGTCCACAAGATTGACCAGACTTCGCACCACATGCAGGGCACTCAACTTGTTGAACCATATCTTTAGTCACTGCTACCATTGTACTTACCCCAGTTTTTCAATGCCCATTCTTTTGCATCGATACCTTCCAAGTCCCACCATGTTTGTTCATCTCCAAATGCATGAAGTTCCATGTGGCACTTATGACAGAGAGGAACAGCCCAGTTATCTCCAGACTTTCTAGCCATTCCTCTTTCTTCTGCCCTCATCAGGTGGTGAGCTTCACCACCCTGACCACACACAAGACAAGGTTGCCCCCGCAGGGATTGCAGGTACTTCTCATCTACTAAGCGTTTGGTCTTTGGTATCAGCATTAGAATGGGATCTCGTCATCCATGTCATTGTTGACTTGATTGTTCTGGCCGTAGCCGCTCGGTGCCTGACTTTGATAGGCACTCTTGTTTCTGCGCTCTTGCAACAAGCTGCTTCGCAATGACAGAAATGGCTTTCCATTCTTTGAGATCTTTTTCCATCCTGATAAACTCGCTTTCGGTCTTTCATTTCCTGACTGAAGCTGATCCCATAGGTCTTTGACAACCTCTGGATCTACCTCAATGTTGCCAGTGTAATCTGGCTGTGTTTCAGTTTGCTTCCTGTCGTTCTGGAACAGGATACCTGATGCTGGATACTGTTGGCTCATGCTGCTTCTCCTTTTAGTTCAGCGGTACGTTTTTTGAATGCAGTGAAAACTTCTTCGTAATCATCTGGCCTTGCTTCTTTCAATTGCTTCAGGACAGAGCTGTTCTTAAACCAGAACTGGCGCAAGGTGTCCTCAGTTTTATGAAGGGGTAAGAACTCAGTGAACACGGATGTGACCATATCCCACCCGCTTGTTGGGCGAATATCATTCTCGTCCTCGGCACTCGCCACATCTGGCGTTGGGGCGTTAGCCTCTGCAACGGCGACTGGGTCAGGTTTGTGCGCCTTGGCAGGGGTAGGCACTGGAGCCTTCTCTTCTGCGCTCTGACGGGCCTCTCCTGTGGTCTGAGGGATATCCTCACCTGCATATATGTAGTGCCCCAAGCCATGCATTGCGATTGCCTTGGCAAAGCAGCGCATACGAGCGTCACTAATGTCTCTTGATGTCGGCCCAACTATGGCCTTGTTGCGGTAGTCCATGACAGGCAACCACATCATGTGGGTTTGATCCTTAACTGTCACGCTGACGCGCACCTCAACGGTGCTGTCTGGGTATACAATGTTATCGTGAACCTCATAGCTTGCGTCTGGGTAATTGTTTTTCACTTCACCCCAAGCCCATGCCCAAGATAGATATGTAAGGTTGTTCTTTTTTTCAGCGTGATCATTCACGTTCACTGCTGACAGTGTTTCCCATACAGATTTATTTTCAGCTTTCGCCATCTTCTTCTCCATCGTTTAGTGCTTTATCTGCGATCATTGCATAGAACTCTGTGCCATTACTCACACGAGCAACATCTCTTATGAGTGTCAACGCCTCTTCCAATTTAGAGATGCGTTGCATCATTTGTTCTATTGAACTTTTATTCATTGCCACCACCGTTGAACTGAGTGCAGAAGTCTGCAACAGAACAGTAGTTGCCAAGACATCTTGTTGCTTCCCCAGCGCGATGCTCAACAACAAAGTTGCTGTCTTCCTTCGCGTGTTCTAGCGCGGCCTCTTCGGTATCGTGTACCTTGACTGCTCTCTTCTGTCCCTTCTTCTTCACCGCCCAAGTGTCTGGCTTAGCCCAACGATCTTCGTCGCTGCATTCGCCAAGCTCACCATCAAGGTCATATGCCATCTGAGCTTTCTGATGCTCTGTTATTCTATGGTTGATGTAGTCAAGTCTTTCCTGTGGCGACCACAGCGGAAGGTCAACTGTCACAACAGGTGACTGTGGATAGTCCTTATCGAACTCTGCTTTCTTTCTCTGCCAGTCTCTTAGGATGGCGCATATGCGGATGTTGCTTACCTTGCGTAACCTGTTGGTTCCACCAAGTGAGTTCTCAACTAGCCAAGCATAGCAGTTTTGTTGGCGTTCCCATTCCTTCTTGCCGAGAATGACGGACCAAGCAGACGTAACCTTATAGTCTGTGATCTGTATAGTGCCATCCTTCAAGACCTCTTGGTGGTCAAGCGCACCAGATATACTCCACCCTTGAAGGTTTGCATACAGACGCTCTTCCATCGTGACACTGCCACCACTGTCTGTTGTCTCAAGGATATGATGAACGGCGGTGCCGAACAAAGACCACACGCGATCAACAACATCCATCTCCATCTTGTCTTCATACTCTTGACGCTTGACCCTGATGGATGGGCTATCGATCAGTTGTGTTATGCTGATGTCTGATTTGCCGCGCGTGTACTTATCCGCACGAACAAAGTTTTCAAAAACCTCTGGAAGGTTGAACCGATTTGTTATCTTCATATTTTTTCCTCGCTCTTTTCCTGTTATGCCATTAGTGTAAAACAATGTCAATTAATTCTTTGGAGGGTAGTAATGGAGAGTGTATCTTTCACGATACTAGGGGAGCCAGCGTCAAAAGCAAACAGCCGCAAGGCGGTTGTGATCAATGGGCGACCAGCTTTTATTAAGTCTGATAAGGCACGGGCTTATGTGAAAGCTTTTGAATCACAGTGCCCTAAGTTGGAAGTGCCATTCACGGAAGATGTCATTGTTGAAATGATAATTTACTACGCGAGTAGGCGACCAGACTTAGACGAGAGCTTGATCTTGGACTGTATGCAGGGGCCGATCTACAATAACGACAGGCAGGTCAAACAGAAATTTATTTACTGGCAGTTGGACAAAGAAAACCCTCGCTCGGTAATTAGAGTTAGTGCCTGTAATATAAATAATATCCCATCTAT
>Ga0070749_10002112_pt1 | contig 13370 bp, 8 predicted proteins | sample VirMetDEL_Nov_18_FD_75180 | JGI IMG/M metagenome (GOLD analysis project Ga0070749, IMG submission 75180) | Aqueous microbial communities from the Delaware River and Bay under freshwater to marine salinity gradient to study organic matter... | ecosystem: Environmental > Aquatic > Marine > Coastal...
ACTGTTGCTCGTCGTATTTATCGAACTAAGAATATCAATGACAATGGTGAAATCTATTACTTTCTTACCCAACTTGATGAAAACAGCAGTAGATTTTACATTGATGTTTTGCCAGATAAACAACTTGTTGATCAAGCACCGAGTGTTACTGCTTCTACTGCAATCAACTCAGATTGGAAATATGGTGAAGTCTGGGACAATCGGTTGTGGTTAGCCAAAGGCAACCAAATTATATATTCAGACAAAGGCATATTTGAACAATTTGGTTTATTGAACTTTTTTGATCTTGGTAATCTTAGTGGTGGTGATGTAACGCAACTTAGGGCGTTCTACAACAATCTTATTGTATTCAGAGAGACTGCTATAAATATTATAAGTTTTGATGCAGGGTTTTATAATATTTCCACCATCACCAACACTATCGGCACTACTGCCACTAACACGGTTATATTGATACCACAGTTAGGTGTAGTGTTCCTTAATGAACAAGGTGTTTGGATGCTTACTGGTGGTTTGAATGGTGGAGCATCTATTCAGATACAAAAGATATCCAATCCAATAGACAAACTGCTTCGACGATTAAACAAATCAATGCTTCATAAATCTGTAGGTGCATATAGCGCAAAAGAGAAAGAAGTATGGATACACTTTTGTACTGCTGATTTAACCACTCCAGATACAGGCATTGTGCTTCATCTTGAACCAAAAGTTCCGATGTGGTCTGTTAGAACTAACATTGATAACCCATTGAAAAGCACATGGTCTGCAATGGCAACTACTATCAATGGATACTTCTTATTGGGTGTAGACCCTAACTGGACTATTCAAGCAAACGCATCTACAGTAAATTTTGGAATACTTAAAGTTATGACTTCCTCTCCTACTTGGGGACAAGGTAGTAGTGTTAGTTCATTAGGTGAAGTTACAACTTTGAATAGTTATGAAATATCGCATTGTGGACATGTATGGGAAAGTGCTTGGTATGGGTATCAAGACAATAGTGTAAAGATACGATACTTCAGTGTTGAACTTCGAATATTGTCTTATGGTGATAATCCATTTGATTTCTACTATGCTGTAGACTATTCATACAATCAGAATTCTACACTTGAACAAAAGCAAGCCAAATCTGAAACTGTATTCACTTTGAATGAAGATGCAGTATTCGGCCCGACAGACAGACAGATTACAAAAGTTCCATTCACAGTAAATGAAAGTACAATCTCTGAAGGTCGTTTGATTACATTGCGATACGATGTAAATACCGAACTATGCGACCAGTTCAAGTTTGGTATTAAGACTACAGATAAAACAGAATGGCATCTCTTATCATTCAACTTGTTGTCAGATGCTGTAGCAATGCCATCTCTCAACCAGTCGACAAAGGTAGCACGATGAAAGTTTATACTGAAGTAGCACAAAAGAACTACGACCAAGTAAAGCCAGAAAGTATTAACGACAATACTCGTCTTGTTGTTGGAGAGTACAATGGTCGGTTGAATGGGCAAAATATGCCTGTCAATGCTCTTAATCAAAACAAGTTCATTCCACCTACTGGTACAGATGCAGTAATCATTGATGTAAAAGAGTTGGAATGGATAGGACAAACACAATCATATTATCGTGTGCGTCGATGGAATACATACGAAGATGGTATTAACATTCATCTTCCAATGGAAAACATTGACTTAAATAACTTTAACTGGTCATCTGGATGGAACAATCTTACGGAGGTATCAACAGAGTTTGAACGGTTTTACATTGAGTTTCAAGCCAATAGTGGAACATTGAATGGATGTTTTGATATTAACTTCCGACATGGAGTTGATAGAATTTTAGTAGAAGTTGAGGGAAATCCTGAAGTTGAGGAAAATCCTACTGTACAAACTTTTTCTGAAGATTGGTATACTCGATGGGGATTGTTTTGTAATGATGTTTTGATTGCTGAAACAGGAAGATGCTATCCTCGTCTTGAAAATCTATCAATACCATTCCACCTATTTGTAGGTACACAACCTGTAAGATTAGAGTTGAAATGGCAAACTGTAAACTATAATGCCAATGAGGAGTTTGGATATAGTCCACTTCCTTACAGTAGATTAGAAATCTATGGTGCAAACATTTGGGTTTGCAATACAAAGAGGTAACTATGAGCATTGTAGGAAATCAATATTTTGAAGCCGGACAAAAGCCAAATGCATCAGAACTTAATGCTGTGTATGATGCTATTGATACAGATACATTAGATGCTGACAATCTTGATGTTGAATGGGCTAATCGAGAACACTTTGATCCAACTGTATCTGAAAAGTTAAACAGAATATTTACATTTGATTATGATGGAACTGTTGATTGGACAACAACAAGTGAAGCTTGGACAACTATAGAAAATGTTGTAGGTACTCCAAGTAGAATACAACCAAACTATATTTGTCGTGGAAAAGCATTGGTTCGTGTTCATGCTACAGGATTGGTTTCTGATTTACGTTTAGACGGTAATGATGGAGATGGAACATCTCCACAAATCAACTACAATACTTATGCATTCGAATTATATATGACTGTTACTCGTTCTGGAAAATCAACATTGATTAGTCTTGCAAACTGCACATATAGTTTTACTCCAAAAGCAGCATTAACTTCTTCAACACCATCGTATATTAGTGGACTATCAAGCCCAATAAACTATCGTTCATTTGGTTTTAGTGGTGTTGCTGTTTTACAAGCGAATGATGTCATAGATAGTATTGTTCTACGAGCATGTGTTGGACGTGCAGGAAATACTTTGAATGTTCAACACAATCATATCCAAATGATTGTAGTGGAGAACTGATATGGGATATACAAAAGCATATACATACGTTGATGGTACAGTTTTAACTGGCGATGATCAAGCATCGAATGAGAATGGATTAAAGCAATATGTCAATCAAGAAATCACAAGTGCTGATGTTGATAATGACTCAGTTGTTGGAGAGGTTATTGCTTCCCCTCGTCTTGTTTCTGCTGTATATACTGCTGATTTTATTTCTAAAACTATACAAGGTGTATCAACACTACGACTTCCACAAAAATATACATGGTTCACAAGCACCACTAAAGGAAGTAATCAAACGTCTACTACGGTAAAAGATTATCAGACATTGTCAAATACAGGCTCTGAAGTCATCATCTATCAAGATTATACTCCAGTAATGATCAATGTATATCTCAATGCATTTGGTTATACAGTAGAGCCATTTCTTTATAGTCGTGCTAGTGGTGTTTGGTCTAATGATTTTGTATTGATGTATGAAGTAAACAGTAAGATTACTTACTTAACTGGTACTACTCAATATGTATTTGAAAAAACTACATCTGCAAAAAATGTAAATGAACCAATAGATGCAGGTGCTAATAGCAATGCTTGTGGACATCGAAGCGTAATGTTTACTCGTGTGCTAACATTAAACAAAGGTCGTTATAAGTTTGGTATTGCTGTAAATGCAAAGGTGCAACGTGGCAATATCAACGTCAAAACATTTACTATTGAAACATTTCATGTATAGGTGATTTATGGCAGCATTACCAATTGGATTGATGACAGGGCTTGCAGCAGGTGGTTCGGCTATTGGAGCCTTACCAGACCTTATTCCAAGTAAGTATGAACGTGAGAATAAGAAGAAGTTGCAAGAACTTCAGCGCAAACAAGAAATGGGATTGTTAGGTCTTACAGATAGAGAAATTGCTAACATTCAGAACCAAATGCGTGGAACACAACAACAAGCGCAACAATATGCTGCTGCTGAACGTCAAAGGCTGACATCTGCCAATCCACAGTATGGACAACAGTTGATGTCCCAACAGTTAGCCGATGAAAGTAGACAGCGTCTAGAAGCAGATTTAGCATCTCAAATACTAGGTATGGACTTGTCTAAGAAACAACAACAAGAAGCACAGATTGAAGCCATGAGAGCAGCGCAAGCAGATATAAACCGTAGACGCTTTGAGGCTGCTGTATCTCCATTTGAAACTGGTGCTGAAACTGCTGTTGGACAGATTGGAATGGAACGTATGTTGGGCAACTACAATACACCAGAACAAGCATACAAAAAGGCTGCTGCAACTGCACTTGGTCAACAAACTGCAACAAGTGTAATGGCACTTCCAGCAGAACAAAGACAACAAGTGCTTACCAGTAATGTTGGACTAAATCCTGAACAAGCACAACTATTTTCTACACAAACACCAGTAACATTACCAACACCAACAATGAGCCAAGATGAAATTGCTAGACAAGCAGCACTAGATTTATTTAAGCAATATGGTTTTGATCAATATATAAAGTAATAGGGTTATAAAATGGGACTTCAACAAATTGGTGGAACAAACGTATACGTCATTACTGGTAGTGGTCGTGACCCTCGTAAAACAAGCAATGGTCAATCATGGGCTGACTTAGTAACATCTCAGAAGTGGATGCTTATTCAACAAGCGCAGAAAGATGCCATGAGACAGATTGATAGAGAATACGCAGACTATCAATCTCGTCAGAAAGCATATGCTCAAGCACAAGAAGATATTCGTAAGCAGATAGACAATGCTCGTAAGGAAGTTACGAATATCAAGTTGAAAGAAGCACAAGCCCAAACAGGCCTGGAAAAGACTACTCTTCAAGCCGAACAGAAACGTTCACAAGGTGAAAAAGTTACTACTCGTATTGGTAGTGGTAGTGGTGGTCGTGGTTCTACAGGTATGAGTGAAGCCAGTTTTAATAAACATCTTACAGATCAAATCAGAGCAAATCAGGATCTTGCTGATAGCGAAATGAAACTTGCTACTACTAGAGTAGATGAAGCCGATCTTAGACGGCTTATTCGTAGTAAGAAAGCAGAAATGTATAGCGATCCAATTTATCAAGACTTAGATATGAATACTCAAAGTGTACTTGCATCAGCACAAGCAGCACAAGAGGAAGCAGATAGATTAAATCGAATTAGAGCAGAGTTTCAACAAGCCACAACACCCGAAGCAAAACGAAACATCATAGATAAATATGAGGGTAAAGCACCTAGCAGTGGTGGTGGTGGTACTGGTGGTGGTAGTTCAACTACTGTTACTAAGTATAAAGGTCAAACAGAGTTACCAGAAACACCTACTGTTGATTACACTGCATTGACTGCACCATTGGAAGAACGTATCAAATCTCTTGAACAAGAGTTAGTTGATATAAAAGCACCTACTGCTCCAACAACTGATGAAAGTAACTTGATGCGTCAATATGCAACAGAACGATATGGTTTGCGTTCTGGATATAGACCTCCGGAAAAACAAGCAGAGATGGATGCACTTGGTATACAACCTCAACCAGTAGTACAACCTCAACCAGTAACACAGGCTCAACCAGTAGCACAGGCTCAACCTATTGAAGAACCTGTATTCCAACCATCTACTGTTGAAAATGTAACACCAGTAGAACCTGTACAAGAAGAAGTTGCACAACCATATTTAAGACCACAAGAAGAAGTTGTTGATCCTCGTATAACTCCATCTGTAGAGACTGTTGAACTTACACCAGAGCAAGTTGAAACACTGCCTACCGTAAGACCAAAACCAATGGAAACTTCTATTGGTAATAAACTAAGAGAGATATATCCTACAGCAACACCAACACCATTACCAACACCATTACCAACACAACCAGTTGGTCGTATTGAAGATATTTTCAATCGTTTGATGGAAGCACAAAAGCCTAAGGAACCATCATTGGATGCCATCTTTGAGCCTGTAAAGTTTGGTACAGAACAACAAAAGAAAGAAGCAGCACTCCAATTTCTTATGCAAAAAGCACAAGAGATGGGAGTCTCTAACCCTGCATATTTGAAGTTAAAAGATAAGGTGATTGAGCAACTTACTCGTACATTAGACCCTAAGAAGTTCAAGCAGATTAAGTTAGTAGAGAAGAACCAAGCCAAAAATCGTGGTGACTACTTTGGTCTTGCTAGTGTTGTTGGTGGTCTTAAAGAACAAATTGCAAATCTTGTATACAGTTTGTTTCCAATCAATGAACAAACAAAGGCATCTGAAGCCGATGCTTTGTATAAAAATGCACAAAAGCAGATAGACACCAATATATCTGATAGTGTACAACGTAAGAAGTCGAGAGACTTCTTAGACTTAATGTACTTGGCATATATGCAAGAGAAGTAAAATGGCATCAACAGACGAAACACTTAAGCAACTTAAAGATATTGATCCTGCTTTATACGCAACTATTGATGGGATTATTAAAGCATCCAAGACTGTTCCAGAAACAGAGCGTGCGCTTTATATTGCTTTAAGCCAACAGTATGATAGCCTTAATCGCCCAATGTATACTGACGAGCAGATTAAGGCTATTACTGATGATGTTATTGGCTCATCGTTTACGTCTGACTATGGAACCTTTGCTGAAACAAAAGTTAAAGGTTTAGTTCCAGTCAATCTTCAACAAAGTATTCCAAATCCAAATATGGGGCTTGGAGAAGCAACAAAACGAGCCATGTCTCGTCAGGCATATATTCCAAAAGGAGATGTTGAGGGTGAAAGCATACGAGGTAAGTATGAAGAAACCTATGACCTTACACCAGAGATTGTAACTGTACTTCCAGAACTCTTAAAAGAGTCTTTTAGTGTTGGTGATAAAGAAGTTGATAACTATGTAAATGCATTTCTAAAGGTATATGGATCATTCAAAGGTAAAGGTCTTACACAAGATAAAGCATTAAAAGAAACCTTAAATACATTGCAAGGTTTAAGCAGCGTTAAAACACTAGGTGAAGACCCAAAGAAAGCAACAGATGATGTAGGTAGTCTTTTATCTGAAGCCTTAAAGATGGATACAACTGCTGAGGGTGGAAAGATACCCGACTTTAAGAATGAACAGTTGTTGTTTATGCAACAGATTAAAGAGGGTGATGTCCAACGTGCTATTCAGGATGAACTTTATTTCTTAGAACAAGAAAAGAATGTACCTATTCCACACTATCGGTTCAAAATAGATGGTGATGAATATACAATACCTGTCAGTGTATATGAGTATTTTCAGACTAAGAAGTCTTTGTCTGATGATGTATACAGTAAAGTCAATCGTTACTTGTCGCAGTATGACGATACATTCAAGAAGTATTTTACAGATAGTCGTTTAAGCGCAATGCTTCCAAAGACAGAAGTATCTGTACTTCCATCTGATATGACCGATGCCAATTACAATGCGATGTTGCGTGTCTCTGCATATGACAAGGTTGGTGGAGATGAATGGTATTTGGATCCAATCCGTAAAACATTGGTGATGTCCAATCCAGATGCCTATCAGAACCTTGCTGCTACATTTAAGCACAACATTTTAACACCAGAGCAGTCTATTCTAGGTGGCACAGTAGAGACTCCAGTTGGATATACGTTGCGTTCTGCAATGACTATTCCCAATATGATTACTGCTGCTGGGATTGAGTACGGTGTATATCCTATATTAGAGATGGCTACAGGCGAAGATATTCGAGGAGCAGCCAAAGAACAACGAGCCAAAACACAACCAATCTTTGAGAACTACCCGGTGCTTGGTATGATTGCTTCAGATAAGGGTGTTACTGGTTTTGTTGGTGATGCTTTAGATGCTTATGGTGTAACAGGTGCAGCTCGTCGAAATATAGATGCAGGTCTTATTGGTTTTGACCTTGTACTCAATCCAGATATGGCTATTGCAACTGGACTTGCCAAAGGTACATTGGCAATGGGAGATGTTGCTAAACTGAATAAAACACGCAAAGCATTAGGAGAAGCAACCAATGCATCTGATTATTCAAAAGTCTTTGCAACCAAAGCAGCACAAGAAATCTTAGATGATTACAATCTAATCTCTTTGACTGCAAAGAAAGTTGCGCCAGAAACAGTCTCAAAGATTAAGAAGTCACAAGTTGGTAATGGTGTTGTTTTACTACAGGCCGATGTTCAAAATAGTTTAGATGCAAGACGTATAGCAAACAACAGTTCTACACCACGACAAACACTAAAAGACACTAACTTAGATGATAGTGGATATGGAAAAGCACTGCAAAAGATGGTTGATGATGGCATTGATGAAGTTAGTGCTGCTCGTCAACTGGATAAAATTTACACAGAAAACAAAGCCTTAAAAGAGTTTGATGAATACAGTCGTATATTGGAAAATTCCAAAAGAGATGGCATTGAAACATCAATCAGTAAAGCCAAAGAACAAGGTGTAAAAGCAGACTTGGACTATTTGGAAGATGTTGTAAAACGATATCCAAAGATAGAAGATGCACAAAATGTACTGAATACTGTGTATGCTCGAAAGATTGTATATGAAAACCTAGATGAAAACCTAATCAATGCATTTGAGAAGATTAGGTTTGTATCTAAGGATGCAGCAGTACACAATGAACTATATCCAGAGTTCCTTGCTAGAGCCAAACAGGATCCATTGGCTAAAGTATTGCGTGAGATTATCACGCCCAAAACACAAATGGCATTAGAAGTAAAACCTGCTGTACAAGCCAAAGGTGCTTACACACCAACAGATGTAGTTTCATTGGGCGAACCAGATGTTGCATTTCGATTACTTCAATACGAAATAAATGCTCTTAAAACAGAACTAGACAATATTCAGTTGCCCGAAACAATAAGACAAAGCATTGAAGCAAATCTTGAACAGGGAAAGTTGTTTAAGAGTGATTACAATGAACTGTTAGACCGTATCTCTTCTCGGACAGCAAAAGAGATGGAAGCCGGTGTAACGATTGAAGATATATCAAGACTTACTGAAGAACAACAGGCGCGTTTAAGAGAACCTATTGGAACGTCAAGACGTACAAAAGGAAACCTTACTCGTCGCATCAATGAATGGATTGGACAAAAGTTTACTCCTGCTGCTGCAAAACAACAGTTAGACGCAGCAAAGACACCATCGGTTGCACCAGTAAATGTATTGTCATATAAACAACGTGAAATGATACATAACATTCAACGTCAGATGTCTGGGTTGGATAGTAAACTGAACAAACAGTTGAAAGAACTATTGAATGAAAAGAGTGTTCAAGAAGTTTATGGGACTCCATCAGATATAGATGGAGTCGATGCAATGGGCTATTTGATTGTTGGTGTAAAACAAACAGATGATCTAGCATTAAAGCAACAAACAAAGAACCTTGAAAGCACTTTGAGCTGGATGTTTTCTCAGTTGATATATACTTCAAAGCAAGTTCCAAACATGAACTACTTTGACCGTACCTTTTCATACAAGCAGATTGTATTAGACAACTTGTATTCTATTGAGGGACAAAAGGCATTTGAAACCTATATTGCCAATGTTGCTGTAGAGATTATGAACAACAAAAGCAACTTCTGGGACATCTTCCAATCTAGACTAGATGAATGGACAAACATAATCAAGAATGAAAGAATACAGATTATGGATCCAGAAGATCCAACACGAGTTGCAAAAGAAGTTCTTTACTACAAAATACGTCAAGACATTGACATTAAAACATTGAACCAAGTAGATGCTGCTGACTTTGAAAAGATTGTAGAGAAGTTATCATTGGGTACATACTTCTATGCAGAAGCGCATCGTATTCATGACAAGATGCTAGTAGACTTCTTAAATCGAGAAGTTAAGCCTACTGATGTAGAGACAATGTTTAAGGGACAAGATGTAACTCAAGACATGTTTAACAATGTCCTTAAGGCATCTATGCATGCATTGGCTACAGAGACACGGATTACAACTGATGTAATGGCAAACATCCGTGACTATGTTGATGTAGAATTGCGTTATCAAAAAGCCTTTGGCAAGATGGACAAAGAAGATATTGTATCATTCCAAACAAAGTTGAATGATGAGATTAGAGACTTAAGTAATAGTAAACAAACGGAACTTCGTTTTGAAAGAGATGAACTTAAGAGTGCTGTAAAAGATGATAGTGGTGTTGATGTTGCTATGGAAACATTGCAGTCTCTTTACAAGCAAGACATTGAAGCAATTAGATTAAGCAAAGAAGAGAAGATAGCCAAAGAGTATGCTCCAATCAAAGCAGAATATGAGAAGAAGATTACGGCTATAAAAGAAACAAAAGAAGATACTGCAATACAGAAAATCAACAAACACTATGATGGTCTTACAAAGAAAGAAAAGGCTCCAGTAGAAGCAAAGAGAATAGAAGATATAGATGCATCTACAGCCAAATACAATCAAGCTAAGAAAGATTTAAGAGCCGATGTTGAAACAGAATTGAAATCATTAGGTGGTCAAAACTTAAAGAGAGATCAAATCAATGAAGCCCAAAAACAAATCTCTGCAAACTATAAAAGAGAGAAGAAGCGTTTGCTTGATGATTACAAAGTAGAACAAAAGCGTATCAATGATAAGGCTGAAGCAGATAAAACTGCAATAGATGAAAAGTACAAGCGTCTGGCAGATAAATCAAAAGAACAGTACAAAGCCTTAAACAAAGATGAACTTAGTGAAGTACAGAAGTTGCGCAAAGAACTGGCATCCAAAGAAAGTGAAATACGAAACAAGTATGAGAAAGAACGAAAGGAACAAGCACAGCGAATTTTAGAACAACGTAAAGAGATTGAAAAGGCAGAGAAAGAGGGCATTGCTGAAATCAACAAACAACAACGTGATGAAATCTCTGCTGATTACAATGAGCGTATTAAACAGATTGATGTAGAGTATAGCAATCTTCGACAAAAGGGGATGATTGCCCAGTTGCAATGGTTGTCTGAAAACATAGACCTTACAGGTACTGAGTTTGAGAAGGTGCATGCAGCACTTCAAGAAGCATCGGACCCAACATTGGTGTCTAACATTGCCAATAAAACAAATGAGTATGGTTCATTGATACTTCGCAATAACAACATGTTGCAACGTTCTGATTTAACAATGAATGAACTAGAAAATATGCTTGATGGTTTTATGAAGATGAACCCAGAGTGGGGTAAGTCTTTATTTGGTAGAGATGCGTGGAAGGAGTTTGAAAGTAACTTTAGTCGTTATGGTTTAAGCAATACGGAAAGAAGTATTAAAGAATGGCTTTTAACACAACCACTACCATCAACTACTAAAATGGGAAATGTAAACAATGATGTAAGTGGTCTTGATATCATTTCGAAGTTCTTTGGATACATTAACCAGTTATTCTATGTAGGTATTCTTGGATATGCATCTCGTTCACATGGCCAAAATATCTTGACTGGTAACTTCATATCTTATGCTACAACAGGTCAGATGTTGAGGTCTAAGGACACTGTAATGAAAGCATGGAATGTGATTACTCATGGTTCCAACAAAGGCAGTTTAAGAGCCAATGACATTGCTGTAGTTACACCTACCGGTCAAATGTATACGAACTCCGAAATATACGATAGTATTGTTAATAGTGGTGTTCGTTTACAGTATAACTTTATCAATGATATTTTATCAGAGGGTAAGTTGCTCACATTCCTTCGAGCCAACAATGGAAAGTATAAGGGTTTCAACAAACGGTTCATGGACAAAATGGCTGATATGGTCAATCGTGGTTTGTTGGATCCACCATCTAATCTACTTGTCAAAGAAGATATGGCATATCGAAGTGGAGCAATGATTGAAGCATTGAAACAAGGCTCCTCATACGATGAAGCAGTGAATGTAGCCAGACGTTCATTGTTTGACTATCAAGATCTAACACAAGCAGAAAAGGCATTGTCGACGTATGCGTTTGTCTTTTATAACTTTACTCGTCAAAACTTTGTCGATGCCGTACTTGGGATGAGCAATCCAACAATCTTCAAACGATACTTGAACATGATTAAGATAAAGCGAGATACAGCGCAGATCGCTCGTTCATTGAATGATGAAAAGGACTTCCCACATGAAGCCTTTTTCCCCAACTATACAGCCACAAGAACGATTGCATCTTACAATAAAGGAGACAGTGAGAGTTCGTATGACTGGTTTACAATGACACCATCAATGCCAGTAATAGACAACTTGGCTACACTGTTCAATGTTATAAATTTTGATGGCACATATCAAGAAGAGACTGCTGTTCTACGAGGGACAGAGCAGTTTATTACACCATCTTTGAAGATGATACTTGGTCTTAGTGCAAAGTATAAACGGAAGCAGTTTAAGCCGGAGTATGTCAACATTCTTAAGACTGTTGCAGGTGATCAAGAAGAGTTAATTGGGATGATGGAGACTATTGTTGGTGGTCGTGTAAAGGTAACTATATCTGATGCAGAACAGTATGCTACTAAAGGTGTGAACTCAGATACAATGTACATCTATGAACTGGATAAAGAGCAGTTTCAGCGCATGTTGTATTTTGAATACTTTGCTCAACAGTTAGGGCTACAACGTATTGCAGTAGATTACAGTAAAATATTCCTATCAACAGAGGGTACTACTTGGCAAAACTTATCGCCAACCGAACGTGCGTTATCCGGTATTGGTGCGATTACTCCGGGTCGTATGAAAAAACCTGAAATACAGGATACCGAACGCATTGTAAAAATGCTACAAGAACTCAACCGAATCCGTAATGAGTCGGTCAAAGAAGAAGAACAAAAGTATAAGCCATAGGCGAAGGAGAAGAAGATGGCAAAAACAGGAAAGTTTTATCATGCTTCAACAGTAATGGATGATGTAGCCAGTGTAGGTACTACATTCAATGTTGCAAAATATCACGCTCATCCAATGTATGCAGATAGCACAGAGACAATTACAACTAACGGTCGTTTCAAGGGTCGCATTGAGACTATCATTGTAAGAGTAAAATCAATGTCAACAGCACCAATAACACTCACACTAAAAGGATGTTGTGATGCTGCTGGAGATTATGTATGGTTTCCAGATACAGCTGGAGAGATTGCTACAGGTGTAACAACCAGTACAACAGGTTCTGCTGTATACAGTTTCAATCTTCCATTGAAGCAGTTCTTTGATAGTGACACACTATATCTGTTTTTTAAGACCGATACAGGAACTGTAACTATTGATGCAAGTTGTATAGTTTGGAGTGAATAATGCCTGTTGCCAATCCCTTCTTGCCGGCAGGAGGGGGAGGTACAGTCAATCTTGAACATGAAGATATCTCCTCACAATGCAACGGTTCACAGCAAAGTTTTACAGTTTCTAAACAGTACCAAAGTGGAACTTTGCAAGTATATTGGAATGGACTTCTACAATTGTCATCTGACATTACCGAAGTCAGTTCATACGTTTTCTCAACAACCTTTATTCCCACTTCAAATGATAACTTAGTTGTCATTTATATCGAACGATAGGAGCCAACATGGCAGTTCAAATTTCTCGTGAGCAAATGAAAAACAGTGCAGTTAATGCT
>Ga0070749_10002115_pt1 | contig 13367 bp, 6 predicted proteins | sample VirMetDEL_Nov_18_FD_75180 | JGI IMG/M metagenome (GOLD analysis project Ga0070749, IMG submission 75180) | Aqueous microbial communities from the Delaware River and Bay under freshwater to marine salinity gradient to study organic matter... | ecosystem: Environmental > Aquatic > Marine > Coastal...
GGTAGATACTTACGTGCACGTCTACAAAGTCAATTCTCAGTTACCGACTCCTTTGTTGCTTATTTTGAAAAGCTTTTAGAGAGTAGTGTAACATCTGCAGATGACCAAACTGTAGATTATTCTAAAAATCTTTTAGACGTAAGTGATGTAACTCCAGCCGAAAGAAAATACGTAGATTATTCTAAAGCTACTTCATCAAATGTTTCAACATCGTTTGTAAGAACGTATGATTTTGATAAAGCTTTAGCTAGCTCTGCAGCTGTAACAGAAAGTTTGGCATATGACTTTGACAAGCCAACTAGTTCTTCTGTTAGTACAAGCTTTGTAGTAGAAAAAGAAATAGAAAAGGCTATTGAATCTTCGGTTACATCAACGTCTGTTGTAAATATCGCAATGCATTACTATAGATCACTTACATCTTCAGTAACTGCTATTGATACCGGTATTAATTATGTCAGAGGTAATAGTATAGGATCGTCGGCTATTACCTTAGACGATAGCACAATAAACTTAGAAAAGGCATTATCGAGTAGTATAAATACTACTGATAGCGCCCTTGTGTATTTTAACCCATATAGTTTAGGCTATTTTGATGAAATATACACTGAAGGAACATACGCTTTAACTTAATCTGAATCAGGAGATAGAAATGATTAACGACGCAATTAAAGCTACTGGCGAATTAACGATTGAGTTATTCGATGCTAGTGGTAATAAGAAAGAAAGCGTGCATGTACCAAATACTGTTGTAACAAACGGTAAAAACTATATCGCTAGTCGTATGGTTGGTACAGCTCAAAGCACGTTTAGCCACATGGCTGTTGGTGAAAATAACACCGCTGCTACTGTAGCTGATACAAAACTCGGAGCAGAAATCGATGACGGTGGAGCTACTCAACGAGTAACATTTGATTCAACTCCATCTGCGAGTGGTGCTGTAGTAACTTATGTCGCTACTTTCCCAGCTGGTACTGGTACCGGTGCAATTACAGAAGCGGGTATTTTCAATTCTGGCACTTTTAATACAACTGGTATGCTTTGTCGTACAGCGTTTGGTACTATTACCAAAACTGATGACGACTCAATGACTATCACTTGGACTATTACGATTAACTAATTATGGCTGCTATAATTCGACCAGTATTCCATTATAATATTGCCGATTCGATTTATGAATCGATTCAAGCAGAAACTTCATTGTACTATTATTTTATAGGACGCGTAAGCGCCTGGGATACTGATGCAGAAGGTAATAGTGAGAGTGATCCGTTATTTACCATACCGAGTACTATTAATTCTCAATCGTTTGAGAATGAAGTACGTAAGAATATGGTAACATTAAAACAAATTACTATTCAAGATATTGCTTTTTGTACTCGTCGAATTGATTGGACGTCAGGCACAGTGTATGATCAATATGATGATACTGACGAATCGCTTGGAACCAAAACCTTTTATGTTGTGACAGACGATTTTAATGTATATAAATGTTTGTCGAATAACAATGATGCAGAATCAACAGTAAAACCAATCGGACTTGGTAATACTGTAAATGGTATACCGTTTTCACCATTTGAAACAGGTGATGGATACGTTTGGAAATTTATGTATTCAATACCTTTGATTTTGCAAACAAAGTTTTTAACACCAAGCTTTATGCCTGTTCCAAGGCAAGCCAAAAATCAGTTTTACTCACAGGGTAGTATTGTAAGTGCAACCATTAATAATGGTGGTTCAGGCTATAATCCAAGTACCACATCTGCTTCGATTAGCGGTGATGGTACTGGTGCTGCAGCTACACTACAATTTTCCAGTGGAATAATTACAAACGTAGTAATCGAAGGTGCTGAATCATTAGCAACGCTTGCTGATGCAACCGGCGACGGTACAAATGTTACATACGAAACAACATCAGACCATGGATTTAATACAAATCAATATGTGACAATTACTGGTACTGTTTCTGATGGAGACGATACTTCTTCGTTTGATATATCAAGTCCAGCAAAAATTGTATCAGTACAAACAATTGCTGATGATGGTATTGCCGCATTTACTGTTACATCAACTATAGAAGATGCGTATATATCAGGCGGTTCGGTTAGCGCTAAATATCCAGTTGGCGGTATTGGTTATACTAATGCTACAATCACCATTACAGATACAGACGGTACTCCAGGTTCAGGCGCTGACATTGATCTAAATCTTTCATCTCCTGGCGATTTAGATACAGAACAGGCTGATATCGAGACCTATGCAATTGATGGTGGAATAAGCCACATATATGTAACAAACGGATCTAGCGGTTATACCTCTGCTCCTGTTGTCACTATTATTGGCGATGGTTCAGGAGCAGCAGCAACCGCTAATATTGATGGTGCTGGCCAAGTTACAAGCATTGAAATAACTAATTATGGTTCAGGTTATACGTATGCAGTTGCAAGTATAGCAACCGAATCTTTAGTTTCAGGTGGTACTGCTGCAGCAACAGCTCGTATTATTGTATCGCCTTTTGGCGGTCATGGTAGTAATGCGCCAAGAGAATTATTTGCAGATACGCTAAGCATGTATTCTTCATTTGATTCTGTATTTACCCATAATAATATTCCTGTAAACGACGACTACCGCCAATACGGTATTATTTCAAATGTCTTAAAATTTGATACTAATGCCAAGCACAATACAGCAACAGCAAGTGCTGGTTATAAATTAGAAGGTGCTTTTGATGCAGAAGAATTTGATGCTGATGAGATTATATACACTTCAGGACATGCAAAAGAATTACAAGTAGTAACTTCACTAGATAATAAGATGTTGGCAATTTCATTGAATGGTTCTGAACCAGCATTGGGTGATGTATTTGGGAATGGAGTAAGCTCATTTACTGTTACGGCTTTGTCTGAACCGAACGTGAATAAATATTCTGGTGAGATTCTTTTTATTGATAACTCAGCACGATTTGAATCATCGCAGGTACAAGAAATTAGTTTTAGATCGTTTATTAAGCTTTGATCACAGGATAAAGAAATCAAATGGCTATTAATTTTAATGCAAATCCATATTACGACGATTACGATCAGACCAAAGGGTATCATCGGATTCTCTTTAAACCTGGTGTAGCTGTTCAAGCACGTGAATTAACACAGCTTCAAACTATTTTAAATAATCAAATTACACAGTTTGGTAATCATGTATTTGTTGATGGATCCTTAGTAATTCCTGGTCAAGCTGCTTTAGACGTTGAGTATTACTCTGTCAAAGTTGTTGAGAATACTACGTTAGTCGCAGAATTAATTGGTGAGATAGTAGTAGGTGGTACGACTGGCGTAAAGGCAGAGGTTATAAATGCTACAGCAGAAGATACTGATGGTAATCCTGCTACTCTGTTTATTAAATATTTAAATTCAGGAACAGATGGTTCTACAAAAACCTTTGCAAACTCTGAAACAATTACTGTCGATGGTGGTTCAGATTATGTAACCGCTATTACTCCTGTTTTACCTGAAACCTCTGCAGCATACACTGGAACAGCATATACGATTACTCCAGGCGTCATGTACGTAAAAGGTAATTTCGTTTACTTTACTCAACAAACTTATATCATTAATAAGTATGGAAAGGCGAATGACGTTATTATTGGATTTGATGTCGAAGAATCAATCAAAGGTTATGACGACGATAATACTCTACTAGATCCTGCACAGGGCTCATATAACTTCTCTGCACCTGGTGCTGATCGTTATTTCATCGGATTAACTCTTGCTAAAAGAGCACTAACAGATGATGTTGCAGACGATGAAAACTTTATTGAGTTAATTCGAGTACAAGACTATAAAGTAATTTCTAAGAAACCACCTGCTGAGTATAACTTTTTAGCAGATGAGTTTGCACGTCGTACGTATGACGAATCAGGTAATTATATCGTTCGTCCATATGACCTAAAGCTTTTAGAAGAAAGAGAGTTCTATAAACTAACCTCATCTGGTAGTGCAAATAAGATTGTAGCTAAGGTATCTCCTGGTAAAGCTTATGTAAAAGGATATGAGCTTGATTCGCTACAAACAATGATAGCAACCGTTGATAAAGCTCGTGATACTGCCTCGGTTAATAACGGGTCTGTATTCTTATCAATCGGTAACTACGTATTTGTAGATAACGTTGATAATATTCCTACAAACTTAGACGACAATATTCCTTTATTAAATTTATACGATAGTACTGCCGGCTCAGGTAGTATAATCGGTACTGCTCGTTTACGTTTCTTTAAATACTCTTCAGGAACTGTTGGAACATCAGGAGCAGTTTATAAAGCATTCTTATTTGATGTTGTAATGAATGCTGGCGAAGTTTTTGGATCTGTTCAGTCACTTGGTTATTCAAGTGTATTTACTGCTGATACAGTATTGGAAAGCGGTTCTGCTGTAATAAAAGATCAAGATAAGAAAGCATATATTTTCCCAATGCCAAGAAATTATATTGAAAGTATTGCTTCAAACGAAACATCGTATACTGCGTATAAAGTATATCAGCTAACAGTGACAAGCGGTAATGATGAAATTACTGTTACTGCTCCAACTGATACGACATTTAATCAAGCGAAGACAAACGAAAACTTCCAGGTAATCAATATAGACACTGGTGCACATATTGATATTGAAGGCTTGAGCGCTTCCTTAATTTTTGCCGGTCAAGATTGTACGATTACTTTAGATTCACCTGTTGGTTCAGATACAGACTTCATGGTAATAGCTAAGCTTGATAAGTCTAATTCGGCATCAAACTCAAAGGCTAAAACGTTAAATTCGAATCAAGTAATTGATAAATTAACACAAGCTGCATGTGAAGCAACTACTATTTCTTTAGGTAAAGCTGATATTTATCGGTTAGTCTCTGTTAAAATGACTTTAGCAGGAGCATTCGGTGATGCATCATATAATACTACATCAGAAATTGATATCACGAATCGCTATACATTAGATAACGGTCAAAAAGCTGCATATTATGGTCTAGGTTCTATTCGCCTTAAGAAAGGTCAGATTAAACCAACTGGGCCAATTCGTATTACCTTTGATTACTTTACACATGGTTCTGGAGATTATTTCTCAGTTGAATCATATCCTGTAGATTATGCTAATATTCCTACTGTAACATTTGACGGTACTGAATATGCCTTACGTGATTGCTTAGATTTCAGACCAAGAATCAATGATGCTGGTACTGATTTTAATACAGGATTATTCCCAGATTATGAAGATTCACTCATCTGTGATTATGCATATTACCTAGGCAAGATTAGTAAAATAGTTCTAGACAAAAAGGGTGCATTAAGAGTTATTGATGGCGAAAGCAATTTAAATCCAATAGAACCAGCAACTCCAGAAGATGCGATGACGCTTTATGTTCTTACGCAAGATCCATACGTGTTAGACATAACCAACAACATCCGCATTAAACGAATTCCAAATACCCGATATACTATGGGTGATATTGGTAATTTAGAAACACGCGTTAAGAATGTTGAATATTATGTTGCACTGAATTTATTAGAATTAGATGCACAACAATATCAAATTCAAGATGGATCTGGAACTGACTTATACAAAAATGGTTTTGTAGTCGACTCATTCACTGGCCATGGTGTTGGTGATGTGTACAATGCAGATTACTCATGTTCAGTAGATCAAAAGAAAAGAGAATTACGACCAAAATCAGATGCATACTTCTATAATCTAGTTGAAGTAAATACAACTGATAGTCAAAGAACTACTGATAATTATGCATTAGCTGGTGATCTGATTATGTTAGATTACACAGAGGAAGCATTTGCTACAAATACCAAGTTTAGTGAAACGCTAACGCTCAATCCATATAAGATGGTAACACACGTTGGTATCATTACTGGGGATTCTTCAGATGTTTGGTATGATTACGACAATGCACCAGATGTTTATGTAAACGATTCTGGTGACTATGACTCCTTATTGGCTTCTGCAGCAGTTTCTAAAAAGCAAGGTACGTTCTGGGGTGAATGGATACCTCGTGTAGTATACGACGATCAAGGTCGAGTTGCTAAGACTTGGGACGAAAGATACGAATTCCAATATAATACTGTTCAAGAAACTGTTGCAACGTCTACTATTCCAAAGATGAGAAATACTACAATCGAGTTTAATGTAGAAGGATTAAAAGCCTCTACTCGATTATATGTGTTCTTTGACGGCATTAACGTTTCTCGAGACTGTAAATTAAATCGTGTTCTAGGATCTGATCTAGCACAATCTTTTAAAGTATTATCTGATACTGCCGAAAGTATTATTACAGATGCTAATGGTAATGCGTCAATAACCTTTAAATATTCAGCAAATAAATATAATTTAAATACTGGTAAGCATTTATTAAGAGTATCTGATTCTGAAACTGGAAACATGATTGATGAATCAACATCTGCTGAGATGTTCTTTACTTCTCGTGGAGAGTTAAGAACTGTTCAAGATAAGGTTGTTTCTACAAGAGTCGGCAAAAATACTGCAAATGAAGATGTTCGAAATTATGTGATAGCTGATCCTCGAAATGATCCTAGGGACATTATACCAACAGGTGAATCAACCGAAGTATTACTTAATAACGGTTTAGTTGAAATTACAACAGTAATACCAGAGAACACATATAATGGTGATGGTACATATAACAATACCACACGTACAGTAACTACAGTAGTTGATCCAATTGTTATTACTGGAAATGGCCATGTTGTAACAGAACCAATTTCCACATTGATTGATCCGGATTATCCTGTAGATCATACTGGGTATATAGAAACAATCTTTATGGCGGCTATGGGTAGATATCCTGATGCTACAGAAAAGGCAGAGCTATATGCTGAAGCTGCTGCTCGTGGAATTACTGATTCTACAATAACCGGTATGACATTCACGGATGGTGTTGACCAGAATGGAAATCCACACAACTTTATTGTTAATAACGGTTTAGGTGGAATTTCAACTGCCGGTAGCGGTGGGGAATTATTATATCCACAAACATATAATCAGAATACAGAAGACGTAGCACTCTTTACAAGAGACTTTATTATAAAATATTCTGATACTGCATTAGATGGGCAATCGTCGATTCTAACCCATCATATAAATGTATTAGATTCTGATATCCAAGCAGCTGCGACACACCTTGCAATTGCGGCAGTAGTTGGTGTTGCAACATCAACTAATTTTGACGATGCTGTTACTTTCAAAGATGCAGCTGTAGTGGCGTCAGTAAAACTTTAATAGGAGTATTTAGAAAAAAATGGCTTACAAATATATTGACCCAGTAGCTCAATCTTTCATTGTTACTACTCCTTGCATCCTTACTAAGGTTGGCTTGTATTTTACCGGTAAAGCCGCTTCTATACCAGCATTTGTTCATTTAAGAAGTATGGTAAATGGATATCCTGGAAGTTACATTATTCCTTTTTCAGAAAAAGTTATTAGTCCTTCATCGGTTACTTTGAGTACTAATAGCACTTTAAATGAAAATACAGTAGAATTTGATTCACCAATCTTTTTGGATAAGGGCGAATATGCTCTTTGTGTAGGTTCACCTTCAAATGATTGGACAGCATGCGTCTCTCGAATAGGAGACACTGATAATATTAGTCGTAAAAAGATTAATTTACAGCCTTATGTTGGTTCTTTATTCAAGTCACAAAATGCTTCTACGTGGACAGCAGAACAAGAAGTAGATTTAACGTTTAAGTTGTATAGAGCAGTATTTGATACTAGTGCTGCAGCTTCTGTTGAATTTAAAATAGATCCAAGCCAAAACGATTCTGTACTATTAGACAATGATCCATTAGAAGTTGTAAGCGGATCAAATCTTTTAAGAATATACCATACTGATCACGGTATGTCAAATGGCGATCATATTCTGCTAAGAGGATTAGGAAGCGTTTCGTCTTTGTCCGGAACAACTGTTTATGGTATAGATTGGCTAGATTATACTACTGATTTTGGTGGTACAGAAGCTACTACTCCGTTAGAGATTTCACACGTAACAGCAAATAGTTATACTGTTACTTTACCATCAAATGCTACTTCGAGTGCACGTTTTGGTGGTACTACTGTTAAGGTAACTCGTAATATTCGGGTTGATGCAGTTCAGCCAATTATTTCTAAGATTGAACAAGCTGGAACAACTTCTATTAACAGGATTAAGTTAGTGGATTCAGCCGGTGCACAAGATGCTGAATATAAAGTTATATCAGATGATGTTACTGAATTAACTTCTCCAAGAATTATACCAAGTGAAGTTATTAATACAGAGAATAGTGCAGCTGAGATTTCATTTACAACGTCGTTATCAACTACGAATAAGTATCTTTCTCCGATTATTGATACTAAACAGCTTGGTCTTGTAGTAGCATCTAACTTACTGAATAATCCAACCTATGCTACAGAAAATAACTTAGCGGCATTTGATGAAACAACAATTTTAAGTTCGGTATCTACGGCGTTTACCCAAGATACCGGAGCATATGGTAATATAGCTATTCCTGCTGGTCAAAGACCTGCCGCTGCAGCAATGACTGTAGGTACTCAATTAACTGTTACTGGTGGATCAAACGCTGGTTCATATCGAATTACAGATATTGAAGAAGACGGTTCAATCGTTTATGTGGCGAATATTGCAGGATCAGCCATTAGTACTGAAACTGCTTCAATCACTGTAGTAAATGGTGATAAGTATATCTCAGAAGAAGCTGCCACCGGCGGTACTACATCTTCAAGGTATATTACTCGTCAGGTAGATTTCCTGAATCCTTGTACAACGTTTAATATTAGAGTTTTAACAAGTCGTGCACAAGGTTCAAATATAGATTTCTACTATAAAGTAAAATCAGTTGGTGAAGCAATAGATTTAAAAGATAAAGAATTTGTACCATTAGATGTAACAGTTCCGGTTTCATTAGACGGTCGTTTTGAAGAAGTTGAGTATCAAGTTGATACTGCATCTCCTTTACCAGAATTTGAAAGTATTATTTTAAAAATTGTATTTACTTCTGCAGATACAACTCGTATACCTAAATGTAAAAATTTACGATTAATCGCGTTGGCATAATATGTTAGTAAAAGTAAAACCTATAGCTGATGAAAAGTTATTAAAAAATACAAAAAGTAAAGCTGTATTAAATAACGATCAAAAGGCCTATAAGGAATATATTAATAAAAGAGATATCGCAAATCGAGTAGAGTCTTTAGAAGAAGATATAAATAGTATTAAATGCAGTTTAGAAACTCTAACTGACCTACTTAAGAAAGCATTAGAGAAATAGGAATATAAATGACTACGATTACTCTTCGACAGGCTGGTACAGATACCGCTGATATCGACTATAAAGGTGCGCCATTAACCAATAACGAGGTTGATGCTAACTTCTCTAATTTGCTTACCCAAGTTCAAGGTAAAGAAGCTGCTTCTGCAAACTTAAGTGCAATAGCGGCATTAAGTCCTACTATTAATAATTTTATTGTTGGTAATGGTGTTACATTTGCCTTGGAATCTCCAGCTTCTGCTAGAACCTCTCTTGGTTTAGGAACGATAGCAACTCAAAACTCAAATGCCGTTACTATTACTGGTGGTTCAATAAATGGTGTAGCAATAGGTGCATCTACTGCTAGTACTGGCGCATTTACAAATGTATCAATAAGCGGCAATCTTACGGTAAATGGTACTACTACAACCGTGAATTCAACTACGGTTACGGTTGACGATCCAGTCATTACTTTAGGCGGTGATACTAACCCTACTTCTGATGATAACAAAGACCGTGGTGTTGAATTCAGATACCATGACGGTAGTAGCCCACGTATAGGCTTTATGGGTTGGGATGATTCAACTGGTAAATTTACATTACTCAAAGCTGCAACAAATACTTCAGAAGTATTCTCTGGAACAAAAGCTGAACTTGATGCAAACGTAGCATACTCTAATATTACTGGTACTCCTACTATTGGTAATGGAGCAATGACAGTAACCGCTGGTGCTGGTTTAACAGGTGGCGGCCAGGTTGGTACAGCAAACCAGACAGGTGCTTCATCAGTAACAATTTCTCATGCTGATACTTCTTCTGTATCAAATCTATCAAGCGATAATTCCGGAAATACTTTCATTCAGGATATAGCTTTTACCTTTGATACTTATGGACATGTCACGGCTGCAACGGTAGCAACAGGCACTGTAAACCAAACTGATTTTGTTATTCAAGATGGTGATGGTACTAATGTAACAATTATTGATGGTAACTATATTAAATTTGTTGAAGGTGCCGGTAGTGGTGCTACTATCGATATTAACTGGACAGATACTACTCCAGGCTCTTCATCTGATCCGTATGATTTAACCTTTGCTGTTACAAATACAGATAAAGGTTCTTCACAGAATATTTTTAAGAACTTTGCGGTATAAGGCCAATCAACAGTAGTTGCTGATTCAAATGATGATACATTAACATTAGTTGCTGGTACAAACATTACTATCACTACTGATGCTGCTACTGACTCTATTACGATTAACTCTGCAGCTTCAGATAATATTTTTAAGAATATTGCAGTCACAGGTCAATCAACAATAGCTGCTGATTCAAATAATGATACATTAACATTAGTTGCTGGTACAAACATTACTATCACTACTGATGCCACTAGCGATTCTATTACTATTAATAGTACTGATACTTTAGCTACAGTCACAGGCCGTGGCGCCACTACTTCAACAAATTCTACTTTCTCTGGTGGTATTAATTTATCTTCCTCTGATATTACTAATGGTGGTACTATTACTGCAACAGACTTTAATACAACTTCTGATATGAGATTAAAGGATAATATTACTGCTGTTCAAAACCCTCTTGATATTTTGGCTGCTATCTCTGGTGTTCAGTTCAACTGGAAGGCAAATGGCAAAGAAGCCATTGGTGTTCTTGCACAAGAAATTGAGAAGGTTCTTCCTCAAATCGTAAATACAAATGCTGATGGATATAAAGCAGTATCATATGATTCACTCATTCCTGTCTTAATTGAAGCAATTAAAGAATTAGCCGCTAAAGTAAAATAACTGCTTGTATAAATAGAAGTATAGAGTTTTATAACTCATAAACTTCAGACTTATATAAGTCGTATTACTGGTGAGGCTAAATGGCTACAATAACAGATATTAAGCTGAAGCGTTCTGCTACGGCTGGGAAAATCCCGTTAACCACACAATTGGATCTTGGCGAAATTGCCATCAATACTCATGATGGTAAGTTATACATCAAGAAAGATGTAAGCGGAACCGAATCAATTGTATTGATTGGACCAGCATCAGCGAGTGATACTGTTTATAGCCGTTACATATATACAGCTACCGCTTCTCAAACAACATTTACTGGCGCAGATGATAATTCTAATATCTTAGCATACGATATTGGATATGCTGACGTTTACGTGAATGGTGTTAAGCTAATCACCGGTACCGACTTTACTGCAACCAGCGGTACTTCTGTCGTAATGGCATCAGGCCTTACTTCTGGAGACATTGTAGAAATTGTTGTAATGGGTTCGGGCAGTATGACGAACCTGATTGTAACTCGTGGTATGAACAAATTCGTTTATACTGCAACCTCTTCTCAGACCACATTCTCCGGTGCAGACGACAATACAGAAACTCTTGCTTATACCGTAGATCAAATACAAGTTTATTTTAACGGTGCGTTACTCGATGCATCGGATTATACTGCATCAAATGGAACATCTATTGTTCTAGGAACTGCTGCAGATGCTGGTGATATCGTAACAGTTGTTGCGCTTTATACCGACGATATAGATTACATCGGTGACTTAGATGTTACAGGTAATTTAACGGTATCAGGTGATGCAACTATTGCTGGTAATCTTACCTTTGGTAATGCATCGACTGATACAGTTACATTCTCCGCAGATATTACTTCAAATATTTTACCAGATGTAGATTCAACTTATACGCTAGGTAGTAATACCCAAAGATGGAGTGATATTTACGCTGATAATGTTTATGTAACAGATAATGTTGGTATTGGTACTAATAGTCCAGTTCGAGCGCTACATGTAACTTCTGGGACAACAAACGAAGTCGCACGATTTGAAAGTACAGATGGCACAGCGTATTTGTCGATTATGGATAATACCACGTCCAACTCCTTACAAGGTATTGGCAGTGCTGGAGACAATTTAACCTTTTACTCGTCTGCCGCAGAACGTATGCGCATCGACAGCAGCGGCAACTTGCTTGTTGGTACTACTAATTCTAATAACGTAAGTGATGGCATTAGATTAAAACCAGATGGGTTTATAAGCGTTGCTAATACTTCTGGCCCTGTGCTGTACGCTAACAGATTATCTACAGACGGTGCTATTCTCTACTTCCAAAAAGACGGCACAACCGTAGGTAGTATTGGTAGCAATGCTACTGCAGGAACGCCCGTATTAGACATAAGCACTAATTCTACCTCTGGAATTATGCGTATGTTGACTTCTAACACAGAACGTATGCGCATAGATGCCAGTGGCAACGTAGGTATTGGGACGACTTCGCCATCTACACTTTTGCATATTAATGATGCTTCTGACCCTATCCTAAGATTGCAACGTGGCGGTGCAGCATACAGTCAATTCCAATCTGATAGCGCAGGTTCACTTTATATCTCTGCGGATGCAGGTAACTCAGGTGCATCAAGTCGTATGCAGTTTAATGTTGATGGCTCAGAACGTATGCGCATCGACAGCAGTGGCAACTTGCTTGTTGGTACTACTGTTTCAACATTATCTTCTACTTCTACTGAAACTGGATTGGCATTTCTTCCTAACGGCGCTTCAGCAATATCAAGAAGCGGCCTGCCTGCGCTATATCTTAACCGTCTAACATCAGACGGCGACATTGTTCAGTTCCGCAAAGCCGGCACAACAATCGGTAGTATTGGTACATTTGCCGGCTCTGCATATATAGGTGGCTATCAAAACGCAGGTTTGTACTTTAATGGCACAGTAGATGTTCGTCCTTGGAATACCTCAACACAGGCTAACTTAGATAACTCTGTAGACCTTGGAAATAGCTCAAGTCGCTTCAAAGACCTCTACCTATCAAACACAGCTTACATAAACGGAATAACTGTAGGCCGTGGTGCGGGTGCTGTTTCTACGAATACTGCGGTTGGTGCTAGTGCTTTGGCGGCTAATACGTCAGGCGATAACAACACTGCTGTTGGTTATCAGGCGGGGTATAGCAATACTACGGGGTCTATTCTTACGGCTTTTGGCTATAAGGCAGGATATACATTCAACGGAACTGATTCTGTA